>Ga0172365_10000840_pt1 | contig 21487 bp, 22 predicted proteins | sample LakKivSesite48cm_FD_114535 | JGI IMG/M metagenome (GOLD analysis project Ga0172365, IMG submission 114535) | Sediment microbial communities from Lake Kivu, Rwanda - Sediment site 48cm | ecosystem: Environmental > Aquatic > Freshwater > Lake > Sediment | place: Rwanda: Western Province, Lake... | reverse complement strand
GAAACACCAAGGATCCGATATCCGGAGCGCGGCCCATCCTGACAGGCCCCTCTTACCTATCCGGGCCCTCACAACGGCGGAGCTCCAATCCACAAATTCAGGTCATTTGAATTTTGCCCCGGGCTCGACTAAAATCAGGGCATGGAAGCCCTGAGAATTTTCACCGAAAAACCGTACCAGCTCCGGGGTGAGGTCACCATCAGCGGGGCCAAGAACGCCGTTCTGCCAGCTCTGGCCGCTTCACTCCTGACTCAGGAAGAAGTAAACCTCACCAACATTCCCCTGGTCAAGGATGTTCAGACCATGCTGACCCTTCTGACTGAGCTGGGAACGGAATACGACCTAAAAAAGAAATCGTTGACCATCAGAACAAGAAGAATACTCTCCGACCAGGCACCCTACCAACTGGTGCGGGCAATGCGGGCTTCCATCCTGGTCCTCGGTCCCCTTCTGGCCAGAAAAGGACGGGCGGTGGTGGCCCTGCCCGGAGGCTGCGCCATCGGCACCAGGCCGGTTGACCTTCATATCAACGGTTTGCAGAAGCTCGGGGCCGACATAAAAATCGAACACGGCTATATTGTGGCTGAGGCCAGGAAGCTAAGAGGAACCGAGTTCGAATTTGAAAAAAAGACCGTTACCGGAACCGAAAATCTGGTAATGGCCGCTGTCCTGGCCCGGGGGGAAACGGTGCTAAAAAATTGTGCCCTGGAGCCTGAGGTCAGCAGTCTGTGCGAACTACTGGTCAGTATGGGAGCCAGGATTGACGGCATAGGCGAAGAGACCATCCGCATCCGTGGTGTCGACGACCTGGGCCCGGTTAGCCATCGGATTATTCCGGACCGGATTGAAGCCGGGACCTTCATGGTAGCCGCCGCCTTGACCGGAGGTGATCTCATTCTGAGGGAAGTAGAACCGGCTCACCTCCAGGCTCTGGTTGATAAGCTGACCACTTCCGGTGCTCGAATAGAAAAGATAGGAAAACGCTCGTTGCGGGTTGCGGGCAGCCAGGAAATTAAACCGCAGGACGTGACCACGGCTCCTTATCCCGGATTCCCAACCGATATGCAAGCCCAGTTCATGGTCCTGATGACCCAGGCCGTCGGAACTTCGATCATTATCGAGACCATCTTCGACCGCCGCTTTGCCCACGCCAACGAGCTGGTCAGACTTGGAGCCAGCATCGAAATTCAGGGAGACAAAGCCATCGTCAGGGGCCGGACACCGCTGTCCGGAGCAGAAGTGGTCGCCACTGACCTTCGGGCTTCTGCTTCTCTGGTTCTGGCCGGTCTGGTCGCCACCGGCCAGACGACGATCAACGATATCGAACACCTTGACCGGGGTTACGAAAAATTAGAAGAAAAGCTGAAAAAACTTGGAGTCAGGATTGAACGGCTTAAAAATAATAATAACCAAAGCCCGGGGGGCGCAACATGACTGACTGTATTTTTTGCAAAATTATCGGCAAAGAAATACCGGCCCGTATTGTCTACGAAGACGAGGAGATTGTGGCCTTTGACGACATCAGGCCACAGGCTCCGGCGCATACTCTGATCATCCCCAGGAAGCACCTGCCAAGCCTGAAAGAAATCGGAGAGGAAGAGAGCGGCCTGCTGGGACGGATCCTGATTAAAGCCGCGGAAATTGCCAGACTCAAGGGAATAGACCAAAGCGGCTACCGGGTGGTCGTCAACACCGGACCCGATTCTGGCCAGGAAGTCTTTCATATTCATTTCCACTTATTGGGCGGAAGGCGGCTGGGCTGGCCGCCGGGTTAATCGGCTATACTGAAATGAGTATTTAGAGCGGGAAGGGTATTTTCCGGAATGGCCTATCTGATCGACGGCAACAACCTGATGGGGCAGGCTGATCCCTATTTTAAGTTTGACCCGACCAGCCGCAACCAGCTTATTGCCCGTCTGCTCCTTTTCCAGAGAATAACCCGTTCGCGAATTTTCCTGGTGTTCGATGGGAAACCGCCCCTCGACGAACACGAAATAAAACTGAACCCTAAATTCACCGTGCTGTTCCCGGAGCCCGGACAGCCGGCCGACGGCCTGATCGAAGAGCTGCTATCCCGGAAAAAGGACCGACGTTACTTTCTGGTGGTCAGTTCCGACCGCGGGCTCCGAGAAATCGCCCGCACCCATGGCGCCAGGTCGATGAGCACACCCGAATTTCTGAAACAGCTCAAACAGACCCTGAAAGACCACCGCCAGGAGCGGGAACTTCAAAAACACACCGAGGATTCCACTCCTCTGGAGATATCTCTGTGGAACGAACTGTTCAGGAGAAAATGAAAACCTTTTCGGTCATTGGCTCAGGTCGCGTGGGTACAGCCCTGGCTCTGGCTCTATCCAGAAAAGGGTTTGAGCTGAAATATCTCTCCGACAGTTCGCCGGCTCAGGCCAGGCGGGCCAGAAAATTTACGGGCCGGGGCCGAGCCACCACCGATAACCGGCTGGCCTCCAGCCAGGCTGGACTGGTCTTTATCTGCGTTCCGGACGACCTGATACCGGAAGTGGTGAAGGAAATATCTGCCTGCGACCTGAAGGGTAAGTTTATCTTTCACACCAGCGGCGCTTGCTCTTCAGATTTGCTCCGCCCCCTGATCTCGAAAGGAGCCAGAATAGGCTCTTTTCATCCGATTCAGACTTTTGCTGAAGTCCCGGGCGAACCTGGAATATTCAAAGGAATATTCATAGGGATAGAAGGGCAGCCTGAAGCCGTCAAACTCGGGAAAGCACTGGCTGCCCGGCTGGAGGCCCAGGCTCTGTTGCTATCGGCAGAAGAAAAACCGCTCTATCACCTGGCCCTGTCCATTTCCTCCAACTTTTTGATAATCCTGCTCCACGAGGTCAAAGAACTCTTAAAAACGGCCGGGCTGGAGGAATCGTCAGTCCTGGAAATCCTGACTCCTCTTCTTAACAGAACTTTACAGAACGTAAAAAACCTCGGGGTCGCGAACAGCCTGACCGGGCCTGTGGTCCGGGGAGACCTGAAAACCCTGGAAAAACATCTGGACGTAACTTCCGCTAAACCCGGGCTGGACAGGATTTACAGGGCCATGGCTCTTGAAGCCGTGAGGCTGGCTGAAAACAGAGGTTTGAGCCGGGGAAAAATCAAAGCATTGAAGCGTCTTCTGGAACAAAAATAACTTCTTCTTCCAGTTTGATACCCGAGGTCCGCCAGACTTTTTCTTTGAGTTCCTCAGCCAGGGTCAGCACCTGACCGGCGGTGGCACCCCCGAGGTTGATTATAAAATTGCAGTGACCGGGATAAACGGCCGCCTGCCCCACCCTCATTCCCCGGGCTCCAGCCTGTTCCAGGAGCTGTCCGGCCGGGATTTTGCGCCCCCCAGGGAGGACAGGATTCTTGAAATAACTGCCGGCGCAGGGGGTCTCGCCCGGCGGATGCTTTCTGGCCCTTTGATTGAGGTAATCCTCAACTCTTTTTAGCATTTCTGGCCGGGACCCGGTCTCAACTTTTAGAGCAGCCCTGAGAACGATTTTATGATCTTTTTTAAGGGAAGAATACCGGTATCCAAAATAAAGTTCCTCCGCACCCAGTACCTGTTCCCGGCCTTCGGCCGACAGCACGACCACCTCAACCACCCTGTCTCCTATCGCCTGTCCAAAAGCTCCAGCATTGCCGAAAACTGCCCCGCCCACGGTGCCGGGAATACCGGCCAGAAATTCCAGTCCAGTCAGGCTCTCCCTGAGTGTCTGTCCGACCAGGTCAGAAAGATGGGTGCCGCTGTCTGCCTCCAGCAGCCCACTCTCGGGCCGGAATCGGAGGCCGGCAGCCGAATTTCTGATAATCAACCCCCGGTAACCGGCATCGTCAAAAAGAAGGTTGTAGCCACCGCCTATCACATAAAAAGGACACCTGAATTTTCTGGCAGCCTTTACAGCCCTGGCCAGATTGTCCAGTCCTTTTACTTCAAGAAAATAATCGGCCGGTCCCCCTATGCGGAAGCTGGAATAACTGGCCAGGGGCACCTGCCGGCGGAGTGACAGGCCCGTCTCCTCAAAAAAACCCCGGCCAAAATCTTGAAACTCTGCCATTTTTTTCTTAATTATTATATTGGATAGGCAAAATTAAGTCTAATGGGCTATCTGGCACATAAATTGCACTGATAAATTTCAGAAGGCATGATATTGAAAATCTGCTATTGACATTTTTACGGTTAACGGGCAAGATATTGAGCAAAATATTTTTTCGAGTGAGGTTAGAGATGAAAAAAACTTTACTATTATTCCTATTAATGCTGCTGACAGGTTTGGTTGCCTGGGCCCAGAATCCGGCCGACGAAGCTTACATCAAGGCCATGACCGTCCAGGACAATTGCGAAAAGGTCAAGCTGCTCAAAGATTTCATCAATCAATATGCCGGCAAGGGTTCTCAGTACGAGAATTATGCCTACGCCTATCTCTGTTTGATTCAGTGCCCGAGCAAGAGCCTTCAGGAATCTATTAATTATGGAGAGAAAGCTCTTGCCGCCGGCGGGCTGGATGCTGAAGTCAGGGTTTCCCTGATGGCTTATCTGGCAAACAACTATATCAGCCGGGGACAGAACCTGGACAAAGCCAAAAACTACGGCCACCAGCTGATAGAAATCGGCAAGGCCGAGAAATCCAAGGAAGGGGCCAACCCCGACAAGTGGAATAAAATAATGGCGGCCGGATACTATATCCTGGGCAACGCTGCCGAAAAATCAAAGGACACGGCAGCCGCGGTCAACGCCTACCTCAGCGCTTACTCAATCAGTAAGGACAGGAACATCATGGCTTCCGTCCGCAAGCTGGGGAAAACCTACGTCGATGCCAAGAATTTTGCTGAAGCAGAAAAAGTCTACCGGGCTATCTACAATCAGAGCAAGGATCCCAACGATGCCATTCTCCTGGGTCAGCTGTTGAACAGGGCCGGCAAGAACGACGAAGCCCTGGCCCTGCTTAAAGAAGCTTATGCCAAGAAAAAAACAGGCGAAGTGGCTTTCTCCATTGCTGTCATCCTGGCTAATAAAGCTAAGACCGACCCCTCGGTGGTGAACGAGGCCGTCCGCTATTCTTTGGAAGCAGCCTTCCTGCCCAACCCCAATTCCGAAAAGGCCAAGGAGATGGCCGAGGGCCTGTTCTTCACCATGAATAAGGACCTTAAATACAATGAAACGGTGCTGGCCATTCAGAACAAGGTCAGGGAACTGGACGACCTGACCAAAGTATTTAACGAGCGTTTCGGCGGCAAAAGCGAAGATGAGCTGACCGACAAGGACAAGAAGAAAATTAAGGAATTTCAGGCCGATATCGACGCCCTGCAGGCCGAAATTGATAAGCTCAAAAAACAGCAGGAAGCGGCCATCGCCAAATTCAACCAGCTGATGGAGGAAACCAGACGCCGGCTGGGTAAATAATTCCCGGACTATTAAACCTGACCTAACTCTGTCGTCATAAGCCGGGCTTCATTCTTGCCACAATTTCTCTTAAAATAAAAAGAGGAATTGCCTGACGGGAGGGGCAGGATGGAAAAAAAGCTTTCCAGAGAGGAAGCCCGGAAAAAAATTAACGAATTACGTCAGCAGATCATTTACCACGAAAAAAAATATTATGTGGACAATGACCCGCAGATTTCTGACTTTGAGTTCGACCAGCTGGTGGCTGAACTAAAACGACTGGAAGAAGCCTACCCGGAATTCCTGACCCCCGATTCCCCGACCCAGAGGGTCGGGGAAAAACCCGTCGAAGGCTTCCCGACCGTGACCCACCGCCGGCCGATGTTAAGCATCGATAATTGCTATGACGTTGACGGTCTTAAAGAATTTGACGAAAGAATACGGAAACTGCTGCCGGGAGAGAAAATCGAGTACGTCTGCGAGCTAAAGATTGATGGCCTGAGCATGTCCATCACCTACCTGGACGGCCGTTACCATCAGGCGGTAACCCGCGGTGACGGATTCCGGGGCGACGAGGTCACGGCCCAGGTCAAGACCATCCGCAGCCTTCCCCTGGCCATCCCGCTCAGGGAAGAAGTGGAAGTCCGGGGCGAGGTTTACCTGCCTTACGAATCGTTCCGGAAGATAAATCAGGAACGGGAAAAACGTGGCGAAACCTTATTTGCCAACCCCAGGAACGCCGCCGCCGGCTCGATAAGATTGCTCGACCCCAGGGAAGTGGCCGGCCGCAATCTGGATATTTTCCTTTATTATATTTTCATCGGCGGAAAAGAATTGCCAAGCCAGTGGGAAAACCTGCAGCAATTAAAGAAACTCGGCTTCAAGACCAACCCGGCCAACCGCCTCTGCCGCTCTCTGGACGAAGTCATCGACTATTACCGGGAATGGACAGAAAAAAGGGACTCCCTGGAATATGACGTCGACGGCGTTGTGGTCAAGGTCAACTCCAGCCGGCAGCGCGAACTCCTGGGAACCACGGCCAAATCGCCGCGCTGGGCAATCTCGTTCAAATTTCCCGCCCGCCAGGCGACAACCAGGATAAAGGAAATAATCGTCCAGGTAGGAAGGACGGGGGCCCTGACTCCAGTGGCCATTCTGGAGCCGGTTCAGATCTCCGGAACAACCATCAGCCGCTGCACCCTCCATAACGAAGAAGAACTGAAAAGAAAGGACATCAGGGTCGGTGATTACGTTCTGCTGGAGCGAAGCGGAGATGTCATCCCCCATGTGGTCTCGGTAATGAAAGAACGAAGGACCGGCCGGGAAAAACCTTTCCCCTGGCCGAAAAATTGCCCGGTCTGTCATTCGGCAATCTACAAAGAAGAGGGGGAAGCCATTTCGCGCTGCATCAACCCTTCCTGCCCGGCCCGCATCCGGGAATCGATACTGCACTATGCCTCCAGGCGGGCCATGAACATAGAAGGCCTGGGCGAAGCTCTGGTAGACCAGCTGCTTGATTCCGGACTGATCAAACAGATTCCCGATCTCTATCATCTGAAATATGAAGACCTGGTAAAACTGGAAAGGATGGGTCCGAAGAGCGCCCGCAATCTCCTGGACCAGATCGCGGAATCAAAATCGCGCGAGCTGTGGCGACTCATCTTTGCCCTGGGAATCAGACAGGTGGGCGAAAAACTGGCTCAGTCGCTGGCCAGAAAATTCCTGGACCTGGACAAGCTGGCCCGGGCCACAGAAGAAGAGCTGACGGAGCTGGAAGACGTTGGGCCCAAGGTTGCAACCAGCATAGTTTTCTTTTTCCGCCAGCCTGAAAACGAGCAGTTGCTGGAAAGGCTGAAAACAGCCGGCCTGAAGTTCAGGGAAAAGGCAGAAAAGGCTGGCCCCCGGCCCCTGCAGGGACTGACCTTTGTCCTGACCGGAACCCTATCTTCCATGACCCGGGACCAGGCCAGAGAAAAGATCGAAAGCCTGGGCGGGAGCGTTTCTTCCTCGGTCAGCAAAAAGACCGATTACCTGGTGGTGGGCGAAGAACCGGGGTCGAAGCTGGACAAAGCCCGGGAACTCGGGGTCAAGACCATAAACGAAAGGGAATTCTTAAAGCTGGTCGGGCAGAGTTAGGTTATTTCTTTTTCTTGAAGAGCTTTGATAAATCAAGATCCATAAGGCCTTTAAGCCCGGTCTTTTTCTCCCCTTTTTCCAGCTCTTCCAGAGCCACCCGCGCCTGATGATGGCCGGGGTCAATTTCCAGAGCCTTCTGCAATTGCTTCCTGGCCCTGATCTTTAAGCCCTCACCCATATAGAGCAATCCCAAGCCGACATAACCCTCGGCATTCCAGGGCTCCATTTCTATGGCCCGGAGAAAATCTTCCTCGGCCTTTTTCTTATAGGCCGACAATTTGGACTCAGCCATGGCCAGGAGCAGGTAATAATCCGCCTTGGCTTTTTTCAGCCTGATGGCCTCTTCCAGAAATATGATGGCTTCTTCATACATTCCCTGATTATAAAGTGTCCTGCCCTGCCGGTATTTAATCTCGGCCTTTTTGGCCAGGTCATCTGGAGTTTCCTGCGACGGCGCCATCAGCTGCTGGTCATACTGTTTTCTCTTATCGGGCTCGCTCAGGGTACGGTAGGCAACAGTAATGGCGTTGAAGACCTCGTTGACCAGGCTGTGGTCGGCCAGGGCGGCATTGAAACGGTCGGGATGGTACTTTCTGGCCAGATTGAAATAAGCCTTTTTTATTTCTTCCTCGTTAGCCACCCTTGAAACCCCGAGCAATTCATAGTAATTGCGAGTTTTTAGCTGGGATTTTATTTCCTTGAGCTCTTCAATCCGGGCTTCAAGCTCATCCAGCTCCAGTTTTCTGCGGCTCTCGGAAGCATAATCGTCCTTCTTAAAGCTGCTATCCACTGTCGAGACCTCCACCATATCCAGACAGTAAAACAGGTACAGGCAGCGGAAGAAATTCTCGTTGCTGAACCGGGCGGGGACAGCCATGCGGTCGATAACCTGAGCGGTGGAAAACCTCTCCAGCAGAGTCTTTTCTTCCTCGGTCAGGAAATAGGCATAACGGATGTTCTTCAGGACCACCTTACGGCCGGTAAAGAACTTCTGCAGGCTGGAATTGTACTTCATCCGCCTAAACCCGTAATCAATTATGAACGGCACATCGACGGCCGGCGTTTCTTCGGCCGGGGGCTGAACTTCCTTTTCCTGAAAGACGAGCTCCCCATCAAAATAAGAAAAGATGCCCAGCAGGGATTCCCGTATCTGGAAGCTGAGGGCCTCCCTGAGGTCACTTTCTTTGATTACGCCACCCCGTTTCAGCGATTCTCCCAGCGGTTGGGCGGGCTGAATAAAGTCTTCTATGTTATTAAATGTCTGGTCCTGTATCTTCTGAAGCTTAAAAAGAATTTCTCCCAGTCTCTCCGACCTGACGTTGGTCTTGACCTGAATCGGTTTGCCCTTGATAAAGAAAAAATGTTTTTCTATTTCCTGACGCTTGAAGGACAGGCGCCCGGTCTGGTTGCCAAAAAAAATCTCTTTCAGAAAAGCACCGATATGGTTTATAGAACTCACAATCGCGCCCTTTATAGAATTCTTTTAATAATTTATATAATCATCACTCGTTTTTCAACCCCTGCCCTGTTTTTGTGGAAGCCTCCCCTTTCCATGATTCGTCGCTTGATGGCAGGAGGGCGGCGCGCACTGTCCCCTGCCGCTCGAAGCCGCAGGGTTTCCCCGCGGGGCGTCGATCTGCGATGAGGAAAGGGGCAGGCCGTGACCGGCCCCTCTTCCCGCTCCGGGCTATCAAAGAATCGGTGAGTTTATCTACTTTTTATCGCGGGTTGGACAGAATATCCTGAATTGTGCTATTTTCAAGTTATGAAGATTGCCCTGGCTCAGATATCTCCAACCCTCGGGAACATTGATCAGAACCTGAAGCTTCACCTGGACCTTATCAGGAAAGCCGTGGCCAGAAAGGCCGACCTGATTGTGTTCCCTGAGCTCAGCCTGACGGGTTACACGCTTAAAGACCTGGCGGCCGAAGTCGCTATCCGCCCCGGAAAATCAGCCACCTTCAGGAAACTGCTCGAGGCTTCGCGGAAGATAGATCTGGTATTTGGCTTCGTGGAAGAAGCGGCCGATGACCCGGGCCTGATTTACAATGCGGCCGCCTATCTCTCCCGGGGAAGAATTCTTCACCTCCATCGTAAAGTCTTCCTGCCAACTTCCGGGATGTTTGAAGAGGGGAGATTTTTTGCCTCCGGCCGTCAATTCAGGCCATTTGACACTGGAAAGGTACGAGCCGGGTTGCTGGTCTGCCGGGACTTTCTCCATTATGGCTCGAGTTACTGTCATTTTGCCGGTGGAGCCGGACTGATCATTACCATCTCGGCCGCTCCGGGACGGGGAGCGGAGGACCCTGAAGCCCAGGGGTTCGAGACCAGCCGGATGTGGGAATTGATGGGTGAGTCGATATCATTTTTCTCCAGCGCGGTGGTCGTCTATTGTAACCGGGTGGGTTACGAAGACGGAGCGGTCTTCGCCGGTGGTTCTTTTATTTATGATCCGTTCGGCAGGCTTGTGGCCCGGCTGCCCTATCTGGAAGAGGATTTTGCCGTTCTTGAAGTTGAGCTATCAGAAATCGCCCGGGCCAGGAGAAGCTGGCCTTTCAGGCGCGATGAGCGGCCTGAAGTTATCTGGCAATCTCTTGAGAAAATTATCAGAGAGAGCGATGAAGATTAACGTTTCTCTGGTCATTAAAACACTGACCGGGTTTATAAGGGAAGAAACCAGGAAGGCTGGCTTTGACCGGGTTATTATCGGGCTTTCGGGCGGTCTGGACTCAACCGTCTGTGCTTACCTGGCCGTGATGGCCCTTGGTCCAGAAAAAGTGCTGACCCTGATTATGCCTTACAGGGATCTGGATAAAGAAGGGGTGGCCCACGCCCGGATGGTGGCTAAACGGCTGAAGGTCAGGTCCAGAGAAATAGATATCTCCCCCCAGATTGACGCCTACTTTACCGCCATCCCAGCCGACAATCCGATCCTCAAGGGCAACAAGATGGCCCGGGAAAGGATGTCCATCCTTTATGATTTTTCAGCCCGGGAGAGGGCGCTGATCCTGGGGACAAGCAACAAAACCGAATTGCTCATAGGTTACGGGACAATTCACGGCGATATGGCCTGCGGAATTAATCCCATGGGCGACCTGTACAAGACCCAGGTTCGGGAACTCGGCCGCCACCTGAAAATTCCGGAAGAAATACTGGTCAAGAAACCAACCGCCGGACTCTGGCCCGGACAGACAGACGAGGGCGAAATTGGCCTGACCTATGAGGAACTGGACCGGATCCTCTATCTGCTGGTCGACCGCCGCCAGAAACCGGAAGAAGTAATCAGGGCCGGATTTGAGCGAAAGAAGGTCAGCCGGATCGTGGAGATGATCAAAAAATCAGAGTTCAAGAGAAGAATGCCGCCGATTGCCAAAATCTCCACCAGGACTGTTGGCCACGATTTTCTTTATCCTTACGATCGGGACAAATAAACCGGCGACTGACTCGGAGGCGAGCTTAAGACGGGCGCAGGAAATGAAGCCAAAAGGTTCTCTTTATGTGGTCGCAACCCCCATCGGCAACCTGGAAGATATTACCCTTCGCGCCCTGAGGATTCTGAAAGAAGTAGAAATCATCGCCTGCGAAGATACCAGGCAGACGATAAAACTCCTCAATGCTTATGGAATCAAGAAGCGCCTTATTTCATATTTTCACCCCAGGGAGAACCAGAGATTGCCAGAAATCCTGACCTGGCTGGAATCAGGCCGGGATGTGGCCCTGGTATCTGATGCCGGCACGCCTGGCGTTTCAGACCCTGGATTTCCGTTGATCAGAGAAGCCATCAGAAGAAATATCAGGATAATTCCGGTACCCGGCCCGAGTGCCCTGACCGCGGCCCTCTCGGCCTCCGGTCTTCCAACCCACCGGGTGATCTTCGCCGGCTTCCCCCCGCCCAAAAAGGGCAGCCTTAAGAATTTTCTGGCAAAATTCATCGAAACAGAAGGCACCCTGGTCTTTTTTCTTCCAATGCGCAAGCTGAAGCAATTTCTTGAGGTGGCCGGGGAAGTGCTGGGACCGAGAGAAGCAGTGCTGGCCAGGGAATTAACCAAAATCCATGAAGAATTTATCAGGGGAACGCTCGAAAACCTTGGCCAGGTCGTAACGGGAGACAGGGAAAGAGGAGAGGCAACCCTTTTAATAAAGGGAAAATAATTTTTTTAAAAAGACTTGACAAAAACATACTCAAAATATATATTAATAATGCACTAAAGATTTTATGAGGAGGTAAGACCATGGCCATCACTAAATGGGATCCTTTCCGGGACATCATGGTGCTGCGCGACAGGATGAACAGGCTGTTTGAGGATCTGGTTTCCTCTCCAAAATTCGAGGAATCAGACATTATTCAGAGTACCTGGTCTCCGGCCGTGGACATCTATGAAACCGAAAACGAGCTGGTCCTGACGGCCGAGCTGCCGGGCGTCGAGGAGAAGGACGTGGAAATCAAGGTCGAAGATAACACCCTGAGCCTGAGGGGCGAGAGAAAGTTCGAAAAGGAGACCAGGGAAGAAAATTATCACCGTATTGAGCGGGCCTATGGCTCCTTCTACCGTTCATTCAGCCTGCCAAATTATGTGGACCAGGAGAAGATCAGCGCCGAATATGAAAACGGACTGCTCAAGGTCCATATGCCCAAGAAAGCCGAAGTTAAACCTCGCAAGGTCAAAATAGTTAAGCCTCAGACAGCCGAAAAATCCAGCGAAAAAGCAACCAAATAACCGGTCGCCAGTACCTCCCCCGTCCGCGGACGGGGGTTTTTTATTTTAAACTGCTCTGGCCAGGGTCAGGCCCCTCACTTCCCCGGCTCCAGCCCTGCGGAGTTCGGCCGCGCACTCGGTGAGAGTCGACCCGGTGGTGAAAACATCGTCAACCAGCAGGACCACCCTTCCGCTTATTTTCGAGGCGTTCTTTACCATAAATGCCCGGCGAAGGTTGATTTCCCTTTCGGCTGCTTCCAGGGAAACCTGAGCCGGGGTATTCCTTATCTTTATTAGAACACCTGAAAGCACAGGGACGCCACTCCAACGAGAAAGCGCCCGTCCGAGAAGTTCAGCCTGATTGAATCCGCGTTGTTTTTCCCTTTTCCGGTGAAGGGGAACAGGAACAATAAAGTCCAGGTCCTCGAATAAACCGTCTCCCGCAAATTGCCTGTAGGCTATTTCGGACAGCGGCCGGCTCAGTATTTCGCAACTCTTATACTTAAAAAGCAGGATGACCTCTTTCAATCTTCCAGAATAAGGACCGAGCGAGCGGTGGCGAGAAAACTCCGGCGCCCTTTCGAGGCAACTACCGCAGAGCTGACCGGTAGCAGTTGCCTGCTGATAAAAACGGCCACAGACCGGGCAGACCGGTCCCCGGTGGACCTCTATCCGATCAAAGCAGCGGGTGCAGACTATTTTTTCACCCGGTTCATCAAGAGCCCCGCCGCACAGCCGGCAGAAGGAAGGGAAAATGGTCGCCGTCACCGGGTGAAGCACCCGGCTCAGGCTGAAACCAGGTTTCACCGTTCTTTTGATTCGCCCTCTTTCTTTTCCTGACACTGGATGCAATAGGGAGCCCAGGGAATAATTTTCAACCTCTTCTTGTTAATTTCCTTATGACAGATGAGGCACAGGCCGAACTCGCTCTTCTGAAGTCTTTCCAGAGCCTGGTCTATAAGAGACAGCTGTTCCCGTTCGCTGTCGGTCAGCCCCAGCAAGAATTCCTTGGTATAAGAGGTTTCGGCTTTGTCCACCAGGTCCAGAGCCGTGTCGGTCTCGATTTCCTTGCTATCGGTATAATACTGGCTCAGTTTCCTGATGATGCTGTTTTTCTTTTCCAGCAGCAGTTTCTTGAATTCCTCTTTCTCTTTCTTGGTAAGTTTGGCTTTAGCCGGCATTTAACCCCCTCTCATTTGGGATAGGCATATCCTTTTATAAGGCTCAAGGCCCGGTAGACCTGCTCCAGCAGGACAACCCTGGTCAGTTCATGCGAAAAAGTCAGCGGAGACAGCGACAACTGGAGGTCGGCTCTCTTCATGAGGTCCGGAGCCAGTCCCAGAAAACCCCCGACCAGAAACATGATTTTTCTGGCAGAGACCATCGCCTGCTTCTCGAGCAATCCAGCCAGTTCCTCCGAAGTCATCATTCTTCCTTTATCTGAAAGGCAGATAATATAGCCATCCTTGAGGTGTTTTTCAAGCCCCCTGGCTTCTGTCTCCAGTACCCGGCCCGGCTGATTTTCTTTCAACCCCCTGGCCTCGGTCGTTTCCACTATCCTGGCCCGGCAGAAAAACTGCAGCCTGGACAGGAACTCCTGCTGCAGGGCCCTCAGATACTGATTCTTGGTTTTCCCGGGCCATAAAAAAACAAGTTCCATTAGAAGCGGGATTTAATTAAATAGATTATCGCAAAAAAGTCAAGTTGTTTTTACAGGAATTCTTTTCGCTCAGTAATCCAGCCTGGGAGCATCGGCCCAGAGTTTTTCCAGGGCATAAAAATCCCGGGCCCTCCGGGAGAAAATGTGAACCACAAAGCTACCGTAATCAAGGAGTATCCACTCGGCAGTTTCCAGACCTTCAATGCCAAACGGTTTAATTTTTTCGCCGGCCAGTTCTTCTTCAATGCTCTCATAAATGGCCACATTCTGACGGGATGAATTGCCGTGCATGATGACGAAAAAATCGGTGAAGCTGGCCAGTTCTCTGAGGTCCAGAACGCAAAGTTCTTCGGCTTTTTTGGCCAGAGCGGCCTTGATGGATTTTCTGACTTCAGCGGGCAGACTTCTCTTCGTGAACTTTTTTGGTTTCTCTTGCTTGTTGGCCATATTCTCCTCAGAAATAAAGTTTATATCTTTTTATGTATTGCTCCACCCCCGGCGGGACCAGGCCTGCAATCGACAGGCCGGCCCTGACCCGCTTTCTGATTTCGGTCGATGAGATATCCGGTGTCCGGGCCGCCAGCAGAAAAATGCTGCCCGGCTTCAGGTTCTCTGACTTAAAAACAACCCGCTGGCGGGGTTTAAGAATTGTGGCCGGTCTTATTCCTATTCTTTCTATCACTTTCTCTAATAATTCTATCTCGAACCCGGGCCGTCTGACAACAATAAAAGAACATTCCCTGAGTAGCTGGTCATAATCCTTCCAGGTCTCGATTTCCAGGAAAGCATCCGTCCCGACAATGAAGAAAAACCGGTCTTCGGGCCAGTCTTGTTTTAATTTTCTCAGGGTAATTATGGAATAAGAGGGCCCGGGGTGGCGGGCCTCGACCTCCGAAACCTCAAAAGCCGGGAAGTTATGGCAGGCGATTTCCACCATTTTCAGGCGGTGTCTCACCGGGACCACCTCTCCAGAACTCTTATGCGGCGGGATGTAAGATGGAATGAACAAAATCCTGTCCAGCGGAAAGCGGCGGCAGACCTCTTCGGCCACTTTCAGGTGTCCGAGGTGGATAGGGTTAAAAGTTCCCCCGAACAGACCGGTCAAACTCATTCTTTATACCTCTTGGCCGCTCGCTTTATCCGCATTCTTTCCCGGGGCAGGTTCGTTACCGGTTTCCGTAAGCAGTCCGGCCAGTAATCTGACCAGATTTTGCAGGCCCTCGCCGGTCAGGGCAGAGATGGCCAGAAAGGGTTTTTTCTCCCTTGCCGCCAGCCTCCTGACCGCCTGCAGCCTTTTCCTGTCCTCTCCCAGCAGGTCGATCTTGTTGGCCACAATCACCTGCTTTCTTGTGGCCAGTTCCTGGTTGAAAGCCTTGAGCTCGGCCTGAATGATCCGGTAATCTTTAACCGGGTCGCGGCCGCTGAGCGTGGAAACATCAATCAGGTGCACCAGGATCCTGGTTCTTTCAACATGCCGCAAGAACTGGATGCCAAGTCCCTGCCCCCGATGGGCGCCTTCTATGAGCCCCGGAATATCAGCCACCACAAAGCTCCTGTCCTCATCCACATCCACCACTCCCAGATTGGGAGTCAGGGTGGTAAAAGGATAGTCGGCTATCTCCGGCCGGGCGGCCGAGATCCTGGAAATCAGTGTGGATTTACCGGTGTTGGGAAAGCCAACCAGCCCGACGTCAGCGATCAATTTCAGTTCCAGGATCAGTTCCTTTTCCTCTCCCGGTCGGCCCTTTTCGCTTTCCCTTGGCGCCTGATGGGTCGAAGTGGCAAAAGAAGCATTTCCCCGTCCTCCCCGACCTCCTCTGGCCGCCAGGAAAATTTCTCCCGGCTTCAGGAAGTCGTGGAGAATCTCCCCGGTGACGGCATCCCTGACCATGGTCCCCACCGGAACTTTTAGATAAAGATCCCGCCCTCTCTTCCCCTGTTTATTGGAACCCTGGCCCGGGGCGCCTTTTCTGGCCCTGTTAATGGGATGGTATCTGAAATAAGAAAGCGTATTCAGGTTGGGGTCGCTCACCAGATAAATATTGCCGCCGTCGCCGCCGCGGCCACCGTCCGGTCCTCCCTTTGGAACCCGGTATTCCCGCCGGAAGCTGACGCAACCGTCCCCTCCTTTTCCGGCAATCAGAACGACGCGAACCTGGTCAACGAACAATTCATCACCCGTGCGGCAGGAAAATGCTCGGGCCCGCCGGCAGAAAAGCAATTTGGCAGGAAAATATGGTCGAAAAAAAGACTATAACGGGAGCCTGTCCCATCTTAGGAGGCTGTCCCGGTCGTCTCCTCCAGGGGGATTACCGAGACATACTTGCCCATCCTTCCTTTATCTTCAAACCTGACCACCCCGGTGACCAGAGCAAACAGAGTGTCGTCGCTTCCCCGGCCGACGTTAATACCGGGCCGGAAAGGCGTCCCCCGCTGGCGCACCAGGATGGAGCCAGCCTTAACCAGCTGTCCACCAAATCTCTTGACACCCAGACGCTTGGGATTGGAATCTCTTCCGTTTACTCCTGATCTTTTATGGGCCATCGTCATTTCTCCTTAGGCTTACCGGTCGTTTCTTTTCTGGCGGTTTTCCTGGTAGCTGAAGTTGCTTTCCCGGAAGCCGGTTTTGATTCTTTTTCGGTTGTTTCTTTTTTCCTGGTCTTCCTGGGAGCTGGAGCCGGTTCCGTAGCCGGTTTTTCTCCCTCAACCGACTTTCCTTCTGGATAGATTCCGGCAATTCTGATCCTGGTCAGCACCTGACGGTGTCCTCTTGTGCGACGGTAACCCTTGCGTCTTTTTTTCTTGAATATGATTACTTTTTCGTCTTTATAATCATCCAGAATTTCCGCCGCTACCGTGGCTTTTTCCAGATAGGGAGTGCCGACCTGAACCTGCTGGCCATCTTCGAGCAGTAAAACCTGGTCAAAATTGACGACCTGACCCTTTTCTGCTTCGAGTTTCTCGACGGAAATAACATCACCTTCTTTAACTCGATACTGTTTTCCGCCTGTTTTGATTACCGCAAACATTGGATTTCACCTTCCAGGGAGATAAAAATTGGAGCTTAAATTTAACATATATGGCTATTTATGTCAACCTCGACCCGGGCGAGCAGACCCGAACTGACTCCTTTTCTTATCCGCCCCCTTGACTCTTCAGGAAGGCCCCCGGAGCGATAATAAATCCCTCACCCCGGCAGCTGCTTTACCGCAGTTATATCTCCTGGCCAGAAGACCGGCTTTATTCTTGACAATCCGGCTGCTTTCTCTTAAGTTAATGTTAAGTAAACCAGGGCGGTTAGCTCAGGGGCAGAGTGTCGGTCTTACAAACCGGAGGCCACTGGTTCGAACCCAGTACCGCCCACCATCGCCCCGCTTTCCAGGAAGGGGCACTGAAGGAAGGGAATGAAAGGCAAAAGGATCCTGCTGGTCGAAGATGAGCTGCTTATTGCCCGACACATCGAACAGATGCTAAAAAACCTGGGCTATCAGGTAGAAGGAATAGTGGAAAGCGGTGAACGGGCGCTCCAGATGACGGGAGAGAAATTGCCCGACCTGGTCCTTATGGACATCAGGCTGAAGGGTAGTATCGACGGAATCGAGGCCGCTTCCAGAATCTGGAGACTGTATGCCATTCCGATAGTCTACCTCACAGCCTACACCGACGAAGACACGCTGATTAAAGCTACCCTGGCCGAGCCCTTCGGTTACCTGATCAAGCCCTTCGATGAAAAAGAACTTCTGGTGGCCATCGAACTGGCTTTTTACAAACACCAGGTGGAGACCGAAAATAAAGAAAAGAGACGCTGGCTGAACGCCATCCTTTCCAGCATCACTGACGGGCTTATTTCCACCGACCGGGAGGGAATCATCAACTTTATCAATCCGGTGGCCGAAAAACTTCTCGGAAAATCCGCTGCGGTTGCCGTAGGCCAGCCCCTCGAAAAAACCTTTATTATCCAGGAAGGGCCAGCCGGCAGAAGGTGTGGTCTGAATCTCGACTGGCTGGCCTCAGCCTTCACCGCTGACCAGGACTTTTATCTGCTGCGAGGAGAAGACCGGGTGCCGGTCGAACTCCAGGGCTCTCTGATACGGGATGAAGGCGGCCGGGTGGTGGGTTCGGTGTTGGTTTTCCGGGACATTACCCAGAGAAAACTCCAGGAAGAACGTCTCAACTACCTGGCGATACATGATGCCCTGACCGACCTGCCTAATCGTCTTCTGTTCAACGACCGGTTAAAAATCGGCCTGGAGCAGGCCAGACGGAGAAACCTGAAGCTCGGGGTAATCATGCTGGACCTGGACTTTTTCAAGGTAATCAACGATACCTATGGACATTCTTTTGGCGACCTGGTGCTAATAGAAGCAGGTAAGATATTAAAACAGCTGACCAGAAAAACCGATACCGTAGCCCGTTTTGGCGGGGACGAGTTCACCATACTGCTGGGCGAACTGCACAGTGCCGAGGGAGGACTTCAGATAGCAGATAGAATTGTCCAGGCTTTCAACCTGCCGCTGACCGTTGATAAAAGAAAACTGGTGATAACCGCCAGCCTGGGTCTGGCCATCTTCCCCGACCACGGTCAGGAGCCAGAAGAACTGTTGAAACGGGCTGATCTGGCCCTGTACGCAGCCAAGGACGCTGGACGAAACCGGGTCCAGCTCTATTCCGAGAAGATTTAAGGGCCGTCTGCCCTGGATAAAAAAATTGTTTGTAGCTGAGGTTTTTTGTAAAATGGCGAAAAGCCTGGATGGAGTAAAATAAAAAGTTGGTTGCACCCTCAAATCGAAGCTTGAAAATTTATTCATATTTTCTTAGTCCTTCTTTTAAAAAAATCTGGTTGTCAGAAGACCTGGTGGATCTCCTGAAGTTATCCGGACAGGGCCCCCTCTGGCTCGAATACCAGAAATGGCTGGAGCTCGTCCACCCCGATGATAGGGGTAGGGTGGAAATATCGACCAGGAAAAGACAGGGACAGACAGCCAGCCGGTTGACCTACCGCCTTAGAGGCGCAGATTCAGAATATCTGAATGTTGAAGACATAAGGCAGGAAATAGCTGTTGAGGGAACCGGGAAGAAGCTGGTTCAGGGATTTCTGCTGCCCGTGGAGGCCGCGCGGAAATCCCTCAGGGTCCAGGAAGTGCTCTATGAAATTGCCAGGCTGAGCGTGGAAAAAGACAATCTGGTGGAACTGCTCCAGGCCATTCATCTGACCATCAGAAACCTGATGCCGGCCGAGAATTTCTACATCGCTCTTTACGATAAAGAAACCGGACACGTCTCATTTCCCTATTTTGTGGATGAATACGACCAGCCGCCACTGCCCCAGCCGGCGGGCCGTGGACTAACCGAGTATGTTATCCGGACCGGCACACCTCTCCTGGCTTCTCCTGAGGTTTTCGCCAGGCTGGAAAGCGAGGGCCAGGTAGAATCGGTTGGCGCCCCTTCCATTGACTGGCTGGGAGTTCCGCTGAAAGTTCAGGATGAAGTCTTCGGAGTAATGGTGGTTCAGAGCTACACCAGCGGAGTCCGCTACACCGAGGAACATCTCCGGGTATTATCCTTTGTCGCCAGCCAGGCGGCCCTGGTGATAAAAAAGAACCTGGCCGAGGAGAGGAGAAAAGAAACCGAGCGTCTGCTGGCTGACTCTTTCGCCTCCATCCAGGACGGAATTTCCATTCTGGATCTGGAGATGAAGATCATCCGGGTGAACCCGGTGATGGAAAAATGGTACGCCCACGCCCTGCCGCTGGTAGGAAAGAAATGTTATGTGGCCTATCACGGGAAGGATGATTTCTGCCACCCCTGCCCCAGCCTGGAGACTCTGAGAACCATGAAACCGGCCTGCGAAATCGTCCCCAGGACCGGGCCCGGAGGAAAAGTTACGGGCTGGCTGGAGCTTTTTTCCTTTCCCCTGATCGATCACAATACAGGCCAGTTAACTGGAGTTATTGAATATGTAAGGGATATAACCGAAAGAAAAAAGGCCCAGGACCTGATGCAGACCTCCCTGAAGGAAAAGGAAATCCTGCTGAAAGAGGTCCATCACCGGGTCAAAAATAATATGCAAATAATTTCTTCCCTGCTCAATCTTCAATCAGGTTATCTAAAAGACCCGGAAGCCCGCAGCGCTCTCAGGGAATGCCAGAACCGCATCCGTGCGATGGCTCTGGTCCACGATAAACTTTACCGGGAAAAAGACCTGATTTCGATCGATTTCAGAGATTACGCCGAGAAATTACTGGTTCATCTATTTCAGGTTCATATCCCGAATAGCGAAGGGGTGTCCTTTTCGGTCAGAGTTGAGGCCCCGGCCCTGACCGTGGACATAGCCATCCCGCTGGGGCTCATCCTGACCGAGCTTGTTTCCAACAGCCTGCGGCATGCTTTCAGTCCAGGGCAGGGAGGTGTGCTGGAAGTATCTCTCCTGCCCGAGGAGAAAAATCTGGTGCTCGAGGTCAGGGACAATGGCCGGGGATATGAACCCGGCCCCGGCGGCAGCTTCGGCCTGGAAATCGTCAGGTTGCTTTCAGCTCAGCTGGGTGGAGAATTCAGCATCACCAGGTTAGCCGGCGGTGGCACCCTGGCCAGGGTGTCTTTCCCGGGTCCGGTTCAAGTTAACCTGGATGACTCTGCCCGAAACCGGTAAAATTGTGCTGGTCGGGATATCGGTGTATGATGATTAGGGTTTGAGGTGAGTATGAACAAGGCCAGGATACTTATCGTTGAAGATGAAAACCTGGTGGCCAGGGACCTCCATAACATGGTCAGGCTTCTCGGCTATGAAGTGACCGGTGTGGTCCAGACCGGGGAAGAAGTCATCGCCAGTCTCAACCAGAAAAAGCCTGACCTGGTCTTGATGGACATTGTCCTGAAAGGCAACCTGGACGGTATTTCCGTGGGCGCGGTGGTCTGGGAGGAATATTGTATACCCGTGGTTTACATCACCTCTTTCGCGGACGACCTGACTTTTGAGCGGGCCAAGCTGACCGAGCCCTTCGGCTACCTGATCAAACCCTTTGAAGAGCGGGAACTGGAGCTGACCATCGAGACTGCCCTTTACAAGGCCAGGATGCAGCTTTTGTTGAGGGAAAAAGAACAGTGGCTGTCAACCATTCTCAGAAGCATAGGCGACGGGATAATAGTTCTTAATTCTGAAGGCTTGATATCGTTTATAAATCCGGTTGCCCAGAAGATTACCGGCTGGGAAGAAAAAGAAGCACTGGGCCATAAATTCGAACAGGTATTCCGCCTGAAAAACCATAACGACCAGTATCCTGAGACTGGACCTTTTTCACTTCGGGAGGCTGTCCTGATTTCCAGAGCCGGGCGGGAAATTCCGGTCGAGCAAACCGCCGCGCCAATGCCGCTGGACAGGGGTGTCGGCCCGGGACAGGTCATTGTTTTCCGCGACATAACCTCCCGAAAAAAAGTCGAAAAAGAATTGCAGGACAGCTGGGCCAGGTTGCGGCGAGCCTTGCAGGGAACGGTTCAGGCCATTTCCACCACCATTGAAATGCGGGATCCCTACACCGCCGGTCATCAGCGGCGGGTGGCCAAGCTGGCCGAAGGCATCGCCCTGGAACTGGGTCTTTCCGAAGCCGG
>Ga0172365_10000839_pt1 | contig 21513 bp, 26 predicted proteins | sample LakKivSesite48cm_FD_114535 | JGI IMG/M metagenome (GOLD analysis project Ga0172365, IMG submission 114535) | Sediment microbial communities from Lake Kivu, Rwanda - Sediment site 48cm | ecosystem: Environmental > Aquatic > Freshwater > Lake > Sediment | place: Rwanda: Western Province, Lake... | reverse complement strand
GTTTTATTTCTTCTTTATTTTCTTCCATCACAGCATCAGACATAAAAATCCATCTCTTTAAATCTGTTCTTGTAAATTTGTAGTTTGGATTTGAATCTATATCGGTTAAATAATTTTTAAGATCATCCCAAGACTCAAAGAAATATTCTGTTTGATGTCTACCAAATAACCATGAAGGAAGTTTTTTTATGCCATTTTTACACATAAATAAGATTGGCTTAATTTGTTTTGAAAATATGCTTATCTCTTCTACGCTACCACAAAGATGTAAGTCTGTGTTATAGTTAATTATACAGAAACTAGACAAATCAATAGCCCTTAAATCCAAATGCACGATATCCTTCATCTCCTCTCGCAATTCTGTATATTTCCCTTCTTCTAATAATTTATCCATATAGGGTCTTTTAAAAATGTCTATATCTTCTGGTATGTGAAAGTTTTTGTGATGCTGTAATGGATTAAATACCTTAATATTTTTTTGTTCAAGAAAAGGACTAATTTCCAACCGCCAAGCCTTACCTTTATTTGGGTCAAAATCAATACTACCGCTTAGATAGCAGCCTAAATTTCGCAAACGATTGAGCATATTTAACCACCTTTGTTTTATTATACAAAAAATTAAAAACAAAATCTATTGTCTAACACCGCCGTCTCTAACTCCCCATTTTACATTTTTTAGCGCAGACAGATCCTTACCTCCAGCATAAGATATAGAACTCATGATACCATCTTCTATTTCATAAAGAAGCTTATCCATTTCTCCCTTATAATCAACAAGGATACATTTTCCCTCTACATTTCTTTCATTAAGTGTATTGTTATAAGAAGCAGACCCAAAATATTGTTTATATTTCTTACCTTCAATGTTTATAATTTCTCCCGCAGACTGATCGTATCCACTAAACAGATTTCCGGCCATTACAAAACTAGCCCCAGCCACAATAGCCTTACTTACATCACCTACATTTTTTATTGCTCCATCCGAAATTATTGGTTTTTTAGCAACATTAGAACATTTTAGTATGGTGGAAAATTGAGGTCTTGAAAAACCAGTAGCCAGATATGTGCTACAAACGTGCCCATTGCTCACCCCAGCCTTAGTGCTATCCGCGCCCCATGATTCTAATGCAGATACAGCTTCTTCGGTTGCATAATTACCTACTATCAAAAAAGAATCGGGAAAGCTATCCTTAATAAATCTAGTCATTTTTTCAGCCTTAACAGAATAAGCATTAGCAATATCCAAAGTAATATACTCAATACTTATTTTATCGCTTTTTATTTTTCGTAATTGCTCATAAGAATCTTCATTAACACCGACACTTATAGACGAAAATACACCCTGATCGTGCATAAACTTCACAAATTTATGATTATCGGTCCCAAATCTATGCATAATGTAAAACCAACCTTTTTTCGCTAAATAAAGGCATGTGTTTTCATTAACAACGGATTTCATATTAGAAGGAACAACAGGGCATTTAAACCTAATATCCCCGAGTTTCATAGAGGGGTCACAATCCTTAGCCCTACTTTCCACTATACATTTGTTATGAAGTAAATAAACCTCAGAAAATCCATATTCTTTTTCGATCATAATAATTTTCTCCTTATATGTCCAAGCTTTCTATTGGATTATTTGTATCTATTCTATTTTCAAACGCTTCTTCAGGTATATCGTTAATGTCTTCTTCTACCTGTTCAAAATGTTGTTCTTCGTCATGATTATATTGAACCTTCATATCCTCAAAAAGCGATTGATCCATTTTATAATCGGATATAATCTTGAAATAATATCCTTTTTTCAATATTGCATTAGAATCCTCTACCACTTTCATTATATTCCACAATCCCATAGAAAAAACAAATTCTATTTCATCTTTTTTCAATAATGTTTGGTCTTTAGATAATCTTACTGCTGTTTTTACATAGGGTTTCGGACTGATTGGCATAGGATCGCTTCTAAAAACAACATAGGGATTATTGGTTTCCGGTATTAATTCAGTGTGTGCGTGTCTTGTAGAAATAGTAGGCATTATTTTTGAAAACTGAATATCATGAGCGAAAAGACCCGATATATTTACATTATCTATGTTTTTTCTTGCGGCGGATATCTGAGATACAATTTCTGATATATTAGAATTACTTATAGAAAACAGTCTTAACTTTGCACCAGTTGTCTGCGTATTATTTCTAACCAATACATTAGAAAGTATGCATTTTTGCCATGATTTTTCAACCCATATTTTACGAATAAGCGAATCTGCCTCCGACCTTAATAATTCGTTTTGTCCTTCATAATTAACTGGATTGGATGGTTTTAAACTACTTGTGCTTACATAATTTAAATCCCCAAAAGACTGATCTGTTTTAACTTTGGCGTTACCATATGCTCCCATTGATTTTGGCATCATACTTACTATTTTTGTTATAACCGAATTATATGTCGCTTCATCCCCATTAAATATTTTTATGACTTCATCCTTGGAAAAATAATCGTAATATTTTTTTGTATCAATGAATATCTTTCTAGCCTTAACAAATGGACCTAATAATCTTACATCGAATTGTTGTCCGTTATAAAGATTTAGAAAAATTCTACTTGGATTATCTTCTTCAAAAAAAGAATTTCTTAAATCCGTTAAATTCTTATTGTACTTTAATTCTTCTACTAAATTGCCTATTCTTCTCATTGTGTAGTCCTTGATAGTTTTAATAGCTTGTTCAAAATAACACGTATAATATTTTTTTGATCCGTATTGGTATTTTCATCTGCCAGTGTCTCATTAAAGATGTTTATAAATTCGTCATTGGGCAATATAATAAGTTCTCCTTTATTCTTCATTTCTCCCAATATAGATGCTTGTATTTTTAACAGATTTGAAGCGGCATTATTTATTTTTACGGTTTCATCGGTTTTAATCTTTTCTATTTCAACCTTACTAACTAAATTATCAGGAACAATGGAATTAATGGCGGTTAATCTTTCATCTAATGCGGCAAAACATCTATTAATTCTATCCAAGGTAGTAGATTCAACACTTGCCCGTTTAAGTTTCCCTATATATTCAACCTTTTGTAATTCATTTATTGTTCTATTATAATGATATTTTATGTGATTCTCAACAACATTTTCATCTAAATCGAATTCTTTTGCAACCTCGGCCAGTCTTTTATTTTCGTTTTTATTTTCAAGCCATTTTTGTTCTATTTCTTTTCTATTAACGTTTCTGCATATTTGACAGGTAGGTTCATGAAATACCCCATTTTCATTTAGATTGATTAATTGAAGTAATGCTGAATCTACATCACCAGAAGACTTGATATTTATAGACTTCATCTTGGAAATGGTAAGATCTGGCTTTGGAACAGTTAATTCATCCGACATACTTTATCTCCGTTTTTCAATATTATACATCAAAAAAAAGATTTCTCAAGGAAGAATTTTCTATTTTTTAGGAGATTATTTCTGGTTTCTTTTTTTGGTTTCTTTTTCGTTCTACAGACATTATATCCGAAGCTATGTCTTGCAATATACTGGATAGGGTGGAAGGTCTTGCATCTAACAATACATTTTGAAATCCATCTACTTTATCTTCATTAACCGGAAATGATTTATTATCTGCATAAATTTTAAAGGCTTTCATTACCTCTTTGGCTTTGGCTTTATCGTTGGCAATGGTAACTAATTCATTGATGTTGTTTAGAATGGTTAATAAAGAGGTTGCGGTTTGTGAAATGGGTGAGGAAGGCATCGTTAACCCTCCTTATGAATGGAAATAACCTCACAGCCTTCATGTTTAAGGGTATTCAGTACTTCTTCTGCCTTTGTCCACGCTTCATCTTCAGAGGATGCTATAATTGTTTTTCCAATGTCATAAGAACTCATTAAAAGTCCATTATCATCAAATTGAAAACTATATTCGATTCCACTATGAATATCTTGATCTAAATTGCTTTCTTTAACCATGGCGACATAAGATTCGGCTGCTTCTCGATTTATCCCATCAATAACCAAAAGCTCCACACATTCAGATTCATCCAATCCATCATTCATATAGGATTCTGCTATTTTTGCATATTTCTTGTGTTCTGAAATAGCTTTGGCGGTTTGTTTATTAAGCGAATTATGAAGGCTCTCAACAAATGTAGCCCGCTGTATATCTCTGTTTGTAAATTGATTACTCATCTTGATAATATTAATTCAATAACAAAATTTCATTTTCCTCTTTTATTTTTTTAAATTATATCTTACTATATCATATACCCCTAACAACAACGGATCTCTTGGGGTTAATGGAAACTTATTACCATTGACTTCAAGCTCTAATGTAAAATTAAATCCACCTCCAGAAATGCCATCTGAAACCAATATATTACATGGAATAACAGACATAACTTTTGCCTCTTTCTTCATTTTTCTGGCTCTTAATGATTTGATTTTCATAAGTTATTTTTCTTCTACACTAAAATCATTACTTATATCTTTCTCTGTATCACCTTTAATTTCCTCTTTTTTTTCTGGCACTTCTGATAATGACCATGCAATATCAAAATCTTGGTTTCTATTTATCCAATTTCCAGATTCATTAGGAGATTTAACACTTAGCTTTCCGCTTGCCTGTGTATAAATATAATCAATAGCTTCATTACCAACCCACATTTTATTTGCCTTGATTGTACCGGATGCAGTATATTTAATCCCGTTTTTAGCCCCAGAAAATACAACATTAATAGTCTTTCCATCAGGGCTTATTTTTGCATCATCAACTTTTCCTAATGTATAATAAGATTTTGTATTTTCAATAACCCGTTCTGCATTTTTAACCAAACTAGGAACCTGCAACCCAGAAACATGATCTAAGGGATTAAATTCTTCTACTTCCCCGCCGATATCTTTTATACATTTCCCAGTTTTAATAATTACATTGTTGATATTCTTTGCTACTACGGAATTAATATCAACTCCACCAAATGCCTCTATTAAATCGTCTCTTACTTCATATAAGGATAATAATAGTTTTTCTGTATTCAGTGTAGAGGTATTAATAGGATCTGGTTTGTCTTGTTTGATTTGTGTTATAGCTACTTTTGTTCCCGGCCTTATGCTACTCATTCCACCCTTTTTGATTTTTTCAAGATTACTAAAGAATGAATCCTCTACCATTTGTTTTGTATCTAATATTTCTCTTTCTTCTACGGGAGTTGTGTTATCTTCACCAATTCTGTTCATTTTTATCTCCTTTACAGTTTTACGTCTTTGTTAAGGTCTTTTGATCCGCAATTTTTACACCCATCCTCGAACAATAACGAAGAAGCTATAAAATCACAGTTTTTACATTGAAACACATCCGATCCATAATTTTTTTGATCTTCTATGGTTGCTTTTAATGTATCTTTTGAATATTGAGTTAATGGAAACGATGACGGAGTTCTTTCAAACACCATTTCTGATTTTATAACCTCTAAACAGTCCGATATTTTCATACTACATTATTCTTAACAAAAACGTTTAATTCCTACTATTTTTATTATACAAGAAAATTAATTTTATTGTATAATATTAGTATGAAAAATAAAAACACAAAAATCAAGAAAAAGAAATTAGATTCCTTACCTAAAATAAGAAGAAGAATATTGAAGTTATGGTCAGAAAATGTTAGGATCAGAGATGGCTTTACTTGTACTTATTGTGGAGTTAAAAGTGGAACAGAAAGTAAATTTAATCCAGGAACCAAAACAAAATGTGACGCCCACCATATCCTTCAAAAAGAAATTAAAGACTGTCCACTTAAATACGAAATAATGAACGGAGAGACATTGTGTTCAAGTTGTCATAAATTCAATGGAGAACATTCCGCTCATAAATCCCCCATAGTTTTTTATGATTGGTTTAGAAAGAAATATCCTGATAGATATGATTTTATTTTAAAGAACAGTGGGATAAGGGTGGATTTAGATAATAGATTTGTACTAGAAGAAATAGAACAGATATTACTGAAAAAAAAGTCATTAAATCTTGAAAAACTTAAGGAAATAGAAAACAATAATCCAAGACAGAAAAAAGAAGAACGAAAAGAAGAACGAGGGACATTATTCGATCCAGATAGTTCTTCAAGTTCTGATTAATTATCTTTTTGAACCACAATTAGGGCAAATCCAATAACATTTTTTTGTAACCGGATCGCAAACCTGATTCATTTCACTACCACATTTTTTACATTTCATGATTTTTCAACCTGTACAATGCCCGTCAAGTAATTTCCCGTCTTTTATCTTCTTTATGGTTTCCAAACATGATTCTGTAATTTTATAAATTTTCATTTATTCGCTTCTCTGCAATCTTAAAATACTCTGTGTCTAACTCTATACCAATAAAGTTTCGTTTTAGGTTTTTGCAAGCAATTCCTGCCGTTCCTGACCCCATGCAATTATCAAGAACCATATCACCTTCATTAGTGTAAGTTTTGATAAGATATTCAAACAGGTCTACTGGTTTTTGGGCTGGATGTATTTGATCTTGCCTACGCCATTTTTGTTGAAAAGCAATAACAGTTTCGGGATAGCGAAACCCAGTATTGTTAGTTTCAGATAAAGATGTAACCCCAAGTTTATGATTATTTGGCTTTGTTCCGTTATTAGGTTTTCGCAACCTATAATACGGCACTCCTTCACGCATAATGGGGTTATATTTAGTTTTTGCCTTACCAAAAACGCACACAGATTCGTGCTTTTGTTGTGGTCGATACTTAGATGTAAAGGAGCTTCCACACTTTGATTTATGCCAAATCCAGTCATATTTATACCACGATAAATTAGATGTGCGTAGCAAACTGGCAAATGGCTCTGTTCCGAATAATACAATTGCTCCATTAGCCTTTATCAACCGTTTGTATTGTCCCCATAATGGTGCAAATGGAATAACCGTATCCCACTTACAAGCAGTTGTTCCATAAGGCAAATCACAAAGTATCATGTCAACACTTTTGTCTGGTATTTGTACCATCACTTCCAAGCAATCACCTTGTATCAATTCAATCTTTAACATTTTCATCCTTTATAATACACTGCGAAATTCCTGCAAGAAAATAAAAATATTTTTTAGGTATTTGTAGATTTTTGTAGGTTTTCAGTCAACGGTTGCCAACCCCCTAATAAGCACATCCATCTATCGGTATTAATCCATTTTCATCGGGCATTTTAACATAGGCGTAGTGTAATTTATCAGCATTAACCGCCCATATTTCTAAAGCATCCCCTGCATAAACATTTTTCTCAAGATATTTTTTTAGATCTTCCTTCTCAAAAAATGTCTCAAAGTATGGAGCAGAAGCACATTTTAAAAGCCAATGTCGAATACAATAAAAATCACAATCTTCTGAAATATGATTAAATTCAAGATCCAATATATTAATAGGGCTGTCTTTCATCCATTTGCAGCCGATATCTCCATCAAATCTTCTTTTTGCTTTAAAATTATGCATTATACTCCAATACCATATCAAAATCACTTTCTTTCATACACCAACTCCTATTTTAGTATTTGTCATAGCCCTTATAATCTCTGTCAAGTCTTGTTCTGGATTTTCACCATATCTTATTTCTGCCAATTTATCTAATACAAACAAATAAACGTTTATAGCCCTTTTTAAAACCGCAGACCTTACTTTTGGATCATCTTGCGAACGTCCATTAACCACCTTGTATTGTATAAAATCAACAATCTTTTCTATTTTCCAGGTCTCATACATAGTTTCAGATCTAACCTTCTTCTTTTTACTTTCTTTACCTTCACCCTCCTCATCTGTCTTAACCTCTTCTTTTATCTCATTAAAGCAACATTTTGGTATTCCTTGTTTTTTCACCATATATTCCAACATATCTTTAACCACGACATTTTTTCCGTTATGATGTTCTTGGGCTGGAAATTTACCCAATGAAGATATTTTACTGATAATAGAACTCCAAGACATTCCTTTACTCCAATAATAAGAAGCTATTAATTGCCAACGTGCTTTTTTTACAATAATATCCGCCATTACATTCTCATTAACCCCATTATTCAAAAAATCCTGCATAACATTAATAGATTCTTCATATTTTCCTGAATCTAAAGCGTTACTCAATTCATATATAACAATTTCTTTTGAGGTATGAAATGCGTTTTCCAATATAAAATCAGAAGTTATCGGGCTAGGACAATTAATACATAACTTGTCTATTTCAGAAGATAACAAACCTCTATCAAACCCTACAATTTCTGTTATTAATTTACAATTCGAATTATCAATTTCTTTATTATGCTTTAAAAATAGTTTCTTTATAAAGGATGTATAACCAATACTTTCTTTTTGTGTAAACTTATCCCCATTGTTTATAATTTTTGAACCGTTAATCTTTTTGAATGATTCTATAAATGATTTCCAAAATTTATTATCTATTGTATCTTCTTTGATGAAATTTTTAGAATCCCAAAGAATAATTTTAGCCAGGCTTTGAGATTGAGCATAATTGGTTATTTCTATCAAAAATTCTTTTATTTGCTTTTTATTAGGTATATCTTGTATTAGAATGGCTTTTTTAGAATCATCCCAATCCATATTTCCTATTTCATCCCTAATATTTTCTGGAGGATTGTCTGTGGCGGATAATTGCACCCATTTTTCATTTTTTAGTTTGTTTTTAAAGGAAATAATGTCATTTTTAGACTTATATGTATCTCCTATAATTAAAACTGGATCATAAAAATTAGACATAATATTAAATAGGTTTTTGAATCCAATAACTAACCTTTTCGCTCTTATTAAATCTATGTGGATGTTCCCATTTTCCATTACAATAAGAAAGTACAAATACATCCTTTTTCAGAAGCCAAAGATAACAACCTATCGACAGCCTCTTTTAGTGTATTTGGATATTTATTATTCTTCATTATTTTCTATTGATTTTCCGGCCAAATAAAACAATCAGCTTTTCCGACAAATACCATATACGCTTCTTTTACTTTGGTTAAAAAAGATCTATGTTTATAATTAATAGGTCTTGAAGGAACCCATTTTTTATTAATTTCTGCTTGAACCTCATTACAAGAATTATATAAGTCTTTTAATTTCCACATATTATTAAAACCACTCGTTTTTATAGTCATCAAGATATTTCATTCCTTCAAAATCAATATTTTCAACCAGCTTGCGATATCTTACAAGCTGATTTATGGAAGGAATTCGTTTTTTCCATCTAGCAAATTTTTCATCTCCATTATTATAATTTCCATCTTTATCTTCTTTAAAACCCATTAGTTCAGCATATCTTTCTCCAGAAATTGTAGGTGGTTTATTTTTGAATACAATGTAAAAAGAATGTCCATGAACATCCTCCCCATTTACTCTCATGTCGCAATGACCCTTTTCCAATCCAATTATAGCTTCTTTTTCTGTTATTTCTTTTAATCCATCTTCTCTATAAAAAGTAAAATAACAGCCACACTCATTACATTTCATTAATCTTAGCAAATATTCATCGTTTTTGTATGGAATTACTTCGTTTAATTTTGTAACATTAGCAATTCCATGTTCAGGAGTAGAGCACTTAGGACATATAACTACCCTTATTTCGGGATCATCTCTTCTAACTGTATAATAACTCATAATTATTCCTTTTTTCGTCTTCTATATTTTTGGTCTTCTCTTTCACTCATCCTCTTTCACCAAGCTTTCATATCTTGCGTCTCTTTTTGACATACTATAATAATAAAAATTCTCATCTGATTCGCCAATGATTTTAACGCTTTTTAGGTTTTCTGGTATTTGTATTTGGATGTTTTCAGATTTTAATACCTTAACCACGTCCATTAAATGCGTAGGACTTAACACCAACATTAATTCCTTAGCTAAATCATTTACATTGGTTCTTACTACAGATGGCTTATAGGAACCTTCTGATATCGCCTTCAAGGTTAATTTATTAGAGGCAAAAGAAAAAGATGCAGCATGTCCATTAACCAACATAGCATTACCTAATACCCTATGCATATCCGATTTTGCTACGGTTGTTAATTGCTTATAAGTGGTTCCAATCAATTTACTTATAGATGGGAATTTTGTTATGGTTTCTTTTATAACACTACAGATTCTTATTTCAAGATTTTTTTGAGATATGAAGATCTTGTCCCCTTCCTTATCATAGAAAAACGAGAGATCATTCTCCTCATCGGATATTTTAGAAGCAATAGTAAGCAAATTAATTGGAATGAGTAACATGTCTTTTAATTCTACGTTATTTATTGAACTAGGTGCCATTTTATATACCGCACATCTTTTTGTATCCGTGGTCAAGAAATAAACATTATTTCCTTCTATTTGAACCGATATTGAATCCGTAATGTTTTCAAAGTCCTTCTTGGTTGCCGCAAAACTAAGCTTATTAAGGGTTTCAATTAATACCTTAGACCTTATATCAAAACACTTGGTTCCTCTTTTGTTATAATCCACCACTTTCTTTTGCTCGGCGTCATAACAATCCAGTTCCCATTTTGCTGCGATTTTTGATGTGTCTTTTGATGATAATTTAATGGTCCCTATTTGCTTTATGGCAGCATCATCTTCATTACTCGAATCTTTTATCATTTCCGGAGTACTGAATTTATTGAGGGACATATTAATAACAGAATCGGGTGACTGAGCCTTTATCCATGTCATAAGCTCTTTGGCAGGAATTAACACCGATCCAGTTTCTTCTGCTATAATTTCATTTTCTTCTGTAATGGGAATGGAATATTTAGAAGCCATTAAATTCGTAGAGCTTTCAATAACAAAATCCTTATCCACAGTAACCCTTATCGATTTTAACAATAAGGACATGGTAGATAAATCAGCCTGTGCCTCTTCCGATATAGCTGCAACCGATCCCTTTTCTAATGCTTCCAATAAAGTCTTTCTGTTAATTTTTACCTTCATTTAATTCTCCTTTGTTTGACTTAGTTATTGATTCAATTCTATTATACAAAATTTTTCGATTATACCAACTATTTTTTCATAAAAATTGGTATAAATTCTTTCTTACAGTATTTCTTGAGATGAATTGCCTTTTTTCTTATTCTCAGTAACGCATTATCTATGGACTTTGTATTATATCTTTTTCCTACTCGTCTAGTTACATTTTTGGCTATTTCACTATACGAAGACGAGGTTAAATATTCATGTAATACTATCTGTTCAAATTCCGATAAGGCTTCCATTAATGTTTTACGAGTCATGTCATAAGCTTCATTACTGGCTATAGATTTATCACAAGAAGGGTTTTTATCTCTGAGCAAATTAGCAAATGTCATTTTTGAATCATTATTTTTCATCGGTGAACTTTCTATAGACACAGCACGATTTATAGATAAATCCTTCTTTTTTGCATAAGAAGCATTTAATAACGTAATAAGATGTCGGCGAATACACATCTTGGCAAAATTTAAAAAGCTCATTCCCTTATTTTTTTTGAAATTAGGTATTGCCTTGAATTTAAGAGCAATAAGTGTTTCCTGATAAATGTCAACCGTCTGTAAACCCTTAATAAACGGGAATTTTTTAAGAACAATATTAACAAGATATCCATGCATATAAAGATGGATCTTGTTAAATAAATTTTCATTGCTTTTTCGTTGTAATTTCTTGGCTATTCGATCCAAGTCTTTTTGTACTTGTTTTGGGGTGCCTATTAACGGATCAATGACATACGGAAGCTTAAACATAATTTGTTCAAGCATGTCCCTGTGTTGAACTTTTTCTTCTTTCTCTTCTGTTTCATCATCAACCTCTTCACCAATAACTTCCGGTATTAATATTTTTTTATGTTTAATATCGGACTTTTCTAATGTCTTTTCTTTCTTAAACTTCTTATTATACTTTTCCTTTCTTATCTTCTTTCCCATCTTATTCTCCCAACAAAAGGAGAATTAAGGGTTCAACCTAACATGGATATTTTACTATTCTTTTTTTAGGGACGAAATACAATTAATAAGGGTCGCCTCCATAATCCACCGTTCGTTTATATTATATTCTAGTTTCTTGTCAATATTAGAAAATAAATGAGATATTTTTATTAGTTGTGCCACGTCCATATCCTCACCTATTTTTCTAAGCTCTTGTAACTCATAATCCGGCAAATCAATTAGTTTAGACGGATTATTATGCACCTTTAAAACCATTATACTTCTAAAAATATCGGAAATCTCATACATAATTTGTTTTGAATCAGCCGAAACCACCATCATATCATTTACTTGATCCAAAACCAAAGGAATATTGCCAGACTTTATTGCTGAAACAATATTCAAGATTCCCAACCTGTCCGAAACCCCAAAATATGATTGAACATGATTCTGTAATATCTTTTTACCTGATCCTACCGTACCAATCTGCTCTAAATAACCAATAGAATCCCTCATACTTCCACGAGCTAACTTCGAAATAATAGCTATGGCTTCTGGTTCAATGTCTATAGATTCTTGTTTTGCTATGTAGGATAATCGTTGAGAAATGTCCGAAGAAGAGATCTTACCAAAATTAAAACGTTGACATCGGGATAATATTGTAGGCAAAATCTTTTTTATATCGGTTGTACATAAAATAAAGGTTAAATAAGAGGGAGGCTCCTCTAAGGTCTTTAATAATGAAGAAATAGCCTCTTTAGAAAGTTGGTGGACTTCATCCAAAATATATACCTTTCTTTTTAATTCTTGAGGAGACCATTGAGCAGATTCCATTAATTGTCTTGCATCATCTATTCCTCTGTTGGTTGCCCCGTCCATTTCTTTAACATCTAATGAAGCTCCATAAGGAATTGTTGTACATGCCCTACATTTTCCACAAACCTTTCCATTAACAACATTATCACAGGTCATTAAGTTTGCAACAATACGTGCGGTCGAGGTTTTTCCAGTTCCTCTTTCCCCTCCAAACAAATAAGCATGTACAAACTCATTATTAGAAGAGGCTTTTTTTAATGTAGCGACGACGTGTTTTTGCCCAACAATATCCTCTAAATTATGAGGGCGATATTTTAGATAGAGTGACTTTTTTTGTGTGTTTTGTGTTTTTTGCGTTTCAGACATAATGTTCCTTTCATTCATTATACAATAAAAAATAATTTTTAAAAATTATTTTTTCTTTAGATTAATTGCCAATATTTGTATTTTCTTTTCAAATTCTTCTTTAGTTCCTTCATTGACTATTTCTTCGACATTTTTTATTCTTTCTTTTGATATAGAAGGACGATATACACTATATATTTTAACAAAATTATTGGCGTCATCAAGTTCAATATCATCTATAACAATATATTTCTTTTCTTCAGGGATAGACATCAATAACAAATTTAGCCAATAATATTTATGAATTGCCTTTCCTCGTTTTCTTACCTGCTGTAGAATTTTTTCTTCATTTTCTTCATTCAATTCGTTAAAAAGATGTCCCGCAAATTCTTTTACCTTGGTTTTAATACTACATTTATAAAAACCCTTATCTTTCATAACCAATGCTGCAGTAGTTTTCCCAACTCCTTTTTCTCCTACAAGCCCTATAATTATTTTAGTATTCTTAACCATCTTAAGCTCCAAAAGGTCTATCAACACCCACAAACCCTATCGTAGAAATAATAGGTCCAATTTGTCCTGGCATTTGGGTCGGCTTATATATCACCTTTATATCCGTTGAAAATCCGGGGCATGAAACACTTATGGTATTAAAACTAGATGCAGGGGTTAGAAATTCAAGACCATATTTATTATACACAACAATATCGCCCTTTACTTCTTGCATACCTATTCTTAAATCCATAGGAAATAATTTGTTGCTCATAGTATCACCCCGACTGTTTTTTAAAGGATTGGCGGTATACATGGGCTGAATATTGTTGTTAATAGTGAAATTAAACCCATTAATTAACGATTTATCAATACCACCATCTAGATCTATATCAACCTTATCCCAGGTAATAAATTTTTGAGGGGTATGAAATAAATCAGTCTTAGAATCCTCTTCCATATCCATAGCAACAATATCGGCTGTAATATTAACCCATTCACCAGCCATAATAGAAAAAGTATAGGTATTAACCCTACAGTGTTTGAATTTTTGTGCAGACTTACAATTATGCTTGAAAAATAATTCATCTATATAATTACCAGTTTTTGCATAATTAAACAACAATGAAGCAGAATCTTGTGTTGCAGGAAAAGAAATACCACCCTGTATATTAACGGTTCCAGGTCTCCATAGGGTTTTTTGGATTTGAATAGTTCCTACATTTTCCCCTTTTGTTTTTTCAGGACTGGTGGTAAAATCGTCGTTTAATCCAATAGCATGATCGTAAAATAGTGGTTCTTGATTAGGGGTAATTGAAAAATCAGTACACCTAACTTTTACACCACCAATATCCGCAAACCCTATATAACCTTGATAAAGTGCCATTATAAATCCAAATCGTCAGAACCCTCATCTGTTTCATTTGTTTTTGTTGTTTCTTCAGGTTCTACTTTCTTATCTTTCTTTACAAACTTTTTATAATCCTTTTTTTTTCCTTTTTCACCATCACCCTGCCCATCAATATATTTACATCTAGGATAGGCATTACAAGCTATAAAAGTATTACCATTGCTCTTATTAGTCCTTTCAACTAATTCGCCATCCCTCCCATTCTTTTTACATTCTGGACATTTTCTCCCGGTAGATTTTACAACAGCCTTTTCTTTTACCTTGAATGTCCCATCTTCATTTTTTGTAAAGATGGTTTTACATTCTGGATAATTAGAACAACTAAGAAAGTCCCCAAATCGACCTTTCTTCTCAACGATATCACCCTTTTTACATACTGAACATTTCGCGCCCATATTAACTCCTTTTTGTATTTCATTACCTGTCTCACCTAAATCTTTTAAGTGTTTTTGTAATAGATCATAAACCCCTTTCACAACCTCTAAATACTTCTTTTTGCCATCCTTAATATCATCTAAATCATTTTCAAGACCAGCAGTATATTTGATGTCCATGAAAAAATCTTTGAAATTAGGCTGCAATAAATCACAAATATGCATTCCTAATTCTGTTGCAATTAATCCCTTAGATTTCTTGTCCTTTTCTACAAATCCTTTCTTTTGTATCGACGTGATTATTCCGGCACGGGTTGAGGGACGGCCCACGCCCTCTTTTTCCATTGCTTTTGCTAAAGATCCTTCATTATATCTGTCCGGAGGCTTGGTCGTGTGTTTTGTTTTGTTAATCTCTTTTAATGCAAGGCTTTCTTTCTCAGTACATTCTGGTAATACTTCTTCCTTGGTTTTAGAATATTTATAAGCTTTTGCCCATCCATCAAATCTAATGCTTTGTCCCTTTGCTATTAGTTTGTGCCCCGTGTCTGTCTTAATATCATAAGAAACCTGATCTACAATTTGAGGATTCATCTGACAAGCAAAAAATCTATCTCTTATTAGCTTATACATTTTTTGTTCGTCACTATCATCTATGTCATGCCCATCATCTGAAGAGTGTGTCGGACGAATGCATTCGTGGGCTTCTTGTGAGGCGGAGGCGGCAGCACCCGATTTCTTTATATGAATAATAGCCTGTTTAGGAAGATATTCTGTATCATAACTTTCCTTGATTAACTTTCTAACCTCATCCAACGCTTCTTGAGATATGTTAAATGAATCGGTTCGAATATAAGTGCAATTGTGTGTTATAATACCATTTTCAATAAGAAAATGTTTATTTTCTGTTTGTAAGCAATAGACATCACCATTATAATTTTCCTGTCTATTATCTATAACTTTTTCATACATAACACAAGATAATTTCTTAATTAATTTTGAAGATAAAATATCTGCCATATTTTCACACGCTTCTTTAGGAATCAAATAATTATGAGAAAAATAATTCCAGTAATCAAATCCAGACAACTTCATAAGATTTTCTTTCGTTATTTTTTCTTTTTGTCTTTCTAATTCTATTGGAATAATTATCGGTTTATTATACGGAGATTGTGAATTGCTATTACTATTTCTTTCCATAAAAATAGACTCATATACCTTTGATTTTATTTTAGAAAATGGAGATATTAATTTATTAAAATTATGAACATCATAAATCGAAATTTTTAGTTGATAACAACATGATCTTTTATCTATATGTATTTTTGTATTAATTCCAAATTGAGACAGAACCACCCTTAATTTATTAATAATATTGTAACTTTTAGATGTATATCCAGCTTGTATTGATACATTTTTGTTTTTAATTTTATGAAATGTAAAGTGTCCATCCCCATCCCAAAGACCAGCAATAAACGATAAAACCGCATTCGATCCCGATGTTAAGATTATATTATTTATATCTATTAATGATGATTTATTTCCGCACGGAACTCCCAAAATATTTAATATTTCAACTAAAATATTATTACTATAATTAAGTTTTTCTGAACTACTCATTCCAAACACATTCATAAAATCATTTATGCTTTTTTTAATGTCAACATATTTACCAATATTAATACCATTCGGATTTTTATCTAATAATGATTTTAAAAGCAACTTAGACTGACACAAGTGACCATCTGATGCCGCCAATCCTGCTAAATAAAAAACATCATTGTTTATCCAAAACGGTATCATAGCCGGTTTAGATCCCGGTGCGGCAAATTGTACACATTTATATTCTTTTTCTATATTATTTAACGTAATAATATTGTCACTAATCAACCCTTCTAAAATTGAAAGTGGAAGTGTGTCTGTTCTTAAATACTTATAATATGTTGCCTCTTTCATTTTGTAATTCACTCTTAGTACTTTTCTTATATTATTAATCCCTTTTAAAAATCCAACATTAAATCTAAATAAAAATTTATCATGTTTCTTTGTTGACAATTTTAAGATATCAATTACAGAATATCTTTTACCTACCATTTCGATCCTTTTATTATCTTGTTTTATAATAAAATAATCTGATCCTGCTATTATATCTTTTGATTTTTTCTCAATTATTTCGCCAATCAAAGAATCAAAAATTGGAAAAAGATGATCCTCTGTAACCCTGATTATATTTGATGACGTTTTTAAAATATTTATTTTTCCATTATAAGGTAAAACAACTGGGATCGCTCTAACTGACACCGATGACAAATCTGATTCATTCACTGATAAGACTTTTTCAGACCAGTCATTTTTAATACTTCCAACATTAGCAGCATCTAAAATCTCACCTGATTCCATCCAGATTTTTGTTCCTGGAAGAAAGCACCTTCCAGTTTCATAAAGCTTCTGTGCTATAGTCTGTGATTTACTTAAACTCCATCCAAACAAAGAAGAACATGTGGCTTGCAAAGAGTTGGTATCAAATGGTGGCGGAGCGTTGTTTTTCTTTTCTGACTTTTCAATTTTATCTATTTTATAACTTGCTTTTTTGAGCTTATCTAAATCTTCTTGTGCTATTTTTTCTACCGTATATTTGTTGTCTTTATCTTTTGTAACAACCTTGCCCCAAAATTCACCATTCTTACATTTTAATAAAGCTTCCAAAAACCAATAGTCTTCTGGTTTAAACGCATCAATTTCACGTTGTCTATTACATACGATTAACATTGCAACCGACTGTACACGACCCGCACTTGACCCCTTAACTCTTTTTTGGAATATCAACCATGGACTGACCTTGTATCCTATCAATCTGTCTAATACCTGTCTTGCTTTTTGTGCATCGACCCAATTCTTATCAATATCTCTCGGCTTATTTATTGCATCTAATATTGCCTTCTTTGTAATTTCTATAAAGGTTATTCTCTTACATTTTTTTTGAGATTCTTTATCTAAAACGTCATATATGTGCTGGGATATGCTCTCACCCTCCCTATCCGCGTCGGTCGCTAGATATATACTATCACTTTTTTTTGCAGCCTCCTTTAATCCCTTAACCACATCTTTCTTTCCACTTGATACTACAAAGGTTGGCTCAAAAGTCCCACCCTTTATATCAATATTCATTCCGTCTTTTGGTATTTCTCTTATATGACCTACCGAAGCCATTACGCTATATTCGGAACCAAGGAATGATTTAATTTTTCCACATTTATTCGGTGACTCTACTATAACTAATTTCATATTGTTTTCCAGTATAGGGTTTTGTTTCTTTATATATTATACCAATTTTTGTCTAACTTTCCATTTATATTTTTGGCTATATTTTCAAAGGGTTTTATTGCAATGTATAGAATAATATATCATGAGCACAAATTTCATAGACCACGAACTTTTATTTTTGACCTTGATTAACCGTTCTAATATTTGTGTGTTTTGGAAGGACATTAATTTAAAATTCTTAGGATGTAATGATTCTTATTCTAAAAAATTTGGTATTAAAGATAAAGAAGGTATAATCAATAAAAAAAATTCTGATTTAAATGACCCCATAACCGCTCGAAGCCTTGACGAAATTGAAAAAGAAGTAATAAAAACCAATGAACCAATACTAGATATTAAAGCCATATATAGAAACAGCACAGGTAATTCAGAACTTTTAAAGGCAAGCATCATCCCTATTGCAGAGTATAATAATGTCATTGGAATTTTAGGAATATTAGAAGAAATAGAAGAAAAAGAATTAAATTATAACGAAATCAAAGATAAATACAAAAACATAATAGACTTTACCAATACCGGATATGTCATAATGGATACAAAACTCAATATTATGGAATCCAATTTCGCTTTTGCCACCATGCTAGGATTTACTTCAGACAAAGAAATTATTGGAAAAAATCTAAGAACATGGATTGCCGCAAGAGATATTAAAAAATTCGATGATGCTTTCACTTTTATAACTACAGAAAATGAAAAGAATGGAAACGGGAAAAAAATAAGCAATCTAGAATTATTTATAAACAATGAAGCCAAAAAAAATGTTTATATTTCTATCGATTCAAATGTAATACAAAACGGAATAACCAAAATATTCTGTTTAATAAGAGACATAACCTATAAGAAAATTTTAGAAGATATTAAATACATAGAAGAACAAAAAAAGAAAGATCGTATGAAACAGGATATTATAGGCATCAGAAATAAAATAAAAGAGTTAATAAGGGATTAAGGGTGATTTTATGGGAGATATACCTACAATAGTAATAGATCAAGTAAATATAACCTATGTGTTGTATTTTTTAATTGCAGCCCTATCTATTATGGGGACCCTGATTAAAATATTTGGAAAAACTCCTGAAAAAAAAGAAGAATCTAGAACCAATGAAATACCAGGGAATACTGTTTTTTGCAAGGGTCACAAGGAAAATATGGATAGAATAGAAAAATCGGTAGCCACAAACTATGAAAAACAAGAAAAACTAAAAGATATTGTTAGTAATTTGGAAAAAGATGTTGGAATTATAAAAAACCAAAACGAAAATATGACAAAGAACATGGATGAAATGAAGAGGGAAAATAAAGACTTGGTTATGAAATTGGACGATCTATTGAAGAAACTGATGGATTGGATGAATGATTAATTGGAACATAATAATCATAATTATCTGAAATCCATTGTTTAACATGATAGAAACATAATGGATAATATTCTCCTTTGATATGTGTTGTATAAGCTTCTTCTCCGCAAAACCTACATTTTTCTTTTTTCATTCTATTTCCCACAACATTTTTATATTTTTTTCCACTATTACAAGGACATTGCTCATTTCTACCTATTTTGGCTTCTTTTTTAATCGGTTCAAATTTTATATTGTAACTATTGATTAAAACCCCGTCGAAATGATCTAATTCATGTTGTACAGCTATGCAAATTAACCCATCTCCTGCATTTATATCATTAGGATTAAAGTAATATGCTTCTTTACGTTCTTTTAGCTGATTATCCTCTATAATATGATTTTTAATAACAATATTTTCATATCTTTTGGTTCTATAAAATTCACCGGGCAAAGACAAACAAGATTCATCAATAAAAACAAATTCATCTTCTTTTTCAATTAATTCAGGATTGATAAGTATAAGTGGTTCTTTTCCGGTTTTTATATAGGCTACTTTTTTTGGTATTCTTATTTGTATCGCGGCTAACCCTATTGAATTTGGTATTTCTTTTATTGATTCTTGTAATTCTTTTATAATTTGATTGGCTTCTTCAACAGAATTAACCATTTCAGATTTTGTTCTTAATATGTCGTTTTTTATAATCAGCTTTTTCATGTAAATTCTAATAATACCATCGATGATACTGATGATACCAAGGTCTGGGTCCATATATTATAATCGGAGGAGGTGGTGGTGGTGGCAATATATATCTTGGATGTGGATCAACTCTATTATAAGTTTCAAAATCTGTAGGGATCATTACACAACCAGCACAAGACATTATTAATACTATAGCTATAAATATTTTCATTTTTTCTCCTTATTTAAATTCCATCAAAATAATTGTTTGTTCTTCGCAATATGGATTCTTCTTTTTTTGTCCAATTATTTTGAATATTATTCGTCCTCATCCTTTTCTTTTGGACCATCATCAGTGACAAGATTTGGCCTTAGATCTAGGTTAAACTTAACATCATCATTAATTAGATCCGGAAGTTTATCTACATTTTCATCAGACGACCAAGACACACCCACCTTGTCTAGTATCAGTTTAAAGTCTTCGGAATCATGCTTAACCGTCTTACCTATCTCACTATGAATATGCAGTAATTCATGAAAAATAACCCATTGCTTCTTCTTTTCCTTCCATTCTCTCCAATCCGACCAAAATAAGGAAATAATGTATCGTACTGGTATATTATTATCCTTTAGAATTGTTTTTTCTTCTCCTTTTACCGCCTTTATTTTTGCCAATACATCGCTCTTTTCAGGTCTTTTCTTATTATCTACTCCAAGTACAGCTACCATTTCCGGTCTTACTGTCCATAGTGCATCCGGTTGTTTTTCACATAGCTTCTTGATCATTTCTTCTGCTTCCTTGACTCTTGTGTATACTTTTTCGCTCATACCTTTTTCTCCTTATTTACTTTTTACTTTTTACTTTTTACTTTTTACTTTTTACTTTTTAATCTAAATTTCCAAAGCCTCTATTAATTCTTCTCGTGTTATAACGTCTTTATCATACAGATTTATATATTCATGTTCTTTAATATCTAAATCCTTTATATAAGAAATAAGTTCCGTTTCAACGTGATCTTGATTCGACGCTCATGCGCGTTGTCTCGTAGCAGTCCGGTATCCATGATGCCCATGCGGATGTCTTGCTTGAGTGCGTCGTTAGAAAGAGATACCGGGATGGTGCCAACCAGTTGCAGCACCGTATTCGGGTTCGCGGCTGGCGTTGTCATGTAGTCTGTCCTTCCTGGCGCTCACCCGAAACGGTGAGCATGTCGTTCGCCCTGCGGTTGATCCGCTCGACCTCTGGTGCGATTGCCAGCGCAACCGGGTCGCGGAGGCGGAAGTCGTTTCCGTTCCACCCGATTGCATTGAGCATC
>Ga0172365_10000838_pt1 | contig 21525 bp, 30 predicted proteins | sample LakKivSesite48cm_FD_114535 | JGI IMG/M metagenome (GOLD analysis project Ga0172365, IMG submission 114535) | Sediment microbial communities from Lake Kivu, Rwanda - Sediment site 48cm | ecosystem: Environmental > Aquatic > Freshwater > Lake > Sediment | place: Rwanda: Western Province, Lake... | reverse complement strand
GGTCTGGTCTCCCTTCCGAAGAACACGAAATCCTCATGGACCTCGACCGTTCCCATCTCCTCTCCCCGGCTCACGATCAGAGAGTTCAGGCTTCTTAGTTCTCTGAGTTCGTTCTTGTCCTGCATGTCAGCCAGAGCTCCCGTGATGGCAACGACCGGCATGAGCTCAATGCCCTTGCTGATGGAGTCCCCGACGAAGAACGACGCGCCTGACCCCGACAGATCCTTCCCGCCATCGAACCCGAACTCCATCGGGTTCAGGTACTGCACGTACCTCTCATCTCCCTGTTTCCGGTGATGGTCTATTATCGCGACTTTCCCTCTGAGCCTTTCCGAGAACAAATCAAGCTGACCAGCACCCATGTCGGTGAGGACGACGGGTAGTTCGGATTGCTCAAGCGTCTGCACCACGGAGTCCGTAAGCGAATCCAAGAACCTGATTTTGAAGGATGATCCCTTTGAAGACAGCGCCAGTGCTATTGCCCCTGCCGCGCAAATTCCGTCAGCGTCCCAGTGCGATACGATTGAAACATCTCCCTCGTCGCACCATCTCGCAATCGCGTCTGCAACTGCACTGGCTTGGTGCAGGAATGCCTCCGTCTCGCCCTCTGGATCTGCTGTGCTACTCATAACGCCAGTCAGCTGGTAGGATTCCCTTCCTCTTATAGTATTTCGAGAGCCTCCTGATCTTGGACTCTACCAGCTGAAGGTTGTGGACGTTAAGTCGGTCGGACTTGTATCTTTCGGAGTGTCTCCTCATAGCCTGGGCTTTCCTGATCAGCAGGTTGAGGTCCTCTGCCTGCATGGGATCCTCCCCAGCTTCCTTCAGGATCTCCCCGACTGTCATGTTCGTAGCGCTCTTGACGGACGGTATGCCGTGCTTGTCCCTCAGGATCGTGCCTATCGAACTCTTCGAGTGACCTTCCCTGGCTAGGCTCACGACGATCCTCTTCAGCTCCTCAGGAGGAGACTGTACCCATTTCGGCTTCAGTCTGCTCGACGGTCTCTTTGAGCCGCTCTTCCCTCTCCTGTGGCTGTACATCCTAGCCATGTTTGCGGAAGGACACCAGTTTTGGCCCCGGTTAATAAAGCTCACCTGATTATTTCTGGGCGCGACGAGAGGTACGAACCGAATGACTCAAGTGCCCTCGCCCTGTGTGAAGTCCTGTTCTTGTCCTCAGCTCTCATCTCTGCGTACGTGATGCCCGAACCCTCTGGCATGAATATCGGATCGAACCCGAAGCCGCCCTTCCCCTTTGGGGATCTCGCAATTTCTCCAGATACTTCCCCTCTGAACAACAGGACCTCTGGCTGAACTGATGCGCTGGTGAACCCGATGACGGACCTGAAAGAGGCGCGCCTGTCGGACGAGTTCTCTAGCAGCTTCAGAATCCCTTGGATCCCTAAGGTCGAGAACACGTAGGAGGAGAAGACGCCTGGGAAGTCGCCAAGAGGATGGATGAAGAGTCCGGCATCCTCGACGAAAAGGGGGGACTTCAAGATCCCGTAGGCAGAACCCGCTGTCTTCTGCGAAACGTAGTCCAGGGTTTCTGACTGGGGTTCATCAACGTCGAGGTCCAACATGCGTGGCTCGATGCCAAACTTCGGCAGAATCAGGCGGGCTTCCTCGAACTTCCCTCTGTTGCCCGTCACGAAAGTTAGCGAGATCGTCTGTCTTCCCTCCTCCTATACCTCCCTCTGCCCATGATCAGTTTAAGTCGTTCGATCGTTTCCCTGCATTTGGTCGAACCTTCCCCAAGATATCCGGACTCGAATTCTGCCCACAAGGACCCCCACCGTTCTCCGACCAGAGATTTCAGCGCACCCATCATCACGTTCAAGTCTTCAGCGAACTTCTCGATGTCGTTTGTCCTCTCGCTCAACCCGAAGTCCAGCAACACAACTTCATCTTGACTGACCAGAAGATTGGAGGGAGTCAGATCTCCGTGTGATATTCCATGCGTATGCAGTTTCCCGACAGCCAAACCCGCCTGTCGAACCCACGAGGCGTCGCCCTTCCTGAGCAACTCAGTCAGGGTTGGGCCTTCGACATAGGACATCAGTATCGTGCCAATCTTGGGGTCGATGTGAAAGATGTAAGGAGATCTGACGCCAGCCAGTTTGCACTCATACAACGACATGGCTTCACCGACAGTTCTGGAAACCCTCAACCCCTCGTCGAGCTCTTCATTCCTGTACGCTTTTGGGAGCCTCTGCTTGAGCACGACTCGTCTGCCCATCCAAGTGCCGAGCCAGATCTCTGACTCAGCTCCTGAGTAGAGTGACCTCTCTGGCTCAAACCCCTCTGGGAAGTCTGACCTCATCCGCTCTCCACCTAGACATGACGGTTGAACTCTCGACCGGGAGTGTGTCACCGTGAGCGAAGCTGTTCAGCCCGGTCAAAGCGATCATGACCCCGTTGTCGGAGTAGAACTTGGCAGGGTAGTCAAGGAACTTGGCCCCTCTCTCCTCACACATGATGCTCGCCATTTCCCTCAGCCTTGAGTTCGCCCCGACGCCTCCAGAGATGACCAGCTCATCCTTCTCAAGGTACGCCATTGCTCTCTCAGACGCCTCAAGCAACATGGCAAAGCAGATCTCTTGAACGGAATACGCCAGATCTTCAATGGGCTCTTTCCCTAGGAGCGACTCGAGAGCGGTCAAGGTACCTGAGAATGAGACGTTCATGCCCTTGACGGAATAGGGGAGCTGGATCAACCTCTTGCCTTTTGTGGCCAACTCCATCACAACTGGTCCTCCCGGGAATCCGACCCCAGCAGCTCTGACGAAGGAATCCAACATGTTCCCGAGGGCAATGTCCTCGGTCTCGCCGAAGACGACGTACCTCTGGTCTACCTCAGCGATTACCTGGGTATTGCCCCCAGACACGAAGAGGAAGATCGGATCGCGAGCTCCTGACATTTGCCTCGCGATCTCCAGATGCGCAACTGCATGATTTACTCCCACGAGGGGTCTGTTCAGGAAGAGGCTGAGAGATCTCGCTGCAGTCGCGCCAACCCTGAGGCATGGACCCAACCCCGGACCTCTTGAGAAGGCTACGACGTCTATGGCTGACGGTGCCATGCCCGCCTCACTGATCGTCCGCAAGACTACGGAAGAAGCTACGCTGTAGTGGTGCCTAGACGCGTCACGCGGGTGTATGCCGCCAGCCTTTGTCTTGTAGGACTCCCTCACGTCAGAGAGTACTCTACCACCCTCTCCAACCACTGAGCCGGCGAAGGTGTGAGCCGTCGACTCCAAGCCAAGGGCGTACAACTACACGTACTCTGTGTAGTAGCAGTGTCCGCAGTAATACCTTTTCTTTCCCTGCTCGTGCAGCGCCATGAAGCTGCCGCATCTAGGACATTTCTTCTTTAGCCGGGTGAGTTCACCCTTCCCGGCATCTATCTTGTAGTACTGCCAGGCGCCTCTAGTTGCCTTCTCCTTCGGCTTTGGCTTCTCAGCTACTGGAGGCTTTTCGGTCACTTCTTGGCACCTCCGGGTGTTCCGCTCTTGGCGGCCTTCGCCTCCATCCTAGTCTTCTTCAGCTGTTCCAGCGCCTGTTTCTTCTGTTCCATCTCAAGGTTGGCAATCATCACGTGCTTTGGCTCCCACTTCTTCGCCTCCTCCTCAGAGGGATAGACATGGGCAAGTCCTCTCACTTCCTGCGTGCCCGTGCGGTGCACCATGTTCACCACGACGGTTCCGCCAGAATCAAAACCGCCCTTCGCGGCAACGAGCTTCCTGACTTCCGTCATCGTCGGAGTAGGGCCGGGCTTTTCAAGCGTCACTGTGAAGCCCACGTCTTTCCTTCCAATCAGCTTCCTATCGGACGCCTCGGAGACTTCCACTTTCATTGGATGTGCTGCGCCGCGCAGGGGTGGGATTAATTGCTTTCGGCCTCAACGCTCGGCATCGAGCCGAGGAGTTCCGAGTTTCTCTTCTTGGTGTTAGCATCCACCTTCACGACTACGGCGCCTTCGCCTGGCTGGCCGTAGATGACCAGGTCTCCCTCGCTTGATAGGTCAATCGCGAACAGGGTTAGCAGATCCTCTTCCCCTTCGACTATCACGATGGCTCCGGAGCCGACCGACAGGGCGTCTCTCATGACGTCAAGCGCTGCCGGATTCAGGTATCCTCTTGGGTTGCTCGTCCTGAACACTTTGCCCTCGACCGATCTCCGGATCCTGACAGCCCTTCTGCGAATCTTGGAATCAATGACCGCAACCTCGAAAGGTATCCCCCCTCGGATCAGGGTCGAAGTCACTACGTCACCCACGCAGAAGGAGACGCGGACACCCGTTCGGAGGAAACGTTCCTTCAGGATTGCCGGGATGGCCCCGCTGGGCTTTGCGATCAGCTCTCCAAGCGGTCTCGCCACCAAGCGTCTTTGTGCCGTAGTAGGACGAAGCATCGTGGCGCTGTGTTCATCTTGCCTTGATGGCATACCTGCCAACTTTCTTCGCTCCTATCAGCTTTGCCAAGGAGGACTTTCCGGGGTCGAGCACGAAGATGACGCCAGACCAATCCGTTGTGAAGTCCTTGGAGCCACAGTTCGGGCATACTTGTTCGTCTGTTATGAATTTGCACTGGAGACAGGCTCTCTCTTTCATGCAGCGACACCCGCGGTCAGTTTTTTGAGATCTTGGGCTATCCAGTCTTCCTTGCCCAAGAAGGGCTGCCTCGTCGTGACGCCGACTCTATCTCCTCCACCCACGCCTCCGATGGACACTGCTGTGACCCTCAGTCTTATCCAATCCCCAACGGAGAGCACTCGACCTGACTTCCTTCCGACGAGAGTGGCTTGTTCCTTGTTGAAGTCGACATAGTCATCCAGTATCGAACTCACGTGAAGCAGAGCTTCGAACGGCCCTATCCTGACGAATGCGCCGTACTCCTCTATCTCCACCACCTTGCCCAACATCACTTCTTGGACCTCTAGGAGGAAGGTGAGCACTCTGAAGGAAACGTTGTGATAGGATCCTCCCTCTCCTGGGGCGATCTTCCCCATGTAATCAAACTTGAAGTCAACGATGCAAACAACAAATCCCAGATCCTCGAAAACCATTCCCTCGTATTTATCCTCCAAGAGCCTTCTGACTGACTCTTGGACTGGACTCCCGTACATATCAGGAGGGACCTTTATCACATCCTCTAGAGAAAGTAGCCTAAACAACTGACCCTCGGGGAAAGTTCCCCTCTATTCTTATTCTTTTTCCTTTTGAGACAAAAACCACCGGGATTCTCCTCTTCCTCAGCTCTCTTCTCAGGACTGAGTCAGCAGTGGCGACCGCAGCACCGTTTTCCGCGGCCAAACTCGCTATCTGCTCGTCCGTATTGGTCGCAGTCGAGTGCAGCACTCTCAGGTCTTTGGAGAAGGCGAGCGCCTTCTCAGCCGCCATGGACAGGGAGGGGCTTCTCCCTCGGCGGATGGACTCAAGTTCCCTTACGACGCCGTCCGTAACAGCAAAAGTGACAGGGACTAGCACATTTTCCTGCACTCCTTTGACAAAGTCCACGCCAGTCTGGAAGGGGTAAATCAGGGCACTGGTATCGAGTATCACTACTATGGCGGCCTTTGGCTTACTCACGCCACTATCCCGTGCCCTATCAGGCGCCATCTTCGTTCTATCTGCCTACTGACGGCTACTCTCTGACCGACCTCTGCGACCACCGGGACAGCAAGTTCCAGCTCCACTACTCCGGCCTTCTTGGAGGTCACTGTGCCCCTCGTGAGACCGACGCCGACATTCAAGTTCAGCTGCTCCCCCATGGAGACCGGCTTCACCTCTTGGAGTTCAGGCGTGCCCAACAATCTCTCGAACAAGCTCAACTCAAGCTTGATCGTCTTCACAACTGGAAGCGGGTGATCAGCTCGAGTTAGCACCGACCCTGAGAGTCTATCATCCTTGGTCAGCGATGGGTCCAGGCCAGTTCCCACTGCAACGAGACCTCCAGAGTCGGCCTCCTGCACCAAGGTGCCGTCGAACATCAGGGAATCGGCTCTACAGCGGATTGGCTGGCTTGAGAAGTTGCCTGCCTGTCCGGTTATCAGGCCCGGACTGATCACGATCTGATCACCCACTTTGACCTTGCCCTGAAGTATGGACCCGCCCACCACGCCTCCCTTGAGTTCTGCCAAGGGCGCCCCCGGCCTGTTTATGTCGAAGGATCTGATGATGGGCATCTTCAAGGGAGCGTTCGGATCTCTAGCCGGAGTGGGGAAGTCCTTCTCCATCCTGTAGAGGAGAACATCGATGTTCAATAGCCTCTGAGCTGAGACCGGGATGATCGAGATGTCGGAATAACCGGCCTCTTTCAGGAAGCTGGATATCTCCTTGTAGCTTTCCATGGCCCTCTCCTTGCTCACCAAGTCTATCTTGTTCTGTACCACGATCATCTTGTGGAGGCCCAAGATCTTTGCCGCATAGAGGTGCTCCCTGGTCTGGGGTTGAGGGCAGGATTCATCAGCTGAGATCACCAAGAGCGCGGCGTCGATCACGGCCGCACCACTAAGCATAGTTGTCATCAAGACCTCGTGACCGGGCGCGTCAACGAAGGATATGCTCCTGACGTATTCGCATTTGTGACCTTTAGGGCAGGTGTTCTTCGTGAAGAAGACGTACGGTGGTTCGCAGGTGGGACAGCGGAATATGCTGACTGAAGCATACCCCAACTTTATTGTGATGTTCCTTTCCAGCTCTTTGCTGTGCCTGCTCGTGAAGACGCCGGTGATGGCCTTGACTAGGGTCGTCTTGCCATGATCCACATGCCCTATCGTGCCGATGTTTATCTCCGGCTTCCTCACACCATCTCTTGCTCTACTCATCTCACTCTGTTCTTACGACGTTAACCTGAGCCGTGTCCTCTGATATAGTTTCTCCCCTGACGGGCATCCGGAGCAATTCTCCCTTCTTGGCCTGCCTCGCGCCTCTTCCCTTGTTCAGCAGGATTCTCTTCTGCGCCGCACCGTGTATGCCCTTGAACATCGGAAAGCCGGACGTGTCACTTCCTCCAGCTATCCTGTACTTGCCCTCCTTCTTGCCTATGAGAGAACCCTCTATTGTATCTCCGATCTTCAGACCCAACAAACGGGTTGCCTCGCTACCTTCAAGGGTCAGAGTTTCGGCCTTCTCCCCCTTCTTCTCGACGATATCGATTTTTATCCTAGGAGACAATTAACGCCGTCGAGGCGACCAAGGGCATTAAAAAGCCTACCCTTCGCGCTCGGCCTCTCCCCAGTATCCCCAGTAAGGCTCTGTCTTTCTCTTTATCGTTCCGATTTCTTCCAGCGCCTCTAGAAGATCCGGAGTAGCCATTGAAGACAAAGCTGTCTTGATCTCATGAGCGTCTGAAGACGGGACATCAACGTACAGTGTCTGCCCTTCTCGGACATTCCTCCCCACTATAGCATCCGTGACAGACACGGACAATTCATCGCCCGTCCTGACCTCTTTCGCGGCCTCATCCTTCAACCGAATGGATTGGACGTGTCCCAGGGGTTCTCCATCGGAGTTGAGTAGTTTGGCACCGTCTCTCAATATCCCTCTCTCCACGCGCACACCGAAGATTGCGGGCTTGCTTCTCCTGAACACATAGCCGGGGAGCACCAGCAGTGTAGCTGGCGTCTGTACCTTGGCGAACCTCTCAGCGTCTGAAGACTTCTCGTACTCCTCCTTCCAGCGCGTGTAGTCTTCAGTCAAACCGTAGATTATGTCGCCGGTGAAGATCTTCACGCCCATGTCTCTGGCCGATGACTCAGCCTCTTGAGCTACCTTCACGTTGAACGCGAGCACAGCTCTGTTCGTCGCGCTTGAGGACGCGGTAGACGCTTCCACAACGTCTTTCCTAGACACTGGTCCGATGTCCGCAGTCCTGACCTTGATGTTGACCTTCTGGAGTTCTAGTACCAGGGCCTCAAGGGAACCCAAGGCATCGGCCTTCACGATGAGGCCCTCGATTTCCCTCCTGAACAGGAAGGTCGAATACTCCTTGGATAGTTCATCGATGGCCATTTTCTGTTCGGGCTCAGAGTTCGCGACTATCAGGCTTGAGCCAGCGAGTGCTCCTTCGAGATCGGGAGCTCCCAGCTTCACACCGGCCGAGGCGTGACAGCTATCGACTTGCGTGAACTTGTCCCTCGGATCACGCATCTCATCCAGAGGCTTCGGGACAAGGATGGCCCTCACCTTTGTGATGATCGGACCAGAAGATCCGGACAGGACTATGGTGTCATTCACAGACAACTCGCCGTCGTATAGGATGACGTTGAGGGTTGGTCCGAGCCCAACCTCCTGCTTGACCTCTAGGACTGTTCCCCTTCCCTTCTTGGACTTCACAGTCAGAGAATCGGACAGGTAGCTCTGTATCATGCCTGACATCACCGCTATCATCTCGGCTATGCCCTCACCCGTCTTGGCACTGAGTGGGATCACAGGTGCCTTGCCTTTGAATTCCCTGATGTTGTAGAACAGATCCGCGTTGGACCCGAGCCTGGACAGCTCACCAACTATGTCGTACAGCTTACCCTCCAGTGTCCTGCGAACCTGCTGATCCTGACTCTTCATAGATTTCAGAATAGATTGTGTCTTCTGCGGGACCCAGCCCTTCAGCATGTCCACTTTGTTCGCGGCGATTACGTAGGGCGTCCCTCTAGTGTTGAGGATCTCGACCGATTCTATCGTCTGTGGCATCACCCCGGCAGTGATGTCCACGACCAATATCGCAAAGTCAGCTATCGAGCCTCCCCTTTTCCTGAGGTTCATGAAGGCCTGATGACCAGGCGTATCTATGACAAGAAGGCCCGGAATCTTCAGCCTAGCCCCCACCTCTATGCCCTCGATGCCCTTCACCACATCGAGGATCGTATCCAAGGGCAGGTAGGAGGCGCCCACGTGTTGGGTTATCCCTCCAGCTTCCCTCTTCGCGACCAGCGTCCCTCTGATCTTGTCTAGGAGGGAAGTCTTGCCGTGATCCACTTAGCCCCCTTACGGGTGTGGCCTAGAACCACGACTATTGGCTCCCTTAGGTACAGGGTTTGGCTCACCTCGAAAACACGGATGAATCTCCCTAGTTCTAATAAAGATAATCTGAAAGCGGCTGATCCCAGTCGGCTATCTCGTCTTCGTTGAACATGATGCCGATCTCCTCCTCCGCTCTCTCAACCGAGTCGGACGCATGGACGAGGTTCTTGCCTGTCGACATCGCATAGTCCCCTCTGATAGTGCCTGGAGCTGCTTCCGTGAACTTGGTCGCCCCCAGCATTAAGCGCACGATGGAGATCGCATCTGGGCCCTTCACTATCATTGCGACCAGTGGGCCCGAGGACATGAAATCGATCAACTCTTGGTAGAAGGCCTTGCCCTTGTGCATTGAATAGAGGCGTTCCAGCTTGGCCTTGTCTGGAGACATCATCTTAAGCGCAACGATCTTCAGTCCCTTTCTCTCAAACCTGCTCACGATGTCCCCAATGTGACCCCTAAGGGCAGCGTCAGGCTTCAGCAGCACTAGTTCTCTTTGCACTTGAGACAGACTTCATCACCCACTTCACCTTCCTTGGATTTCTTCTGAGCTTAAGAGAGTTCTTCCTGCATTTCTTGCTGCAGAACCAGGCTACAGATCCATCGTTCCGCGCGAAGAGAAGTCCTGTTCCGGGCTCAATTTCTCGGCCACAGAACGAGCACCTCTTCTCCCCGGGCATCTATCTCAGCCTCCTTGCCTCTCTTTCATCATCCCTGAGCACTAGGTTCTCGCCAACTCGCACAGGTCCCCTTATGTTCCTGAGAATGACCCTTCCTTTGTTTCTGCCCGACAGGATCCTAACTCTGGCTTGGATGACCTCGCCCGTAGCTCCGCCTCTTCCGATCAGTTCAACGACCTCGGCGGTTATGTCTCCCTCTGAACTCAAGGGCGGTCACCCATACCTCGCTACGCACCTGACTTGAGCTGCTTGATCTTTTCGATCAGCTCATTCAGCTGCTTTGCTCCTTCTCCCGGATCCTCTATCGTCACGCTTGAGGCTCCAACTGGTAACCCAACTTGGCTTCCGAGTGCCTTCTTGTCCGGCACCACGATGTACGGAGTGTTCCTGTCCTTGCAGAGCAATGGAATGTGCAGGATGATCTCGACCGGGTCGACGTTCTCAGCGATGAGCGCCAACTTGGCCAAGCCTCTCTCAATGGACTTGGTGGTCTCATTGGTGCCTTTCCTCACCTTGCCAGTCTGGGCGGCCAGCTTGAGCACCTCGAGCGCCTGACCTTGTAGCGCCTCTGGGGCCTCATATTCTGCCGTTGTTACCTTTCTCATACCAGACACCTCGACGGTTGGCCCGCTACGGAACCTCTCTTACTTAAATTTACTCTCAACTAGAACGAATCAGCGCCTGCAATTCAGCTTTCGCACTTCATCTCACTAGCGATGCGATGGCACAAGTCAACGATGAGAAAAGACGGCTGAGATGCTTCCTGATTGGACCTCCTCGAGCTTGGCAAAACCGACTCTCATGAGCTGTACGAGTTCACCTTCTTTCTCGTTGCAGAGGTTCGACTCACCAGACCCCTTCAGCCAGGTTGCATCCGGCATCAGAAGTACGGTCGGCACGGCCGAAGCCTCTGGCACCCACTGCATCGTCTTGATTCCCCTGTCGGAAGCGGGTCCTGCGGGCACGTCCTCAAAATCGGCGATCGCCTGATCTTTTGTTTTGTCGCCAACTTTGGCGTTGAACAGGCCCATTAGTCTGATCGAATCCCCTCTTGAGACGGATGACAGATCGTCCGACGAGACAAGCAGGTGCATTTCCCCGTGACTTGGATTGAGGTCAATCCTTCTTTCCCCGAGTCTCTTGTTCGTGGGGTGGTTCGGAAGGGTCACGTGATCCATTGCTGGGGCTCCTTTTACCACCAGGCTCTTGGGTGTCCCGACGAAGAAGAACCGCTTGGTCGTTTCATCCACCAACGCCCTGTTGGCGGAGCTTAGGTTGTCCCACTTTATCATTGCTTCCACAGGCTTCGCACCCAAATCCAAGATCGTCTCCCTTATGACCTGTGGGAGTATCCCTCTCCTCCTGAGTGACTTCAGCGTTCCCAATCTCGGATCATCAAGACCCGAGTAGGAACCTTCCTTCAACCCGACCATGATCTTGGACTTGCTCAGGACTGAGCCCTCAAGTTTCACCCTCCCAATTGTCACGGTCGTCGGAACCTTCCAGCCTAAGTGCCCGAAGACGTACTCCTGCCTTGCCTCGTTCGTCAAGTGTTCCTTTGCACGCACAATGTGGGTTATCCCCATCTCGTGATCGTCAACTGCAGCTGACCAGTTGTACAGCGGCCACACTCTGTACTTGGACCCTACTCTCGGGTGAGGCGCATCGTCAATTCTTAGGGCTGGCCAGTCTCGGATCGCGGGGTTGGGGTGTGAAAGATCTGTCTTGACCCTCATCACAGCTTCTCCGGCCTTCAGTTTGCCTGACAGCATGTCGTTCAGAAGCTCAAGGTTCCGGGTTGGCGTCTGTCCTCTGTGAGGGCAAGGCTGTTTCCTCTTGACGTGTTCCCTGAACTTCTCTCTGTCACACAGGCAGACGTACGCGCCCCCTTTCTGGATGAGTTCTTTGGCCTTCGAGTAGTAGAGTTCAAGCCTGTCTGATTGGTAGTAGACTTCGTCCACCTTCACGCCAAGCCAGTCTAGATCCTCGAATACCCAGCCGTATGCCTCTGGCAGTGGCGGCTTCACAGAGGGGGAAGTGTCTTCAAACCTGAGCACGAACCTACCCTTGTATTTCTTTGCGGAGTAGTCACAAAGCAATGCTGGCCGGGCATTCCCCAAGGTCAGCGGCCCGTCCGGGTTGGGCGCGAACCTCAGGGCGTATCCTGGGAGTTCTGGGTTCGGTGCCAGCTCGAGTTCTGACGGCGGAGCCCTTTGGATGGCGACCGGCGGAGCTTCGCCGAGATGTTCGAGCTCTCTCTGAATCTCGTCTTTTGACAGCGCGTTGACCTCGTCGCAGATGCTCGCTATGAGCGGCATGAACTCCCTGATAGATTGGGCCAGTTCTGGTCTCCTTGCCAGAAGATGGCCCGAGACGGTTCCCGGAGAGGTCTTTCCGAACCGGCTGGCGTTCTGAAGAGCTAGGTGTCTCGCGAGCGCAGCGACCTCCGAATTGTCCGTCAACGGTTCGAGTACCTCTCGACATCGAGCTTCCTCAACTTTGCCCACGCGTACAGGTTTCCAGTTATCACAGCTGGCTTCCTTCTCAGGGAGCTGATATCATCCGCTCCGACCAAGAGCATCGCGACTTTCATCTCCTTGGAGAAGCCTTTGATCCAACTGATTGCAGAGGCCGAGCCGCCCTTGACGACGCGCTCCAAGATCGGCCTCGCGACAGCCACGTAGTCCGCACCCAAGACTAGGGCCCTTGCCGCATCGAGGCCGTTCGTTATTCCGCCTGAGCCGATGATCTTCACACCAGGCACTGACGTGGCTTCTATGATGCTTGCCGCCGTTGGTATACCCCAGTCCGAGTAGAGCCTCCCTAGTGATGCCTTCTCCTCGTCTCCGGCCTCGATCGCCCTCCTTGTCTCAATCGAGGCAAAGCTTGTCCCTCCTTCTCCGGCCACATCAACGAACTTGAACCCTATCTCCTTGAACGACCTCGTTGCCTCCTTCGAGACACCGGCTCCGGTCTCCTTCGCTATACAAGGGACCCGAAGACCTCTCACGATGCGCTTGAGGGCTGACCTCATCCCTTTCATTCTCATCTCGCCCTCGGGCATTATTGCCTCTTGCACTCTGTTGAAGTGAATGGCCAAGGCATCGCCGCTCACCATATCCACTGCTCTCTTGGCCATTTCGAGTCCTCCGCCTATCAGCTGCTGAGCGCCTATGTTCGATATGATCGGTACTGAGGCAGCCACCTTCCTGACGATGGAGAACGTGGGTCTGAGCTTGTCGTCCTCGAGCCCCGCCCTTACACTCCCGACCCCAATCGGAAGGTGCTGGGACTTGGCAGCGAGAGCTAACTCCCTGTTGATCCCCAGCGCTCCCTCGAACCCACCGGTCATGCAGGAAATGATGAGAGGCATTGAAATCTTCTTTCCCAAGAACTCAGTGCTCAGATCAACGTCATCAGCGCTGATGTCTGAAAGGGGGTCGTTGATGAGGTGGACCTGGTCGAATGAGATCGGCCTCGGTGCGGAACTCTGTCCCGATTCGATCGCGATTCGAACGTGATCACTTTTTCTGTTCTCCAAGAGAGTCCATCGCCTCCTACCAAACCACCTCGGTTCCCCTAAAGGGTTTCCCGGAAATCGCATTGAGCAACCTGTTTTGTCTGAAGGGACAAAGGAAGAGAACAGGAATACCCTTCTTCACAACCGGCTCTAGTTCCTTCAACTTCGCTCCCAAGCCGCCGGTCACGTCTATCCTCCCCTCCTCGGACGGCCACAGCAGATGTTCATACGGCTCGCTGAGCTTCACGCGGTCCAGCAGCTTTGAGTCAGGTCCTATGATCCCATCTTGATCCATGCACATGATCAACCTTTCAGCATCGAAAGAGGTTGCCAACCTCGAGGCCAGCGCATCGCCCGAAACTATGCTGACATTGCCATTTTCCCCGAACACGACATCGCCTTTGAGCAGAGGGCAGAAACCTAAGTCAAGAGCTGCCCTGATGTTTGACTCATCCAGTTTGAATTCGCCGTCATTTGCTGACCTCCCTATGGCGTGTGTGGGCAAGGTGACCGCCGGTATGCCCTTCTCGACCAGATGAGAGGCGATCCTAGTCGAAAGCTTGTCCATCTCCAAGAGGACGTATGACGAATCCATCGGTTCAGCCTTTTCTCGACCTAGCAGGTTCAGCTTGTCAGCCAGGTAGTGACCCACAGAGCCACCACCGTGTATGATGATCAAGTCGGTCCTACCGCTCTGCGCCAGTTCGCTCGCCATCTCGGCGATCACGTCGTCTCTGATCTTGAAGGGTACCATCTTGTCCGTGATGACGCTGCCGCCAAGCTTCAGGACTATCGGCTTCAACCTGACCCCTCCGCCCCCTTGTGTGAAAGTTTGGCTGGGAATGACTTGAACCCGATCTGGTCCATTCTGTCAATAATCACTGACATGAGATCCGGTCGAGCCAGCACTATCGCTGATCCTCCACCTCCAGCTCCTGTGAGCTTCGCCCCAAGTGCTCCAGCCATTATCGATTGTGCTACTATGGTGTCAAGCGCGGGAACTGAGACACCGAAAGACGAAAGTAGGCAGTGGTTCGCTGTCATTAGGTGCCCGATTAGGTCCAAGTCCATGTTGCCGAGAGCGGCCTCGATGCTCTCAGTTATTGCACCCATCGTGCCGAGCAATCCCTTCTTCTCTTCTCCGCCTGATTCCAAGCTTGACCTAAACCTTTCCACCATGTCTCCTGTGCTCCTCTCAAGGCCTGTGTTGACGACCAGAAGCGGGAAATCAGCGTCGATCTCGATGTGCCTTGATTCGCTGCCCTTGACGTACGTCATGATCCCACCTGAGATAGAGATCTCGACATCGACACCACTTGGCCTGCCATGGACCAGTTTCTCTCCCACCATCGCCGCATCGAAGAGCTGAGCCTTTGAGGGGTCAACCCCTGCTGCCCGGAATGCCGCCAGAGCTGTGGAAACGAAGGCAGATGCTGAAGAACCCATCCCCGCCGCCAGTGGCACATCGCCGGACGTCTGAACCGTGAGTCCAGACCTACAGCCACATGCCTCAAGGACGCTTCGCATCACTTCGAGAGCAGGATGCAGTTTCCGATCTCCCTTGAACTTGCTGGAAACGAGATCATACTCTGCTGTACCAAGACGGCTTGAAGAGACCCGAAGCACAGCGTCATCTACGAGTCGGGCCTCCGCCCGAACCTTCGGTTCCACTGCCAGCACTATCGCTGGGTAGCCGTAGACGACCGAGTGTTCGCCCGACAATATGATCTTAGTTGGGGCTTCGGCTGAATAGATCCTATCCCTCATCTCAGTCACCACTGGGGTCGCTGAGCAATTGACAGGCTGAGAGAGGTTCCACCATATTTAATTATTGCAAACCGGGGTGTTTCATACGTTAGTGGTTAATGCAGAGGGAGCCCTGAGTTTCTGATGTGGCCCCATTCTGTCCAACCTATGAGCGACAGACTGCTCAGGCGAAGCTACAGCACAAAGACTGTCACGGCGTACATGTTCGCGATCAAGTGCCTTGCCAAGCACCTAGGCCTGAGCCCGACTCGATTGCTTGACAAGATCGAATCCGGCGAGATCCAAACATAAGTGGGTTGGAACCCGCGCGTGAATGCGCTCTTCGCTGGGCCCCTTAGGTCATTCGAACGTTTTCGAGACGTGCATACCAGCGAGTTATCGCGACGTGAGAAACATGGTGGCGCAAGGAGAAGCAATCGGAACGCGACCCGAATTGAGCGCACAGAGTTTGAAGCAGGATGATCTGCTACCTCACGCGCGAATGAACTACGGAGTAACCCATTGTCGTTAGTAGGATGGATATGTCCAGAGACAAGTGGAACCTCTTTAGACGCAAGTGGAACATTAGAGGACTGGGTCTTCCGAAAAGTTCCATTTGTGGTATGACTCGGGGATACTTGCATGGGTCCAAAGGCTCCACTTGCTGCCAGGAGTGAAACCCTTCGCTATTTGTCAGTTCAGCCCGCCTCCCTCAGGAAAACGACAATTTCTTGCGGTGTAGTTAGCCTTCCAGAAAACGGGGGAAAGGAGGGGTCTACTAAGATTAAGGTTAAGATGGGGATACTACGAGTGCAGAAAGCCCCAGCTCGGGCTGAAGACGGTTGAGGATTCCTCCCAGAAGGCGGACATTCCAATCTCCGGGCAGAAGGTCATAGACAATGAACTATGCAATTGGAATCAACGTAGCCTACGTACATGTTCTCCGCGTCGTTGACCATTAGTAGGCCGTTCTGCCTACGTAGGCGGCTTTGCCTAAGCTAGAGGTTCAAAGAAGTGCTGAACCGTTTCCTTAGCCAATCCAAGAACACTGCATCCGCCAACTTATATCGCCCTGGTAGGAGTTTTTCCACAACTCCATAGTTCACGAGCCTTGCGAGTGTCTTGGATATGTTCGGGGGTTCATGGCGGACTTCTCTCGCGATTTCACTAGACTGTTTGTTTCCAGTCGAAAGCGAAATCAGGATTTCCCTCTCCAGTGGCGAAAAAGTGACGAAATAGTTCGCAAACTCTCCGTCCAATGCCTGGACCATGTCACCGTAAGCATGATTGATGAGTCCATTTGAGATCTTCCCCCCGAATCCCACTTTGAGGAAAATCTCAAGTCCAATGCGTTGCGCATAATCAGGATATCCATCACAGTAGGACGCAAGCTCGGTGAGCTGTTGGTCACCTGGTACTATCTTCACACTTGCGAATCTTTCCTTCATGAAACTCTTGATCATCTCGGCATCAAGTCTCTTGACCGGTATCTCGACAAACTGTCTGTAGAACGGTGATCGACGCTGATAAACCAAATCATGCATGATGGACGTTGCAGACCCGGCTAGTACATAGCACACGTTCTTCTGCGATTGGATAGCGGAGCGAATCCTCTTCAGGGTGGGGTCACCCCACTTTATCACGTCTTGAAATTCATCAAGCATGACTACGAAGAAACATTCCTTATCCTTCGCTAGTGAATCGATGAATTGAAGTGCTTGTACTATCAGAGAGTCTTCGTCAGCACTCTTGCTACTCAGGCGAAGAGAGAGTTCCCAAAACTTGACTTCACTCACTCTCTCGAGCACATCCCTTTTGTTTTCGGAGATTGCCCTCTGGAGTCTTTTCAGGTATGAATTGTCTCCGGTCTTTTTGATGTAGGATTCTAATGCGAAATCAGCCAATAGTTTCGCAAAGAGGCTTCTTGATGAGATGCCGTCACAACTGATCATCACTGGCACAATCTTCTTGTTGTCTTGCAATGCTATTGCGGTGTTCTCGAGAATTGAGGATTTGCCCGTCCTTCTGAGACCGATTAGAACGGAGTTGCTCGAAGCCGACCTCTGGAGCCCTTTGATTAAGGTGAGTAATCCCGCAATCTCGTCTTCCCTGTCTATGAAGTAGGGCCCGGTTACAGGTTTGCCGACGACGAACGGCGGCTCGTGATTTCTGTGCACGGGAGGAATAGGCGAGCTTGCCTATATAGGCTTTCTTGCCTACACTCTAGTCGCGCGACCCGGATCTTGGACCTTAACTGACTTCAGCGGAAACCTTCCCCTTTATGATTGTAGGTGACGTTCGTTCTGTCGGCTGAGCGACTTGGTTGTCTTGTGCTATTGGCTGACTGAGTTCTTTCTGAACGCGACCGCTGAATAGCCGACAACTGCAGAGTTGTCACCGGTGATGTCTCCACTAGTGTAGTAGCCCAACACTTCTCCCTTCTTGGCGCCCAACCTTCGTGCCGCGGTCATACATGATAATACAGGCCCGAGGCCGCACAGTGACTCAAACTCGCTTGCCACTTTCCAAGTCTTTTCCTCGTCAAGCGCCTTGATCTGCTCTAGGGTCCTCTTGTCCTGCTCAGAGGCCACATTTGCCGGCATGTAGTGAGTCATATCGCTCGAGGCTACCAGCAGTGCACTGCGACCCGACAGCGAATCTGCTATCGACACGCCCAGTTCCTGTGCCGCCTTGAAATCGTACATCCAGATGGATATCGGGACGATCTTGAAGGGATTGTCCTTGAAGATGTACTGTAGGAACGGCAACTGTATTTCCAACGAATGTTCGGAACGATGGGCGGTCTCATCAAGGTCGGCTATCTTGGACCGTTTCGAGATCTCCCTCGCGGTCTGGAGGTCGACCTCAACTTCGCCCAACGGTGTGCTCCAGGCATCTGATGGAGATATGGCGATGCCCGAGCCTGCGCCATGGTGGTTTGGCCCCAGCATCACGATCAAGTCTTTGGGCCCGTTCGCTGCGACCTCATAGTACGCTAGTGCAGCAGCCTGACCTGAGTAAAGATAGCCAGCATGAGGTGACAGCACTCCAACCAAGTCGTCATTTCGTTTCCCAAGCTCGGGAAGTTTGCCGGGACCATGCGGACCGAGGAACAACTCCTCGACTTGTTGTACCAATGACTCCTTTGATCCTGCGTACCAGCTTCCGGCGAAAGCGGCCCTGCGAGTTGCTCTACTCGGCAACCTCTATTTCCTCCACCGGGTACTCGAAGGCGGAGGCTGGCTCCGGCAGGTCTCCTTTCGGCGGAATCGTGCCTTTCAATCGACTGATTTCTCGAGCCAGGATCCAGAAGATCAGAGCGAGCGACTTTCTCCCCTTGTTGTTCGCCGGGATTATCAGGTCGATGTTCTCGCAAGAGTTGTCCGTGTCGCATATTGCTATGACAGGCACTCTCACAAGCGAAGCTTCCACTATCGCCTTCTCGTCAACCTTTGGATCGGCCACGAACAGCAGTGTCGCCGGCCAATGATAGCTCACCGTAGGATTGGAGAATATCCCGGGTGGGAACCTCCTCACTATGGCCTTGAAGTTCGTGTACTCGCAGAATTTCTCCACGGGCTTCGCACCGTACTCCTTGCTCGACACCACGACGACCTTGGACGTATCCTGCTGTCTGGCAAGTGCCTTTGCCGCAACCCTGAGTCTGAGGTCCAGCTTGTCAACGTCTATCAGGTTGAGGCCGTCAGCAGCCTGCAGCTTCACGAATTGCTTCATCTCCTTCGCTGCTACCTTCGTGCCTATGTGGACGCCGGCGTTGATGTAATCAGCCGGTGGCACTATCAGGTCCTTGCCCGTGCTCATCTCGAACTCTCCCAACCTACCTCTTCACCCCTTCTGAGTAGGCCAGTACTTCGTCTATGTACTCGTAAGCTGAAACGATCATCCTTCTACAACAGATCCTCTTGAGCCCAAGCGAATCCAAGACTGCCTCCGGGTCCTCGCCCTTCTCCTTTGTCCTGACGAGGAACTCCTTGTACTTGTCGCCGATCACCTTGCCGCACGTGAAACATCTAACTGGCACTATCATTCACATATCACCTGTAACTCTTCTGGAATCTCCTTCTGGCTCCCGGACCTCCGAACTTCTTGGGCTCTTTCTCCCTTGGATCCCCCGAGAGTATGTGCTGGTCGTATGAGATAAGGGCTTTTCTGACCGTGGCTGATCTCGTCCATTTCACTATCCCATTTGCCAAGGTTACCTTAACCGCCCTGGCCTGAGAGCTCCAACCTCCTCCCTCAACACTGACGTGTACGTTCACCTCTTTGAACCGATCGGGCAGCAATTTCACCGGCGAAGTGGATACTTCGGTCTGTATCCTGTTCCCCCAGTTCTGTATGGGGATCGAGTTCACCTTGATGGTCCCGTTGCCCGGCTTGAACGTGGCCCTGGCTGATGAGGACTTGATCCTGGCAGAAACGACGAGGGGGAGTTTTCTAGCTGGTGGCAAACTCTATTCATCACCTGCCTTGACTGCGAATCCTGTCGGAGATCTCCTGCAGCTTGACGTACTTGTGGCTGAGCTTAGTTGCGCTCGTTCCCTCAAGAACCAATGGCTCACCTTCAACTGCTGTTGGCATTCCCAGGCATATCCTGAGCCTCTTGAGGGCCTCTCGGCCTTTCGGCTTCCTGCGTGGCAACATGCCTCGTATGGTGCGTTTCATCATCATGTCTGGCCTGGAGAAGTGTCTGGGAGTATTCTTCGGATTGACTGCGCTCCTCACGTTGTCGAACTCTCGAATCTCCCTAAGGGTCGCCGTCTTCGTGCCTGAGATAACAGCCCCTCCTGCGTTCACAATCACGACCTTCTTTCCGTCCAAGAGCATCTTCGCGACCATGCTGGAGAGTCTGCCGACCACTTGATTGTCAGCATTCACGATCACAGGTGACGATTCAGGCAATGATCCTTACCCCCTTGCCATCCGGTTTCTTCTTCGCTAGCTCGTTGAGGCTCAGTATCTTCCCGCCCGCTTTCTGTATGGCCTTCGCAGAGCTGAGCGAGAAGTGCATCGCGGCGACCGTCAAAGGGTGGTCAACCTTTCCGCCTCCGAGGACTTTTCCCGGAATCACGATGATCTCTCCACTGGTCGTGAGTCTGTTCAGCCTGTCCAAGTTGACCTCCGGAAAGTGGCTTCTTGGACCTTGCACTGTCTCAGATAGCGTTGACCATATCTCAGCCTTCTTTCCGGCCTTCCTGAGTTCCAAGCTCAGGTTTCTTCTCCTCTGAGACGTTCGCGCCTTAGGCAACCGTTGGTCTTGCCTCCCCGAGTTCTGACTTGATGCTATTGAACCTTTCTTTCATGATATCGAAGGCTTCGGACACTATTCTGCTGGCTGGGATGGCACCTGTAGACTCCACAGTGAACAGCACCGTGTCCATGAGCTCTGATACTTTGACGGATGGAGGATCGGACGGGCACGCCTTGACGCAATCGCCGCATTTGGTGCACTGCTCCGGATCAACTACTGCTATCTTGCCTTCCTCCAACTTTATGATGCCCTTGGGACAGGACTTGACGCACTTCGCACAGGCATCACACCTCTTGAGGTCTATCTCTATCGCTGGCTGGTATCTATAGTAGACAGTGGCTACTGGCTGGAACTTGGCATGGGTTCGCCCGGTTCCTAGCACTGCATATGCTTCGAGTTTGAGCCTCTTGCCGGGGGGCAACTTCGTAATCGTGATGTTCGGTGTGACCGGCTTGACCGCTTGGTCATCGCTGGTCAAGCTGCCGGAGGTCACCTCAAGGATACCATCCTTGGCTTGTACATCGATCGTGAGCGTCGCCCTTGACCGCTGATCTTCGCGCTTCGTGTCGGCGTCCTTCGGAAAGACGTACTTGCCCTGAGGCGTGGTCAGAGGGATCATCGCAAGGACGTGCGCGATGTGTTCGTCGCTCATCGGGCCCTCGTTCTCTATGAAAACCACATCTTCCACCGCAAGAGTTGGAACCTCAGTGAGGATGACCCTACGCAGGCAGTTGGCGAGTGACGGACTTGTGTCGCTCCACCTGAACCTGAGTTCCTCATCTGATCCTGATATAACGGATAATCCCATCGAAACGAGCCGTGCGGCTCAACTTGATATAAACGTTCGCTCTGCTCGTGTCAGCGATGTCTTTATTAGCCACTGCGAGCGCTCGGCTCGAAGGATGAGCGAGAAGGCCGAGAAATGGGCGGTCGTTCACATCTATTCCAGCTTCAACAATACGATTGTCCATGCCACCGACCTGTCTGGATCCCAAACTCTTGCGTTCTCAAGTGGAGGCAGGCACGTGAAGGCCGACAGACTCAAGCCGAGTCAGTACGCCGCAATGAGCGCCGCATTCGCTGTGGCCGGACAACTCAAGGAGCAGAAGATCACACACCTTCACATTGTGGTCAGGGGAGTCGGCGGTCATGGGCCGAAGACCCCGGGGCAGGGAGCCCAGTCCGCCATAAGAGCTCTGGCCAGGTCGGGCTTCTCGATAGGTCGAATAGAAGACGTTACTCCGATACCGACAGACGGCACCAGAAGGCCGGGCGGCAGAAGAGGCCGCAG
>Ga0172365_10000835_pt1 | contig 21552 bp, 37 predicted proteins | sample LakKivSesite48cm_FD_114535 | JGI IMG/M metagenome (GOLD analysis project Ga0172365, IMG submission 114535) | Sediment microbial communities from Lake Kivu, Rwanda - Sediment site 48cm | ecosystem: Environmental > Aquatic > Freshwater > Lake > Sediment | place: Rwanda: Western Province, Lake... | reverse complement strand
ATAAGTACCTGAAGCTGTTGTTAGATGACCTTCAGCGTGAGACACATAACCCGATGCTGTTGTGATTTGACCTTCAGCGTGAGAAACATCTCCTGATGCTGTTGTAGTATCACCTTCAGCGTGTGAAACTAAACCACTAGCTATAGTCAAATAACCTTCAGCGTGAGAAACCGCTCCTGATGCTGTTGTTTGTCTACCTTCAGCGTGAGAATAATAACCTGATGATGTAGTTTCTCTACCTTCAGCGTGAGAATAATTTCCTGATGCTATTGTAAATTGACCTTCAGCGTGTGAATGATTACCTTGTGCGGTTGTTAATTGACCTTCAGAATGTGAACCTATTCCAATGGCTATTGTACCCTCACCTTCTGCGTGAGAGTAATCACCAAAAGCGTTTGTAATATATCCAAAAGCGAATGAAGTTAATCCTGTTGCTAAAGAACCAACAGATTGAATATTATCATGTACCGTTATTGGTGAACATCCATATAAGTTGGATGTCCATATTCCTGTACAAGCACTTAATGTTGATAAGGTTATTCCCGGTGTAAACACCCAATAACCATTTGTATCTGTTAAAATTGAAGAATCAACACCATCACTTTGGCCATCTTCTACCACAATACCACCACTTATTGCGGTTAAATGTGTTCCACTATAGTTAAGTGTGATACTATTATCTTGTGATTGAATTACCTCAGTATTAATTGTTGTAGCTGAACCATTAATAACAACATTACCTTCTATTGTAACATTTGACCAAACAGTTAAGTCGTTATTACAAGAGTATAAATCATCTACAAATATTCCTGATGTACAAGCTGTTAAAGGTCCTGTTAAAGTACCACCACTCAAAGGTAGAAAGTTACTATATAAACCATTTTCTAAAGCTGTAATACAATTAGAAAGTGAGGTAAAGTTACCGTCTAATTCAGCAAAAGTTAATTTACTACCTTTTATTATTCTTAAAGTTAAGGGACAATTGGCCATTTTAATTTATTGTTTTAATAATAAATATCAATGAAACCCAAAAGAATTTTAATAATCTATCCTAAAAACATACCAATAATTGCCATCGTCATCTCTAGATTCTTCATAACCATATGAACTGAAATTATCCCAATCACTATTCTCAACAAGAGAATCTATTAAATCAGTTCTATCTAAATAAACCAAACCTGTGTTATATAATTCACGAGCATTTCTAAACCAACCTCTTTCGTCAACCAAACATTCTACTGGACCATCACTTAAACAACGTTCCCATTCATTAAGGTGTAAATCTTTAACAATGTCTTCAGCCTCCTCAATTAAACCATCTAAATCTCTTCTTAAAGAATTTAATTCAGATTCAATAGATTCAATTTCTAGATCATCTTCTTCTTCACCTAATTTATTTTCTAGTTCTTCTATTTCTGATTCTAGTTCACTTTCTTTACCCAATAAGTCAGCTGTTTCTAATTTTTCTCTATCAGACATATTATTTACGTAATCATCAACTTCATTATCAATAAAACTACTTTCATCGTCCATTCTCAGATAACGTCCTTCATAGTCATAATACTCCATTAAGTCGTCATCACTATAATCATCATAGTGATACCTTAAAGCCTGATCCATTTCATAATCTTTGCCAATAACGTAATGTTCATCATCATCAACAAAGTATATAGGCATCCCGTAATATAGGTCCCCAATATCCTCAATAGTATCAGTATCTAAAAGGTTAATTATTGCTTGAGCTCTTGGGTCATTTTCTATCCATTCTGGTAAACCTTCACCCATAGGGAAATTTACTAGGTGTTGAGCATTAATTTTTTCTTTCATTTCATCAGGTAAAGAATCAAAATATTGTTGACCGTCAGAAGATTTAGAAATTTCATAGTCAGGAGCATTCCATAATTCATATCTATCTCTTCTACCTATTTTTCTATAAGCAACTTTATATAAAGGGTCATCTTGTGCTTTGGTTTTATCTATAATAAAAAAGAAAGAAGCATTTTTACTATATTTATTCCAGTAAGAAGGGATTTCTTTCATAGTGATACACCATTTTGTACCAGCACCATAATAACAAGAGGATTTCCAAGATCTAGGTGAAATAACTAACCATCTATCATCTTCATATATTTTAAGAGATTCTTTTTTGGCTTGTTTTTTGTGTTCTTTTTTAAATACCTTTTCTTTAACTTCTTCTATTTCTCTATCTAGACTAGTTGGGGTATGTCTATTTATATCTTTTTCAATGAACCTACTTTGGTTTTGATGGAAAAATTTAATCTCATCCACAAGAACTCTAGGTCTAACTTGCCAAGTATATTTTAATAACCAATCTAAATATTTTTGATTGCCAGATGGGTCGTTCTCAACATAATAGTTAAAAGTATCTTCATCAACATCAGGGTATTTTGCTCTAGCATCTTCTTTTCTACCTTCGGTTAAAATTGATTTGATTTTATCAAAATTTTCATAGACTGAAATATTATCACCACTGACACCAAATTCATGTGGTATCATTTTATATGTTTCTCTGTCGTAAAAATATCCTTGTATAGAACCACTCTTCAATTTGTATCTAATTGTCAATCTTAATTGATTACCGGTTTCTATTTTACCCCTATTAGACCAATATAGTTTCATAAATTCTGAAGGTATAAAAACAGACATCATTTTATCCTCTTTTTTAACTTCACCAAAAAATATGCCATAAAAACTTTTATTTAAATCACCCAAAAGATCGAATTCATTCTTTTCCATTTTTTCATATAAGGAATTAATGATAGAATTATATATCTCAACCATTTCTGGTGTTTTATATTTTGGGTTTAAGTCTGAGTATTTGTAAATAGCAAAAAATTCTGATAAATAACTATCAAGTTTATGGTCACGCATTTTAACTTCAACTAACCCATCGTTAGGGATTACTATATTACCGTTTATATCATAAACATTATCAGTAGCCTTTAAATCAGCTTTAACAACATCTTCTTTTTTATAAAGTATTTTTATTGCTTGATAGAGTTTATTTGCTGTTTCCTCTATTACTTGTTCATAATGCTCTCTATCGTTATGGTCTGTATACTTAGAATTGTATATTTTATAATATGCAGTATTTAGAAGACTAATAAAACCTTTACCCTCTAAAGCCTCTCTATGTTTTAAATTATAGATTTTACTGTACCTAACAAAAGGACCTAACTCAAAACTTTTTTCATATAAAACATAAGCTTTGTGTTTTGTTGTATTTAATTCTTTTTCTATTTCATCTGTAGTTAAATTCTCTAAACTTCGTAATCTATTTAAAGAATTTTTTATATCTTGAGTTTCAGGTTTATCTGAATCTCCTTCTTGACCACCAAAAGTGGTTTTTATTTTATCTGATATGGTACGTACTGACTCAACAAAATTTTCAGAAATAAGTAAAATCCTCATTAAATCATGAAACTTAGTTCTATTATCGTAAATGTTAGGTCTAATAAACCAAAAAACCCTACTTAAATTATCGATAAAATTTTCTTTTTCTTCTTCAGAGGATAAATACTGATAGTTATTATATAGTTTACAATAAATACTTGGTATTTGAGTGTCTTGTTCTAAATCATTAGGGTCATTTGATAAATCTGAATAATCAACATTTTTAGACATATTTAGTAAATCTCTTTCACATAATTTTTTAATGTCTCTACTTGAATCTACAGGTTTTTTAGGGTCATATAATCTATACTCATGTGGTATTTTTTCATCCACAGTTAAAAAGTCTCTGGCATCAAATTCCTCATTTAATAGATTAAACAAATCTGAAGCTTTATATCTAATCACACTCATAATTAAAAAATGTTTAAGTCTTCACCAGAAACACTATTTCTTGTAAAATTTATTATTTCTTGTAAACTTTTTATTTTTTTCTTTATATCTTTTATATGGTTCTCTAATAAATCATCGGTATACTTGTTTTCAAATAACAAAGTATCACCATCTTTTTCTTTTATTATTTCCAAATCTTCTACGATATCATTTAAATTAGAAACAATTTCTTCTAAACTTTCTGTAGATTTTTTACTAAGTTTAGTTTTTTCTTCATTGTTTTTACGCTCAAAAAGATATTCCCTAATAATAGAATCCAATCTATTTTCAGATAAAACTTTCTCACTTTTTAAATTATCTTTTATTATATTTCTTATTTCCTTTTTCATATATTAAAAGTCATAATATCTTCAGTTTGTAATAAATCAAACTCCATACTAGATATTTGTCTAATTTTAAAACCGTTATCAAAAAAGGTATCAACAAAATCAATCATAGCCTCATCGTCTAAATTTAATTTTATAAACATGATTGATTTATCATTAGATGTGTCAATAATTTCAATGTATTTAAATTTAGAATTCTTTATTGATTCTAAAATTAAAAACACCTTGGTTATTGGACTTAATGAACCAATGATTTCGTTTATTTTATCTTTTTTGTCCATATTAATTAATTACTTACTAATCATAAATATCAAGATGTATTTAAAATAAATTTGTTTTAAATTAAAATAAAGATTATATTTGTAATATGAGACTTGGATATGCCTGTATTAATATGACCCTAGGGTCACAAAAACCTAAAATTACTACAAATCGTAGTATGGTACGTAAAACTTTTGACCAAAAAGGTATTACTTATGTATCAGAATTGGTACTACAGAATGTACGTGACCTAGTAGAAATTGTTAAATGGAATCACAAAAACGGTATCAACTTTTATCGTATGTCATCTGATATGTTTCCCTGGATGTCAGAATATAACTTATCAGATTTACCTGACTACAACAAAATCAAAACCATACTAAATGGTCTTGGTACTTTGGCTAACAAATATGGTCAACGTCTAACTTTCCATCCCGGACCTTTCAATGTTTTGTGTTCACCAAGTGAAGACGTTGTACAACGTACCATCAACGACCTCAACAAACATTCAGAAATTATGGACCTTATTGGTTTATCAACAACACCTTACAACAAAATCAATATCCATATTGGTGGTGTTTACGGTGACAAACAATCTGCTATGGAACGTTGGGTCAATAACTTTCATTTACTCGGTGAGAACACGAAAAAACGTCTTACTATTGAGAATGATGACAAACAATCTGCTTACACTGTACGTGACTTAATGTTCATTCACCAACAAACAGGGATTCCAATTGTTTTTGATTATCATCATCACACTTGTCACCCTGACGGTATGACACACGAAGAAGCTTTGACTATGGCAATGTCAACTTGGCCAAGTGATATCACACCTATTGTACACATTTCAGAACCTCGTGACGAACAAAACTTCAGAGCACATCATGACTATGTATTGGGTGAGGTAAACACTTACGGTTTTGATGTTGATATTATGATGGAAGCCAAAGCAAAAGAGCTAGCTTTACTAGAATATCGTAAAATTCACCAAACAATATTAGTGTAATATGAAAACAATTTTCTTTTTTTTATTAATCACAATCACATTAAATTGTAAATCACAGGTTAATGTTACTTATGGTCAATATGGTACCAGACCTAATGTTAATCTTAATCTAGGTCTTAACACTACAACACCAATAGTTAATGGTATAAACAACAGTTCTTTAAAAAGAGGTCCTGTATTATTTTTTACTGGCTTAACTTTGATTGGGGCAAGTATAATAACACAACCTGACGTATACACCACACCAAGTGGGTTTCAAGTAGAAAAACCATTTCTACAACAAGGATTAAAAACATATTTCTTACTTGGTGGTTCTGTTTTTACAACTATAGGAACGGTTTTCATAATAAAAGACGGTAACCCAAATAAAAAGAAACATGAACAAAGTACTGAGGATAAGACATCAGAATGATTTATGGTGGAGTATGGTTACTTATGAAACAGCTTTAGCATGGAATAGTTTCCATATTATTGCTGTAGACGATAAGACTTGTATCATTCAATTGGATGGTGACATAATCTTAGAAATGAAAAAGGAAGATTATGATAAAATCATAGATGATAAGGCTTTTAAATTAAAGTTTGGTCTTAAAAAACATTCATTTTAATAAAAAAATTTAATAACATTGTTTTATGAATACTTTAGATAAACAATATCAAGATTTACTTCAAACCATATTAGATTATGGGGTTGAAAAAAAAGATAGAACCGGTACGGGCACTAAATCAATCTTTGGTTATACAATACGTCATAATATGAAAAACGGATTTCCACTCCTAACCACAAAGAAAATGTATTTCAAAGGTATAGTAACAGAATTGTTATGGTTCTTGCGTGGTGATACCAACATCAAATACCTTGTTGATAATGATTGTCATATTTGGGATGGTGATACTTATAAGAGATATGTTAATCATTGGGGTGACCCTATTGACCCTGTGAATTTTGAATTATATACAAGATTAGATTTACATCCTGATAAACGATTATTCACAAAAGAAGAATTCATCAACAAAATCAAAACAGATGATGAGTTTGCTAAGACGTGGGGAGAACTTGGACCTGTGTATGGGAAGCAATGGCGTAATTGGGCAACATTCAATAAACCCAAACAAATTGACCCATCTGTACCTATGTCAGATAAAATGTATATAGACCAAATCGCAAACCTAATCAATGACCTTAAAACAAATCCAGATAGTAGACGACTAATGGTTTCGGCTTGGAATGTAGGTGAATTGGATTCGATGACACTTCCACCTTGCCATTATGGATTTCAAGTTTATACAAGAGAATTAAGTGATGATGAAAGAGTGAGGTATTACGAAACAAAACTTGGTAGATTACACTTTGTACCGCCTACTAAACAATTACTTGATAAAGAAAACATACCAACCCGAGCAATATCACTAATGTTCAATATGCGCAGCAATGATGTTCCACTCGGGCTTCCATTTAATTTAGCGTCATATGGATTACTTTTAGAAATTTTAGCGAAACAAATTAATATGGTTCCTGATGAATTGATTGCGAATCTTGGAGACGCTCACATCTATCTAAATCAAATTGATGGTGTTAAAGAGCAATTAACAAGAACTCCAATGAAGTTACCGAATCTGATAATCTCAGATGAAGTAAATTTTAACGGTACTATTGATGAATTTTTAGAATCGTGTAATAAAGATAGCTTCAAATTAGATGGTTATGAGAGCCATCCTTCGATAAAAATTCCACTTTCTAATTAATTTTTTAGAGTCATATATATTTATATTAAAAGGTAAACCTAAAAAATAAAAATATAGACATCTCAACCAAAATGGCTCGTACTGATATGGCATATCAAATAGTACACGTATTAGAAGGGTATGTACATTATTATATAGCAACCATAGTAACTATATTAGGTTCAATAGGGTTTATATATTCTGAGAATTGGAAGGTTGGGGTTTTAGTTACCATTGCGATGTTTTTAATTGTATCAACAGGGATGATATTTTACAATAAAATACAACAATCTATTAAAATAAGAAACAACCATAATGAAAAGAAAACTAATTCAATAGAACAGGGGTATGACCAATCAGTATCTTTTTTTAAACGAGCAAGAAGATTAGACATATACGATTCAACTCTACAAGGAAAAAATTGGTTTTTGATTGGACTAATTAAAAATTTATTCTTATTCTTATCCATAATACTTTTAGTGTTAACAACTAAGAATATTACTATTGGTAGTGTGGTCACAGTATATTCTTATGTAAACAATTTTTTAATATCCCTTCTTTCTGTACCTGTGGCTATTGAAATGTATACTAGATTGAGTGACGTATTAAAAAGAATAGATTAAAAACAAAATATATGAAAAAACTAATTTTAACCCTAACCCTACTTTTAACAACACTTGTGTCAAATGCACAAATTGGTGTGATCACTGTTAAAAAAAATCAAAACGTTCCACTTAATATGTGGTACACAATTGATGAAAAAGAAAGGGAAAATAATCTTTATATTACTTTTGAAGATGAAGATTTAGCTGTCTACGCACTTGGTGATATTCTAGGTAGATTTGATATGGAGATAAATAACCCAAATGACAAGGATGTTGATGGTGACCCCTATTGGACTGTTGAACAGGAAAATGGATATGTTAGTGACATCTATTACATTAAAGAAAAGAATTTTCCTTTATTTACAATAACAATCGTTTCAGCTTGGGGCGGAGAATAATTTAAAATATATGAAAACAATAACTACAATTTTATTTTTATTAACAACACTTTTTGTTAATTCACAATCACTTAATTATTTAGATTCTGTAAGTGCATCAAATCTTTATGTTTCAACAAATAAAAAACAAGTATTAAGTAGATATGAAACCTTACCTGAACCAACATTTATTTTATTTTATGGTGATGGAAATGTTTCTAATTTAAAAAATTATGATTATATAGTTTTTAATACAAAGAATGATTTATTAGGGTTTTTAAACATCACTGAAAGGTCAATTATAAAGAATAAAACAATCATATATAACATGGATAAAAATAAAATTAAAATGGATGGTGTGACTAGTCAAACATCCGAATTAAACATTAAAAAATATTACTTCTATTTAAATGTAGCGAGTATTAATGATATAAAAAAACAATTAGGTCAATAAATGGGGTTTATAAAGTATTTAATAACTTGGATATCACAGAATTTGTCAATACCATTTTGGGTAATAGGTCATATACATTTATCATTAAATATATATGAAGATTTACATGAAATATTAGTGTCTTTAGGAATGAACATCATTGTTGCTATTGGTTTTTACTTAGATTGGAAAGAATACAAAAAAAATACATAATTTATGAAAAATATAGTTTTAACCCTGTTTTTATTATTATCTTCTTTTAGTTTTGGACAAATTGCTCCCCCTAAAACGAAAATAACCCTTAATTTACCAGTACCAAGTTCACAAACCGATGTTAGACCTGGGCCTTTCATGATGTTAGGGGGTGCCGCTTTCTTTGTGGGTGGTTTATTAACCCCACCTTTAATGGTGGGTGGTTCTACAACTGAAAAACAACCTTTTTATAAACAAGGTGGAAGGGCTTTAGCAATAGTTTCAGGGGTTTTAACCTTTACAATTGGTGCCGGAGTAACCATTTCAGGTAATTAATAGGTATGAAAGAGGTATATATGAGGTTCCCAAATGAAAGTGAATTCCTCAAAATAACTATAAATATGGACGATTTTGAACCAAAAAGCTGGTTTGAAGCAGAGGTTTTTGGGTGGTATAAGGGTGTTTTTGTGTCTATAAAGCGTTAAAAACACCTAAAAAAAGGTTAATTTTAACAAAAAATAGGTAAATTTACCCATATTTTACAATAAAAACACCTTTTTTCACTAAAAATAATGGTTTTTTACATAAAAATGACTAAAAATGACTGAAAAAGACATACAAAAGTACGGAGAAATACAATATTTGAAGGGCCGACTAGATGAATTACAAAAAGCCTACCCAACAGTACTAGATCTAAACAGAAAACGCAAATTAGACACCAGAATAGAGAAATATTTCAATAAATTAAAGGTTTTAGACGAAATGGCGTACCATTTATACATTGTAGAGATGGAAAACAGGAAATATTCTAAAGAAAAGTCTAAAAAAGAGATAAAATCACTTCTAGAAGACATTTTAGCTGACGATGAGTTTAATAATACCCAATTAATTGATAGAATTAATAAACAAATTGATAAATACATGGATTAATAGGGTAATTTTTAATCATAATTAGATACTTATTGTAAAATCTTTACATGAAACAAAGAATTAGATTAACAGAATCCCAACTTGAAAAAATAATTGAATACAGGACAAGGGAAATACAAAATAAAGAAGTCCTAGAAGAGGCACCTAAAGACTGGATGTTAGCCGGATTATTGACTTTGGCTAGTTTAGCCGGTTTAAGTCAAACAAAAGACAGGAATTTAACAGATAAAGATATTCGTAATGCAGAATTAGTTCAAAATAAATTAGAAAATGGTGATGAGGACATTTTAAACCTATTTGATTCAACTAATATAGATTTAAACGATAAAAATTTAGAAAAATTAAAAAAATTAGACGTTGAGGATGCCTCAGTAGATGTATTTAAAACAACTAGTAAAACAGCTGTTAAATCACACCTTAAACAAGGTTATGTTTTAAGTGATATTAAAGTATATAGTGATACTATACTTAAAAAAGGTGATGCTGTATATATGGGTGATACTTTAACATTAGATTTAAAATCAGATGCAGCATTTAAAACTGGTACTTTTGAATTAACCCAAGCTTATAAACAAGAATTAGGTAATGCTATCAATGATATCATTAAAAGTAATGGTACAATAACAAAAGTAACGATAGAATCTTCCACAGATACAGAACCAATTGAGATGGGTAACGAAAAATTGGCCGAATTACGTTCTAATAGTATTGTTAACTTTTTAGATTCTTTAGGTTCTGTAGAATTAAATAATATAATTATAAATAATTTACCAAATCAAGGACCTAATGTATATTCTAGAACAATGTCACCCCAAGAAAGACAAGAGGCTAGACAACAAACCTCACAATATCGTTATGTGAAAGTAACAATAGACTATGAAATAGAATTTAAGGTACCTAACCCAGTAACTATTAAAGAAGCTGTAAAAAATTACAAATATGAAATGATAAAAGCGTCACCTAAACAAGATGACGCTGGTACTTACACATTTAAAGGTAAATCACCTAAAAATAAACCAATGAAACAACCTAAGTGTAAAAAAGTTAAAATAAATAATAAATTAACTCAATGTCCAATTAACCTTTAATCAAAGGTTATTGTAGCCGTCATAATAAACAATTTTAAAGTACTAGAAGGTTCCGTTGAGTTAAGTCCAATACCCATAGATTTATAGTCTTTACTAATCATATTACTATGGTGTGCTGAAGATTTACACCAAGCTTTAAACATACTTATAGCAACATTTTTATTATTAATAAATTGAAGGGTGCCTTTAAAACAAATTTCACTAGTACAACCTCTATCCCAAGGGTCTAATCCTACATAGTGAGGGTTTTCTTTATTAAATTCATCATGAGATATAACATTTTCAACAAACATATAGTCAGTATGTTTTTGTGCACTCAATTCTAAATTTTTGTCATAAGATAATGTGTTAACACCTTTTTCAGTACGATGTTGATTAATCAATTCTGTTAAATATATTTTAACAGAATCAACATTAATTGATTGTGTGTGTGAAAATACACTAATAAATAAAAATACGGATGTAATAAAAAGTCTCATAAAACAAATATAAGTAAATTTTTATAATTTACCATGAACATACTTGACTTTATTTATCTTTTTTATGACTTTGTTAGCTCTTTTTCTTAATTCTTTAGCACTGTAATCGATAAAATCTGTAGCTGACTTGAATTTTTTGGTAAATGGTATGTCATAATTGGTATTAATCAGGTACCAATTAAGTTCCAAGTCAAATCTATCTTTAAAAGACTCAAAATCTTTGGTAGCTATATCCCTAACTAAGGATTCGTAAGCAGGATTTTGGTCATAAACGTTCTCCATATAAGGTCCTGTCTCTAATTTTGATAAATAATAGAAGTATTTAAGGATATCTTTGATTGGCCCTACCACTTTATCATCAGACATTAGACGTATAAAATCTTTTGTATAAAGTTCTTTAGACTCTTTTGTGTCGTCTATACTAGGTAATCCCTTTGAACGTCTGTTATAGTCCTCCCATGCGTGTCTCATTTCATGGTTTAAGGCTGATTTTAATGTATAACCACCCTGACCCATAACTAATTTAGGTTGAACGTATAAATGAACCACATAATTACCGTCATTATCGTATCCTGAATAGTCTTGTCCATATCCTGTTATCCTATCGTAGTAATCAATAACCACATAATCTATCGGGAAACTATTAAAAACTTCAGGATAATCATAACCATCTATAATAAGTCTTGTTTTTTCTTCAGGGTTTGACATGATTTCGTCATAAATGATATCTGCCCATTCTCTTGATTCAAAAGATATACCAGCAACCTCATTTATTGGTTTTTTTGATTCGAAAAGGTTCTTGATAAAAAAGCGTTTGTCAAATTTGGTAATCCTAGTAACTTCTTCATCGTAAGAATCACCACAAATTAAAAACATACATCTACCATCTAAACAAATTTGTTTGTGTTCTTCATTAGCAAACTCATTAACCCACCAACCACCAAAACCTTCATAATCATCATTAACGTGTATTAGGATGGTCATATCTGAAGACCTATTATCAGGTTGTATTTTATTACATCTATCAATATCTAAAACTAAAGCTGTAACATTTTCATGTTCTTTACCATCACTCCCTTGTATTATATGTATATCAACTAGTTGGTTAATCATTATTGTATCACCTGGTTCTAATACTGATTGTGCTTGACATATAGTCATTGGTTCCCCCATTGAAGTTAACCAATCCATGGATTCATCAGATTCACTAATTAAATTATTATCTAACAGAAACATTAATTCGTCAATATCTATAATCTGATATTTTCCACCATATGAAGGGTCTTCCATGTGATGTGTATTATAATCTATCCAATATTCTTTTTCAATCCATGTAGGATCATCCCATTCACCACAATCTGTACAAGGTTCAATATAAAAATACTTAGCTTCATCAACATCAATATGATTAACATCATAATCAAGTTCCTCAAATCTACGTAAGATATCTTGTCTTGTTAAAGAAGGGTCGTGTGAATATCTCATTGGTGCCGGCCTTAAATGACTAACATCAACAACATAACTTTTGGTTTTTTTAAGTTCTTTTTCAGGTTCTTGTTGGTGAATCCAATTAAGTTCGTCCTCAGATTCTTTTAACTTAAATCCTTCATCTGTAAACATTGGTACATAACGACCCGACTTTAACCCTTCATCAAATTCTATTGGGTTCAAAGTTAATTCAGAATTAAGTTCATGATCTTTTGGGTGACTTGGGTATGGCCTATATCCCGATGGGTCATCAACAATTTTAAATCTCAATAGTGTCATTGGTCTTTCGTAAGAAACTTCTGGGTCATCTTGACCAATAAACATAACGGTTCTTACATATTCACCCCATTTATTCTTAAATTTTTGACCATAACGTAACATTGTTGCGTTAAAATCGGGTTCAACATCTTCAATCCACTGTGACCATTTTTCTTCTTCTGATTCATTTATACCATTAGTGATATAATTGTCACCATTAATAACAATAGCGTTATGGTTTGAAACAGTTAAAAATAGTTCTTGTTCCTCAATCCTAGGGTTAGGTCTACGACTCCAAGTAAATTCATCATCTTTAACTTTAACTAACAAAATTTTCTTTAAGTCCCACTGATTTGGTGGCATCGACTTATATCTAGGGTTAGAAGTGTCCCAATTAAAACATTCAAAGAATTGTATTTTACCAGCAGAATCTTTAGATGTGATATATTCATTTGGTCCTTTAGTGTAGAAACTAAAACCCATTTCAAATAATTTATCTTGTATTGCCAATGTTTGGTCTAAGTAAACTCCGTCTTTAAAGTAAATTACAAAATTACCTTTTAAAACATCTTCTATATCATTACTAAAAGTTAAATCATCTTTAATAGACCAATTTGGATCGTAGGGTCTAATATGACCTTTTTGAATTAACTCTTTAATGTATGATATAGATTTCCCACCAGAACCACTGCCGTCTAAATCTTTAAACTTATACATTTCAACATTATACTCATCATCCCATTTTTTACCTACAAAAAGTTCAGGGACCCAATAGTAACCATTACCTGTTTTAATATCGTAAATTTCTCCCGGTATTAATTGGTCAACCTCGATTTCTTTAGCCCAACCCCATTCATCTTCTTCTTCGGATTCATTTAAATTTTTACGGTTATAATCAATTAATTCGTTTAAAAGAATTGTTAATAATCTATTTTGGTCTAAATTTTCGTATGAGTCGTACTGATCGTATTCTTCGGTTCTAGAATCCCATTCGTAAAATCTAACCGTAAAAGTTTTACCATATTTATAAAGTTCATAAAACCTATCGTATAGCCATACCTTACCAAAATATTCACCACCACCTTTAGTTTGATCCCAATCTAACTCAAGATGAGCCACAGGTACATTTTCACTGATACTGGTTTTTAATTGGGAAATTAAAGTGTCAATGTCACCACCAGTACTTTTAATCCAAAATAACGGGTCTACATCTTCTTCAGATTCAGTAATATTATTTTTTTCAGGTATTGTAATTAAAAGGTCATAATCAGATTTAAAAGCACCCAAGTCAACCCAATCATCAGTTATAGACCATAAAGGGTGGCTAGTGATGTCTTCACCAAACCTCACCTCTAACCTATGGACTTTTGTATAATAGGGTTCTTTAACAATAGCCGGTTCCATGTCTAATTTAATTGAATTACTTGAACCGATAACGTCATCATCTTCAATATCCTCAATATTTAACCAACCTGATATATAAATTGTATCTCCAACGGAAATATAATCCTTAAAATTATCTTTGATGTCTCCAAATCTAACCTGTAATGGGCCTAATAACCAATCAAAATCTTTAGATTCATGAATATGTAAAGCTGCCATATATTTTTCTATAGGACCATCAGTACAACCCACTTTGGTTCTACCCTCCTTTTTGTAAACACATGTTTTACCTTTATTTTTTCCAGTCCCTTTTTTTGTGAAATACGGCATTAATTAACTATATTTAATGATAAATATCTTTGTATAAATAAAAAATAATAATATCTTTGTTATATGGAAAATAAAGATTTTGATTGGGTTGATAGTACTAATCCGATTATCTATTTTGAGAATCTAGAATTTAAACCACACCCAAACCCATGGGTAGCGAAACAAGGTGGTGTCCAAGCCAAAGGTAATTTCCCTATTAATGGGAAGTGGTATTCTATTGTTGGTGGTTCTGAAGGTTTATATGGTGACGGTAAAAACACTTTTGAGGTGTGGGGTGATGGTATGGATGATGTCATGGGTTGGATGACTATTGATGATGTTGAGGAATGGTTAATTAATATGCAAAGTTGATATTTATAGATATGGAAAAAGAAATTATATATGGGGTTGTAGATAAAACAGGTACTTGTGATTCTTATATTGGATTTTTTAAAAAAGAAGAGGACGCAATAAAAGAATTAGAAAATCAAATTAAATATATGGCCTTTGATTACGGTATTAAAGGTCTACAAATTGTGGGTGATAAGGTAATAAATACTGAAAAAGAATTAATTCTTTATGTTATTCACAGATATGTATTAAGATAGATAATGAAAAAGTTAATTAAGAAAATACTAAGAGAGTCTGAATGGGATTGGGCTGACCAATTTTCAAATGAGGTTAATTTAAAAGATTACATTTTAATTAATAACATTCATAACCTTAACGAAGATTTATTTGGTTTAAAAGTTAGGATTTCTGAAGATTCAGAATATTACGATATTGAAGAAAAGGATGAAACTAACCCTATAAATGATATAGGTGAAATTAGTTTTATCACTCCAACACAAAATTTACCGATTCATGTATATTGGCCTAGTATAGATTACACCAATAGTTACAATGCAGAAGATTTAATTTTTGTGGGTTAAATCCTTTTTCTTTTCTCAAGAATTTTATTTCTTAATCTGGGTGAGAAAATTGCGGCAACACCAACGATAGAAATTATTACCATAACCACATAAGTAGGGATAAAAACCACATTCCAAGAGTACCCAAGAACTAATTTAAGAATAAACAAAATAAATGTCGGTACCAAAGTTACAACCAAACCCATAATAAAAAGAAATCCGGTTATAACAATAAAGGTAAATATGAGTTTTAGGATTGTTTTCATATTAAAAAGGTTTTAACCACTTGTCTTCAAAATTAGGATAATATTTAACAAAATTTCTTCGTCTGTCAATTAACTTGTCCACAGTCAAAGCAAACAAAAGAGAGAAAATTAATGTACCCCAAATAGAAGATTCAATAATAGAGTCGATAAGCATCTGAGCCGATATGTGAATTGTCACAAAATCAAGGATACAGATAATAAAGTAATAAATAAGATTTCTGTTCATACTACAAATATAATAAATTTATTAGACATAGGAAAGTTTATGTTTTGTTTTTCTAGAATAAGTTTTATCTGATTTATGAACTTTATGTTTACAAACCCAACCAGTAGAGTTTTCCAACTCAATTTCACGGGAAATTTTTCTATCCAATTTGATAGAGTCCCATTTTGTGAATTTGCCAATATTTTTTATTTCATATTTCATAGTACAAATATAGTGATTATAAATATTATAACATATTTATAAATAAAAAAATATGTCAACAAAGTACATCATAAATAATGAGGAGCCCAAATGGTACAAGATATAAACTAACCGTTGATAATTCGGGTACTTTAAGTGTGGTATTAGCATAAATAAAAAACCCCATTAATATGGGGTTTTTTTATGCAAACTCAAAAGGTTTAATTATTCTATTAAAAAATTCTGAAGAATTTTTAACCAAAATAGAATCTATAGAAATATAATAATCATCCACAATTTCACCAGCAAACTGACCTTTGATATGGATTACCTTCGCTTTATAAGGATATTCACCTATAAAAGCACAATCATCTCCATGTCTTTCCCGATTAGGTTTAATATCACTTAATAATTTAACCCATTGACATGCTAGATCACCATCGCCATTATTATGGATAATATCACCTTTCTTAAAATTCATTTTAATTAATTTTATGTTTTTTAATAAACAAAGTTGGTTTAACATTATCAGAGAATGATTTGAATTTTATTCTTCCTGAAGCTATACCCATAACCAATCTAGACCTATCAAGAGTAAATTTTTCACCATTAGAAATTTCTATGGTAATAAACTCATATCCATTATCTATATCAAGAATAACAGCCGAATATCCATTATGGTATTCCAATACGTCACCGATTTTAAACAACATAAAACAATTATAAGAAAATAAATAGACTACTTCAATCTAGATTCATTTAAATTATCTTCAAAAAGATCTTTTAAATCCCACTCAACGTAAGGGTCACCTATTAAATCTTCTCTAACTGTACTATATTTATATTCGTCAAATAAAAATTGGTTATTTCCATAGGAAACTTTTTTAACATCTACAGTATTTATAAAACTTTTAACATAGGCCGAACCTGACCTAAGATATGAAAGTATGGATTTAACAAATTTTTCCTTGTCTGTATTAAAATTAGCTCCAGATTCGTAAATCATATTCCATAACTCACCAACCTCTTCTTCTGTAACCGTATTATCTAACCATACAACAACAAGTGGGTCATTACTCATAAAAGGATTTGGTTTTCCTTTTATAAAATCAAAATCATCAAAAGTATCTTCCCTTAGTATATTTTTTATTTTATCTCTTAGACTCATATAAAAATAAATATCCACAAATATAATTAAACTATTTATATTATCACCAATATTTATAGATATGAATCTAAAAAGAATCATAAGGGAAGAAGTAAATTATTTTAGTTGGTTGGATGAAATTGGTTCAGACCCAATTAAATTTTACCATGATAATGGTTATAAAAGTGTCGGTATCCGTACCCATAGTAATCAAGAAGTTAGTGAATTATTAAAAAATTTATACTCTCTAGGTTATAGTTGGGGAGTTGGTAGGAAAGAACCACCATATCTTTATTCTGGTGATGGAAATTTAATTATATGGGTAACAAAATTTATCAATAGTGTACAGATACAATTTTCTGATTCTGAATATGGTGAAGATGGTGACCTTATAATAGATAATCCTTTCAACAATTTAAATGAATCTGAAGAAGAGGAAGATTGGTCCAAATGGATTAGAGAAATAGACCCCATGACTGGGTGGGATTTATATAATAATAGTACCTACGGTCAAACTTTTACCATAAAACTTAAAGATTCTTTAATTGATAACGATTGTGTTTATTCTTATTTTCCACCAGACATCCCTTTTGATGGGATGACTACTAATGTAGAGGTGGTATCTGTTTCACCTAATATGAGAATTGATGACGCTAACTGTGATGAAGGATCAACTGAAGCTATTCTATTAAAATTCCTTGACACATACGATGGACATGAAGGTAATGATATGCGTGATAGAGAAGAAAACGAAAGAATCAGTGATATTTGTCAATTTAAATGCTGGTGGGTAAACCCTGGCATTATAGAAATTGTTAGTTAGATTTAAAACATTTTTGTATATTTATAGGTATGAATCTTAAGAAAATAATAAGAGAGGAAATAGATAGTGATTGGGTTAATCTGTTACAATCAGAACCCAATATATGGTTTTCTTACCAAATGATATATTTTGATGAGGTCCCAACCGAAGAAGAAGTAATTAAATTTATTAAAGATGCTTTTAAATCAGGTTTAGTTAAACCAGAAGCAATACGCTCTTGGGAATTAGAAGATATTAGAGGTGAGGCAGAAACTATTTATAGGTACGCTCAAAAAGGAACCCAACCTTATTTAAGAATAGATTTAAATAATGAGTGGTTATACTATGGTGAATATTATTCAGAGATTAAAAATGGTTACCCAGAACTAAGAAAAATAAATTATTCTGAAGCAAAAAAATACCAACTTAAAGAATCCACAGGATTTGAATGGATGGATGATATTAGTGGTGATGATATAAGACTTAAAGTTGGTGACGAAATCAGAATCAAAAATAGGGGTGACGAAAAAAGTTTTTTAAATTGGTTAGGTGACTATAGTTTTAATTATGAGATTGGTAGATATGGTGCATATATTACAGGTGAAATAGTAGAAATAACTGATAGGGGTAGATTTGTTTTAAAAGAAAAAAATACAGGTGATAGAATTTATTTTCCAATTAATAAAATGGATATGGAAAAAATAAATAAGGGTGAAGATGAAAATATTATAAGAGATTATTTAGGTCTAGATATGGAATACCAGTTATTAAACTTTGAGTATTAAAAAATGAATCTTAAGAAAATCATAAAGGAAGAAATAGAAAGTCTTAGATGGATTATGGACATAAATCCTGATGACGGAAGTATGTTCAGGATTGGTGATACAATTAAAGTTCATAACGAAGGTGATGAAGAAGCTTTTCTAGAATGGTTGGGCATGTTTAGTGATGATTATGAAGAAGGTCATTACGGACCCAATATTGTAGGGAAGATAACAAATATTTATAGAAATGATAATAACGAACCCTATGAATTCGGAATAAGAGAAGATGGGATGGGTGATGAAATTTTCTTTCCATTTAAAAAAGGAATGGAGAGGTTTCCCAATTTAAAAATTATTTACGAACTTATAGGGTAAACCCTTTTTTTAAAAAAAATTTTTTCCGGGATCTTTTTAGTAACCCTGGAATGATGTAATAGGTAACCACTCAGTATATCCATCAGGGTACTTAATAAAAACCGACATATTATCCCAATCAATTTTAACAACCTCAACCTCACAAGATTCACCATTCACACTCCAAATGGCATCCACCATTAACTTTTGTCCAATCCTCATAATTTAATTTTTTTAATAAACATTATTACCTTATTTCTGTATCCACACCAAAACATTCACTTGGATTTCTTAAACTCATTTGAATTTGCCTCATAAACCATTCCATCTCCTCCCTATCATGAAAACCCGACCCACCAGGACTTTTTATAAAGAAAACCCTTTTTAAAGAGTTATTCTTAAAATCAAGATACACAATTCTTTTACGTATCATAACTTAAACTTCATTAATCTTCTATTGCCAAGAAATGGATCATAATATCCTTTAATCCATCTATCGGTTAAAGTATTTGTGTTATGATCCGTACGATAAGGACAAGTTCCATAAAGATATTCAATATGATAAAACCACCATTTAAATTCTTCCTCCCATGCAATATCAATTATCTTGGCAATACAAGTACAATCCCCTTCTGTTGTGATAATAACATCCCCTACATTATATTTTGGCAAAGACATAATAACAAATATAAGAAAAAAAATAAAAGGGGGGTAGGGGGGTCAATACGTTAGCCGCCATTTTTTTGCTAATCCACATTTTATGGATATTTATTAATATGAACCTAAAGAAAATTATAAAGGAAGAGGCAACAGGCTTTGAGTGGACGGATGAGATTGATGCAGGAATTAATCTAGAACCAAACACAATGTATTTCTTTCAACCAAAGGCTATAGATTATTACGTAACTTTGCTCAATACATAAACAATGCTCCATATATAAAAGAATTATTGGAAAAAAGAGTAGAACCCCTAACTTACTTTGTTACAAAAAAAGAAGACCCAAATGATTTAGCGGGTTGGTGTGATGAAACAGACCCGTATCAAGGAAAAGTTGAGTTTTATAAAGACAGTGTTAATATGGTGGATGTTAGAAAAATATTCGGTGATATATTATGAGAAATATCATTAAAAAAATACTAAAAGAAAATGAGTGGGATTGGTCAATGGATAGCCAACCCTTAGAACTTCAGGACCCTGAAACTTGGGTTGGGAAAAAATTTGGATACGGACAACCTTTTATTGACATTATGTATGACTATGAAATAGAAAGGGGTGATGATAAAGAATTCTATGAAATAGTAGGTGTAGAAGGTAATAGTTTATTAGTAGTAAGAAACCACCCCAGATTTGGTAGGGGAAGAGATGCAACAAAAATATACATCGTAGGTTTTATAGACCATATAAATGAGGGAGAATGGGTTTGGGTATAATCTATTCCTCCTCATCCGACATATAATCCACAGAATAACAATTAAAACATTGGGGTAGTTCTTCCTTGGTATCTTCAGGCCTAACTAATATCTCATAAGTAATCCCACAATCCTTACAGGTTTTATTTACCAAGACATATTCATCTTCCATATATAAGTCGCTTTTTTTAGAAAAAATTTTTCCCGGAATTTTTCTGGGTTTTTTATGTAAAAAGTTTGCTAAGAGAACCGAACCCCCCTTTCGGGATCAGCCCCCCTAGATCCTGGGGGGGGATATGCTCACCCCAGGGGGAGCCCCCAGCTAAAACCATACAGCCCCCCAGATGACAAAATGACAGGGGGCCACACCTCCCCACATCATTTAAACTTAAACTTCATACCCCTTTTATTAGGTGACAACTTGTCAGTATCTTTTTCTAGTGTGATGGTTATATATGGCACCACTTCCGCCAACTGATTAATAGTTTCTTGTGGCATACCAAGTAACTGGTGTAACCTCTGTCGTATGTACTCTGTATCATTCATCCACCTGTTGTATGATATCCTCTTGCTATACTATTACTACCGAACGCTATTGAATAGTTTCCCCTGCTTTGTGGTTCAATAGGTTCTACCATCCTATGTGGTTTTAATTTTTTCTTAAAGTTAAAGTCTTTGGGAGCATAAGGCCAAAGTATCTCCACATTACCAACAGGTACCAAGTTAGGGTTATCTACTTCTAATGTATCTACTTCTAATGTATCT
>Ga0172365_10000834_pt1 | contig 21569 bp, 21 predicted proteins | sample LakKivSesite48cm_FD_114535 | JGI IMG/M metagenome (GOLD analysis project Ga0172365, IMG submission 114535) | Sediment microbial communities from Lake Kivu, Rwanda - Sediment site 48cm | ecosystem: Environmental > Aquatic > Freshwater > Lake > Sediment | place: Rwanda: Western Province, Lake... | reverse complement strand
TTTTTTGATTCAGCCTTATCTTTTTTCTTAATTTTATTTTTACTATCTTCTTTTTTAGCGTCCATAACCCTTTAAAACTACCCGTAATTTACCATTGATATTTATAATAATTGCTAAATCTTTCAATCATTTATTATGTTTTTTTACCTGATAGTTACTGTTTAACCCCGGTATCTTCTCCTTTGCTCTTCAATCTTTCTTCTCTGGCTTCATCTAATTCTTCCTCAAATTGTCTTTCGCTCTTTATATCAATTTTCCAACCAGTTAATTTAGCTGCCAGCCTTGCATTCTGACCTTCTCTTCCTATTGCTAAAGAAAGCTGATCACTTGAAACTACAATTAATGCAAACTTCTTGTCTTCATCAGTTAACACTTTTAGAACTCTTGCCGGGCTCAGAGCATTTTTTATAAAAGTTACAATATCATCACTATATTCTACAATATCTATTTTTTCTCCTCCTAATTCTTCGACAACCATTTTAACCCGCGAGCCTTTAGGGCCTACACATGCTCCCACAGGATCCACATTTTTCTCATTGGAGCTAACAGCAATTTTAGTTCTATAACCTGCTTCTCTGGCAACACTTTTTATCTCTACGATTCCTTCATAAATTTCAGGTACTTCTAATTCAAATAACTTTCTAATTAAACCAGGATGCGTCCTGGATACTATTACCTGAGGTCCTTTTGTTGTTTTCCTTACATCTGAAATATAGCACTTTATCCTTTCGCCATGTTTATATCTCTCCCTTGGAACCTGCTCATACGGTGGAAGTAATGCCTCTACTTTACCCAAGTCTACCAGAGTAAATCTAGAATCACTTTGCTGGATTATGCCAGTTACCATATCTCCTACTCTATCTTTAAATTCTTCATACATAATCTCCCGCTCTGCTTCTTTAAACCTCTGTCTTATTACCTGTTTAGCAGTTTGGGCAGCAATTCTTCCAAAATTATCCGGGGTAACTTCTACCTCATTTCTTTTAATGCTATCCTTTGCCGTTCCATCTTCACTTTCACCTTCATCTAAAATTTTAAACACTTTTATCTCACCTGTTTTCATGTTTATATCTGCCCGGCAATCATATTCTACCTTATAATTTTTTTTATAGGCTGAAACAAAGGCAATTTTAAGAGCTTCTATTATAGTATCCATTTTTATGCCCTTTTCCTTTTCTAATTCTACTAATGCTATCATTAATTTTTTATTCAACCTGATCACCTGTTTATGAAAAAATTTAAGCTAAAAAAAAGTGGGGCTCGCCCACTATTTTTTTAACTATTCACATTAAAATTTCTTTAAGAGTATATCACAAAATAAAAAAAATTCAATTAAAGTCTACATAAGATACCATCAAATCTTAGGTAACAAGCGCAAAATTTTTACATTGTCATGGTAATTTAAATTTTTTATCACACCCACAATGACAGATAGCGTAACGATAGTACAAGAAGTTATATGAAACGAAGTAAATAACAATTTGGGTGGAACATTGTAATCTCTGTTATAGGAAGCTGCACCAATCATACAGTTAAACTATACCGGATTTCAATCAGTTTCTCTCCCAGGTTTATTTCTTTTTTCGTTCCATCAAATAAAAATCCTTTCTTTTCATAGAAGTTTCTTGCAATTCAATTTGATTGACTTTTTACCCATTCTGCAATATCTTCAATGACGACTTGAGCTACGTTACCAGGTTTTGTGTACTCATCAGGGGTTGACTTACCAGTTCCAGAGATAAAAAGATGGTTTAAGTCTAGATAGAATTTTAAACATACTCTATCTTGTCCAGCCAAACCTTCTTCCCATTCCCTAAAGTCTTCCATTGTGACCTGGTAATCTCGCCCTCCTTGAAGGATCAACATCGGAAGAGATAGATCCCTCGCTTTTTTTACAGGATCATAATCCATCAAGTCTGCCCAGTAAGCTCTCGAAGCACCAAGGACAATTTCATCTTCTCTTATATCAAGTTCTCTTATCTTTTTTAGCTGTCTTTCTATCTCCTCCAGTTGTTTCGTCTCAGCTTCATCTATTTTTCCATCAAGAGATACAAGGTATTCAGTTTGTTCTAATAGTTTTTCTATATACAAGCCATTAGGGCAGCCAGCAAGGAGAATAAGGCCGGCAACCCCCTTATCTTGAGTCGCTACTCGAGGTACAAGCATTGCTCCTAAGCTGTGTCCAAGAATGAAAATCTTGCTTATATCAATTCCTTCAGCCTCACGAATCAGATTAGCCGCTGCAAGAGCATCATTTATCGTCTCCTCATTTACGGTAAAATCCTTCATCGTGCTAAGAATTTCAGTAGCATATTGTTTAGTCCGCTTTTCATAACGGAGTACTGCAATGCCTTTAGTGGCAAGTCCTCCAGCGAGATCTTTAAAAGGTTTGTTTACACCTATGGTTTCATCTCTGTCATGCGGCCCAGAGCCGTGAACTAGAATGATGGCGGGGAAGGGCCCTTTTTCTTTCGGGATAGTTAGAGTTGCTGGCAGTTGCCATTCGTCGCCAACTATACATTCTCTTTCCGTGTATAAATCAGGATCTGCATACTCTGGAGACCTATAGGCTTCAGAACTCTGGGCGGGAAGAAAAAATAGCCCTGCCACCTTTCCTTCTTTATCCAAGACCACTTTTACATTAAGAGAGATCTTCTCGAATTCACAAGTAACATAGCCACACTTATATCCCATTTCCTCAGTGACTTCAATTTCCCTAATTTCCACAAACTTGCCAGCTTGAGCAATTACACTGCTCCATATCCCTTCAAGGGTAAGATTCTGCTTTTTTAAACCTTCGACCATAATTTCGGCAAGCATCCTATTAGCTTCGTCAAACTCACCATTACTAAGAAGGCCAACAAAGTTTTTGGCTGTTAGCTCTACTGACTCCACATCCTCTACCGCTGGAGCTACAGTCTTTTTAGCACAGGCAATAGTGAAAATTAAGATTAATATTAAAGCCAGTACTATGACTAATTTTCCTTTCCTCATCTCTCCTCCTTACACAGTTTATTAAAAGTAGCAATTTCGCCTAACATTTCTAGTATATACGAAACTCCGCTGAAGCTGAAATTTGGGTGAACGTAGCAAGCCACAAAGCCCATGTTAAGTGAAGTTCCAAAGCCTTATCCACAATAACTCTTTATTACTTTATTATTTAAACCCAGTATAAACATCATTTATCAAAATTTAATCTTTTATTTTGAAATATTCCTTTATCTGCTTCGCATGGCCGCCTTCATGTCCCTCTCCTAAGTAACGATAACCATATAATGATTGTATTGAAACAAAAGAGCCATTAAGCCATTTATGTTTTGATTTATATTTCCATTCATCTTTAATTAAACTATCTATTTTTTCTAACAAAGCTTTATAAGAATTATGCCATTCGTTTATTACTTCTTTTAAACTCCATGACTTTCTTTTCCTTATTTCCTTCTTATTAAATTCCACTTCATTTTTATCTATGTACCAAGGTTTTTTATTATTTAAGACATCATCAGTGGCTTTAATTACTTCCCAATTCCAAGCTGAGATATGAGAAATAATATCTTTTACAGTCCAATTTTCTATTATGATATCTTTAATCATTTTTTCTTCGTTTAGAAGATTAATAGTCTTTAGGAGTTTATTATGATCATTCTTAAAGAATTGTATTACTTTGCCTTTTTCCATTTCTACTCTCTATCTTTAGACTATTTACTCAGCTTTAGCATTACGGACAACATTTGAATACACGCAATATTGCGTATATTTCCTCTTAGAATTCAACTCAACATTGTGTATACTAGCTATATTAGGCATTGTAATAACGCAATGCCATTTTTACAATAACGTTGTTAGTGCCTCAAATCTGGTACTATGAAAAAATTTAATAAAATTGATAACAGTATCATCTAACTGGCAGAGGAATTCATTAAAAATTTCTAAGCAATTCCTTTAAACTAGTATATCTCTTTTCAACAATATTTCTATTTACTGCCATCCCTATTGCCTTTTTACTTCCAACTATTACCGCAAGTTCCCTGGCCCTGGTAATCGCTGTATAAAGTAAATTTCTTTGCAGCAGCATATAATGAGAAGTTAAGATGGGTATTATGACACATTTAAACTCAGACCCTTGAGATTTATGAATAGATATAGCATAAGATAAACTTATTTCATCCAGCTCAGAAAAATCATAACTAACATTTCTGCCATCAAAATTTACTGTGATTTCTTCCATTTCCATATCTATACCGCTTATAAATCCTATATCCCCATTATAAACATCTTTCTCGTAATTATTTTTTAACTGTATTACTTTGTCATTTAATCGGTACTGCACAGAACCTCTTAACACTTTTTGACTATTAAAATTTAAAATATCCTGAATTCTGGAGTTTAAATTATTAACTCCTACAATTCCTTTATTGGTAGGAACCAGAACCTGGACATCATAAAGAGGATTATAATTAAAACTCTCAGGAATCCTTCTGGTTAATAGATTTAATATCAAATCAACAACTTCTTCAGGCTCTTCTTTTTCAATAAAGAAGAAGTCATTATTTTTTGGTTTACCGATATATGGAAACTGTCCATCTCGGACTTTATGGGCATTATGTATAATAAGACTTTCACCTTCCTGCCTGTATATATTTTTAAGTTCAATTACAGGAACCATACCTGAACTGATTATATCACTTAAAACGTTTCCAGGACCTACTGCGGGTAATTGGTCTATATCACCTACAAAAATGACACGGGTTTGAGGTTTTATGGCTAAAAGCAAATTTCTCATCAACCTTATATCCAGCATTGAAGCTTCATCAATTATTACAATATCTGCATTAATAGGGTTTTTTTCATTTTTTAAAAATTTATTTAATTTTGGGTTGTAATTTAGAAGCCTGTGTATAGTTTTTGCTTCCTTACCAGTAGTCTCATACAGCCTCTTAGAAGCTCTTCCCGTTGGAGCGCCTAAAAGAACGCTTTTATTTTCCTTTTCAAAAATTTTTATAACAAAATTCAGTATAGTACTTTTTCCTGTACCGGGACTTCCGGTTATAACCAGTATTTTTTCAGTTACCGCCTTTTCAATAGCTTTTATCTGAATATCATCCAGAATTATTCTTTCTTTTGATGCCAGATTATTTATTAAATCGTATACACCATCCTTTTTGCTTCCCTCTGTCTTATGTTCCATCCCATGTTCCTTACCCTTATATTCCTTATGTTCTACCTCTTCACCTAAAAGCGCCAGAATTTTTTCACTTACGTATTTTTCAGCATTATAGATACTGGCAAGATAAACTTTGCTCACAACATTATCTTTAACAATAATTATTTTTCCATCCTCTTCAAGTTTACTTAAAGCATCGATAATCTTTCCTAATTCCGTGCAAAGAAAATTCTCTGATATCTCTATAAATTCTTCATATGGGAAGTAGCAATGCCCTTCATCCTCTGCAGACTTTAGTAAATGAATTATTCCTGCCTTTATCCTGAACAACGAATCTTTTTCAATACCTGTTTTTAATGCAATTTTATCTGCAGTTTTAAAACCTATTCCAAATATATCCTCTGATAGCCTATAAGGGTTTACCTTTATAACATTTATGGAATTATCACCGTAATTATTATAAATTTTTGTAGCGTAAGTATTGCTTATTCCATAAGATTGCAAAAAGATCATAACCTCTCTTATATTTTTGTGTTTTTTCCAGGATTTTGAAATTAAATTTATTCTTTTTTTACCAATACCATCTATCTCATTTAATCTTTTTGGCTCTTCATCCAGTATTTTTAAAGTGTCAAGCTTAAAATGGGAAACTATTCTGTTTGCCATTACAGGTCCAATACCTTTTATTAAACCTGAGCCTAAATAATTCTCGATACCAACAGCAGTAGCTGGTTCAGTTGTCTTAATACTTTCAATTTCAAATTGTTGTCCATAATTCTTGTTTAAAATCCATTTTCCAGTCACTTCCAATTTTTCACCACATTGAAGCTCAAAGGCATTTCCTACAATTGTTACCAGATTATTATCTTCTAACCTTACTTTTCCAACCATAAACCCGGTTTCAGAATTTTTAAAAATAATCTTCTCTAAAATTCCTCTGATTTTACTTTTTTGATTGTTCATTTTGAGTTTATCTGAGATTATTTGCAGCCTTAAATTCTTTTATAAACTTTGGAATGGAATCCACGGGTAGTTCTACTCTCTTACCGTCTTTCCTATACTCAACATCAATTAATTTACTGCCCAGAAATTTCCTGCCTAAAATAAATCTAAGAGGAAACCCTATTAAATCTGAATCTTTAAATTTTATTCCTGCGCTTACATCTCTATCATCATAAAGAACTTCTACATCTAATTTTTTTAAAGTCTTATATATCATGTCACTTGCTTTAGATAACTCGCTATTTTTTTCAGTGGTAACAATAATATTAACTGTAAATGGAGCTATAGAAGGCGGCCATTTTATCCCTTTATTGTCGTGCAGTTGTTCTATCGCTGCTGCCAGTATTCTAGTGACCCCTATTCCGTAACAGCCCATAACTAAAGGCTTCAACTTTCCATCTACATCAAGAAATCTGGCATCCAGCTTTTCACTGTATTTATCGCCCAACTTGAAAATATGTCCAACCTCAATTCCTTTTTCAATCTTCAGTTCTTTCCCGCAATTACTACATCTGTCTTCCTGCTCTGGCTCGGGATAGGGATAAGTAAAATCACCCAGCTTATTTATTTTATTATCTTTATTTTCCTTACCAGTCTTTTCCTTCACAGTTTTTTCCTTATTGGTCTTCTCCTTACCAGCCTCTGAAATGGATTTTGACATTTCATATTTTGCTGAATAACCGCATACCGGACAAAAAGCCAATTTTTCTTCACCATTTTCAGCAATTACCATAAATTCATGTGAAAACTTTCCGCCGATCAGCCCCGTCTCAGCCTCAACCACCCTATACTGGAGACCAATTCTTTCAAGTATCCTGCAATAAGCATCGTACATACTCTTATAAATAATCCCCAAATCATCATCGTTCCTGCAGAAACTATAGGCATCTTTCATAATAAACTCTCTGGCTCTGAGTAATCCATATCTCGGTCTCATTTCATCCCTGAACTTGACCTGGATTTGATATAAATTTACAGGCAGATTTTTATATGATTTCAAATCTAAATATGCCAGATATGTTATTAGCTCCTCGTGAGTAGGTCCAAGACAGAAATCCCTTTTGTTCCTATCTTTTAACCTGAACATTTCAGGACCATACTCTTTCCACCTACCTGTCTTTTCCCATAAAACCGAAGGTTGCATAACCGGTAAATATAACTCGATAGCGCCTGAATTATTCATTTCCTGTCTAATTATCTCTTCAATTTTTTTCAGGACTCTGAATCCCAGTGGCAAAAAAGAATAAATACCTGATGCAACTTTTCTGATAAGTCCAGCTCTCAGAGCTAAGGAATGGCTTGGTATTTCAGCTTCGCTGGGTACTTCTTTTAAAGTTGGAATAAAAAATTGAGAAAATTTCAATTTAAGCTCCCTTTTACCTATTTAAACTAATCTTTCTAACTCCTTTTTTAATTCTTTAGCTGCAATATTTTTGTCTACTCTTTTTATCACTCTGCCCTTTAAAAATACTGCAGCCTTATCTTTACCAAAGGCTATCCCCAGATCCGCATCTTTTGCCTCTCCAGGCCCATTTACAATACAACCCATAACTGCTAATTTCAAATTCTTTTTTATATCTGCGGTCAGCTTCTCAATTTCATCTACAATTCGCTCTAAATCATCCGTCGTTCTTCCGCATGTGGGACAGGAAATGATATCCACTCCCACCTTTCTTAAGCCTAAACTATTAAGAATTATATATGCAGCTTTTACTTCATCAATTGATTTTCCGGTCAGCGAAACCCTGATGGTATCTCCTATTCCTTTAGACAATAAGATACCAATGCCCACTGAAGACTTTATACTGCCCCTGAATTTAGGTCCTGCTTCAGTCACACCTAGATGCAGGGGATAATCAACTTTATTTGATACTAGCTCATATACATTTATGGTATCCAGAACTGATGATGCTTTTGCCGATATTTTAAAATTTTTAAATTTTAATCTTTCTAAAAATCTAACATTTTCCAGCGCACTTTCAACCATTGAGTTGACAATGTTCCCGTTATTTTCTTTCAAAATCTTTTTATCTATAGAACCCGAATTAATTCCAATCCTTACTGCAACCTTTTTTCTTTTAGCTTTTTCTACAATCTCTCCAACTCGCTCGTTTCCACCTATATTACCCGGATTTATTCTTATCCCATCAATCCCAATATCCATGCATTCCAGCGCTAACCTGTAATCAAATTGAATATCAGCTACTACTGGAACTGAAAAAATCCCTTCATCAATTAATCGTTTAAGATAACTTATGGATATCTTTTCCGGTATCGCTATTCTAATGAGCTCGCAACCACTGCCGATCAGCTCTTTTATTTCACTTCTAATGCCGTCTAAATCCTCAAGCTTGCTTTTAGTCATAGACTGGACAATAATAGGACTGCTGTCCCCTATTTTTAATTTTCCTATCTGTATAACCCTGGTTTTTTTTCTTTTTATTTGCATTTAGGATTATTATGTATTTAATTATTACATATTTGTGATATTGAAAGGATTTATTATATCAAAAACAAAACCAATGATAAGTATGGAAACCAGAATGAATATTCCTGCAGAATTGATGATCTCTAAAACTTTCCTGGGAACAGGTTTTCTCCTTATAGCTTCAATTATGATTAATACAATATTTCCTCCATCTAAAGGAAGAATTGGAATTAAATTTCCAAAACCCATTAGAATAGAAACCAGTGCAACAAAAAATATATAATTCTGTATACCCATTGACGCTGATTGTTGAAATATGCTTACTATTCCAATTGGTGAAACCGGCCTTGCCTCGCTAAAGGGTATTTTTCCTGAAAACAGCATTCCAAATAACTTTACATAGGTAATGCTTATATCCCAGGTCATCTTAAAACTTTCTTTTACTATTTTAAAAAAGCCCAGCTTCTCTTCAACAAGCCGTGGACTTATCCCCAGAAATCCCTGTCCTTCAATATCATCCAGTATAACTTCAAGTTTCATCTCCTCTCCATCCCGGATAATGGTATAGGTTACTTTTTTACCAGGATGCTTTTTTGTTACTTCCGAAAAATCATCCCAGCTTTCAATTTTTTTATAATCAAGAGCAATAACCTCATCACCTACTTTAAAACCGTTTTTCTCAGCAGGTGATTCAGGTTGAACATAATCAATGATTGTTGTGGGAACCAGCACACCCATACTTAAAAAAATTCCTATCAGTATTACTGCAAAAATTACATTAAACACGGGTCCACCAATTGAGACCATCAGTTTCTTATAGAAAGGCTTATTATGGTAAGCCTTATACTTCATCTCTCGGGGTATGGATTCATTTCTATCCATACCTAAAATTTTATTATAACCTCCTACAGGTATAGCGCTGACACCGTAAGTAGTACCGCGCCTGTCTTTAAATTTAAAAAGTTTTGGACCAAAGCCAATAAAAAACTCTTCAACATGCATTCCTCCAATTTTTGCCAATAAAAAATGCCCGAATTCATGAACTATTACTATCAGGGACAATCCGATTATTGCCAGAATATATTGAAGAATAATAATCAAACTTTGCATAAGAAATCACAACCTGCCAAATCTTCTATTTCTCCGCTGATAATAATTAATAGCCTTCAGGAAATTTTTCTTTTTAAAATCCGGCCAGAGTGTTTTTACAAAATAAAATTCGCAGTATGCAATCTGCCACAACAGGAAATTACTTACTCTATATTCACCGCTTGTTCTTATTAAAAAATCAGGATCAGGAAAACCTTTTGTAAACAGGTAATCTGAAAATGTTTTTTCATCTAATTTTTCAATGTCTATGTCATTTCTTTCAGCTGCTTTATGTATCTTCCTGGCAGCATCTACAATTTCCTGCCTGGAGCCGTAATTAAAAGCAATACTGAAAAAAAGCTTATTATTATTTGCAGTTTGCTTTTCTGCATTTTCAAAAGCTTCCAGTATTTTATAAGGAATTAACTTTCTCTCACCTATCAAGAATACTCTTACACCATTTTTGTTCAAGGTTTCCAATTCCTCTTTTAATGATTCCAGAAATAGATTTAATAAAAAATCGACTTCGTCTTTTGGTCTTTGCCAGTTTTCACTTGAAAATGAGTATACGGTTAAGAATTTTATTCCTAACTGTACGCATGTTGTTATGACTTCCCTGAGAGCTTCAACCCCTGCCTTATGACCAGCAGACCGTGGCAATTTTCTTTTTACAGCCCATCTGCCATTTCCATCCATAATAATAGCCACATGCTCTGGAATATTATTTTTTTTTAGCTCTTTTACGGTCGGAACTCTTATAGAAGAAAAAATAGAAGAAATTAAACTCAAAGTACTTCCTACCTACACTTCCATAATTTCTTTTTCTTTCTGGGCTAAAGAATCATTAAGCTTCTCTATAAATTCATCAGTAATTTCCTGAACTTCCTTTTGAGAATTTATCAGATCGTCTTCAGTTATCTTGCTTACATTTTCCAATTTTTTAAATTCATCATTTATTTCTCTTCTGATATTTCTAATTGCTATTCTCCCATCTTCTGCAATCTTCCTAACTAATTTGACTAATTCTTTTCTTCTTTCCTCATTTAAGGGAGGAACATTCAGCCGGATAACTTTTCCGTTATTTGATGGATTAATACCCAGATCGGATTTGGATATTTGAGTTTCAATCTCCTTTAAAAATTTTGGCTCGTAAGGTGAAATTAGAATAACTCTCGGTTCAGGTATACTGACATTAGACATATGTTTCAATAAAGTTTTACTGCCATAATAGTCAATATAAATATTATCCAGTAAAGATGCGGACGCTCTTCCTGTTCTAATAGTATTAAATTCATGTTGAGTTCTTTCCAGGGATTGATGCATTCTTTTTTTCGCATCAACCAGTAGTGCATCTTTCATTTTTATAGCCATTCCTTTCGCTTCGCTTAAGGCACAAAACGGGATGAAAAACCGTTGTCCTTAATCCTTTTTTCTTTTATAAATGTATTGCCAATTTGATTTTCTTTCAGACTTTACTCCTTTGTAACTAAAGTGCCAATTTTTTTACCCATTATAACTCCTTTTATATTGCCTGGCTTTGTAATATCAAAAACAACAATAGGTAAATTATTTTCCATACATAAGGAAGTAGCTGTAGAATCCAGAACTCTGAGATTCTTCTTTAATACATCCAGGAAAGTTAATTTATCAAACTTCCTGGCATCTTTAAATTTTACAGGGTCTTTATCGTATACACCGTCAACTTTTGTAGCTTTAAATATTATCTCGGCTTCTATTTCAAGCGCTCGCAGCGCAGCAGCTGTATCAGTTGTAAAATATGGATTACCAGTCCCGCCAGCAAATATTACCACTCTTTTCTTCTCCAGATGTCTTACTGCCTTTCTCCTGATAAAAGGTTCAGCAATTTCCTGCATTGATATTGCAGTTTGAACCCTGGTAATTATTCCAATTCTTTCCAATGCATTCTGCAGCCCTAATGCATTCATAATGGTAGCCAGCATTCCGATATAATCAGCAGTAGTTCTATCCATACCATTTGCACTGGCAGAAACACCTCTCCAGAAATTCCCTCCACCAATAACTACTGCGACTTCTACACCTAACTCTACTACCTCTTTTATCTGACTTGATATATTATTGGTAACCTTTGGGTCTATTCCATAATCTAAATCACCTAATAATGCCTGGCCGCTGATCTTAAGTAAAACCCTGTTGTATTTTAATTTTTCCATATATTTTATGCCTATTATCTTTTAAGCAAAAAAATATTAGAAATTACTTATTATTCTTCTCCAAGGATATATCTTACAAACCTTTTAATTACTATATTTTCACCAATTTTTGCTATATTCTGTTTTAACAAGTTTCCAATCTTTACATCATTATCTTTTACAAATAGCTGTTCCAGCAGGCAATTTTCTTCATAATATTTTTTAAGCTTACCCTCAGCAATCTTGTCTATAATTTTTTCAGGTTTACCTTCATTTAAGGCTTGTTTCCTGTAAAGTTCTTTCTCCTTATCCAGCACCTCTTGAGGTACATCCTCCTTTGAAACATATAACGGCGCTGCTGCTGTAATATGAAGTGCAATATCATGTACAAAATTCTTGAACGTTTCATTTCTGGCTACAAAATCAGTTTCACAATTGACTTCGAGCATTACACCAATCTTAGAGCCTATATGTATATAGCTATCAATTATACCTTCTTTAGTAGCCCTGTAAGCTTTTTTGGAAGCTTTCGCCAGTCCCTTTTCTTTTAATATCTCCTCTGCTTTCTTTATATCTCCATTGCTCTCAACTAGAGCTTTCTTACAATCCATCATACCAGCACTGCTTTTTTCCCGTAATTCTTTTACCAATTCAGCTTTAATTTCCATTATTCCTCCATACAATCCTTAAACCCATATATCATCTTCAGGTAAATCTTCTAAATCACCTTCAGTTTTTTCTTCTTCTAACTTTTTTGCTTCTTTTTCTTCCGGGCTTTCCTCTAACTTAACTTTCTGTTCTTTTCCTTTTTTTACAGCATCACATATAACACTTGTTATCAGATTACAGGAACGGATCGCATCATCATTCCCCGGAATAACAAAATCAATAATATCAGGGTCACAATTTGTATCTGTTATAGCTACAATAGGTATTCCCAGCTTCCTTGCTTCTCTTATAGCAATCATCTCTTTATTAGGATCAATAGCATAAAGAACATCGGGGAGTTTTTTCATATTTCTTATACCTCCGATATTGAATAGAAGCTTTTCATACTCTTTCTTTATTCCAAGAACCTCCTTCTTGGGTAACTTTTCAAAAATACCTGACTTTTCCATCTCTTCTATTTCATCAATTCTTTTTGTTCTCTTACTTATAGTTTCAAAATTAGTAAGAGCGCCTCCCAGCCATCTGTTCTTAACATAGGGCATTCCACATTCTGTGGCATAAGATTCGATTATATCCTGGGTTTGTTTTTTTGTACCTACAAACAATATAATCCCGCCCTCACTCGCAACTTTTTTAATATATTCATACGCTTCAATTAAAAGCCTCTGTGTTTCCTGGAGGTCAATTATATATATACCATTTTTATCTGCATATATATATTTCTTCATCTTAGGGTTCCACTTTTTAGTCTGATGACCAAAATGAACCCCTACCTCCAGGAGCTGCTTCATAGTTACAATACTCAAAATAATACCTCCCTATTCTTATGGTTTTTCCTCCACCACTTTAACCATTATATTTGTTCACCATAATGCTGTAAGTGGTGTGTGTAATTTCAACGTTCAAGTCTAGCATAATACATATCTTTCATCAAATAATCAATAATAAATGTTAGCCTTAATTATTTTTTTATTTATTTAACCTATTAGGAAAATTTTAACACTAAAAAGTAATTTATAAAAACCCTTAAAGGATTTTATGCTGTTTTAAACATCAATGTTGGCCAGGGTAATGTAGATGGTGTTGGTGCCTGGTTTGATAATAAAATTTATTATTGAGTTTAGCCCTACTAGTGCAAGGGCTTCAAGAGTAAAACTTTAAAATAAGTAACGAATTCTGTCTCCAAAGCAGGTAACGGATTTTGGAAGAGATAAAACTTCATTTTGATAAACCTGAAGATAGAAAATCACTATAAAAAGCAACGGATTTTGGAAAATATTACTTGCTTATATCATAGGGGCAGAGCCACTTTTAGTGCTATGTACCTATTTTAGTAAAGGGGTGCAAGCTATAACTTGATTTTGGTATCGGTATAGGGGTTGAGCCTCTTCGGGAGAACTCTGGGGGCAGATCATCAAATTGAGGCCAAATCCATAGTGTTTAGAACTTTGGGAGGTTGATCAGAGACCAGTGAACAAGCCAGTTCTAAAGTTACAGTAAGTTTATTTTTACTCATTATTAGCATTTTTTAGTTAATACTATGTATAATCTATATTATACATAGTATATCGCAGGGTTTTCAAGGGGTGGAATAAATTGCGTACTATATCACAAAAATTGATTGAATTTTAGATTGGCAGAATTTTTAATATTTTAAATTTTATTGCTTATATTATTCTCTAAAAATACTTGACAGATGCACCATTTAGGTGTATTTTATGTGTATAAATGTTTTTATAATTAAGTTAACTAACTAAATAAATGGGAGGTGAATAAGGATGCCAAGAATGAGTGTAAAATTAGGTCCTAAAACAGATAATGTATTAGAAAATTTACGGGAAGAAACCGGCAAAAGTAAAGCCGAACTTATAAGAACGGCTATTGCCCTATTAGATTACACTGTAGAAAGAAAGAAAGATGGAGGAAGGGTAGTGATCGTAGAGAAAGGAAAAATTAAGCAAGAAATTATACTTCCATAAAAAAGGGGCGTGATAATATTGGCGAAAAAATCAAAAAAAACAGATGAAATAGATTTAGGCAAAACCAAAGTAGTGGGTAAAGCAGATATATATATAAAGAAGCTAAAGAAAAATTAGAGCTTTTAAAAGTAGATATATTTGAAAAGGGTAAAGAAAAATTAGAGCCTGCGAAGACAGATATTAAAGGAGTGCGGGAAATAACAGCTCGTAATCTTTCAATAATAATGGTTGGTATTTTTATATTTATAATCGTTATACCTATTTACCGGCCGTCTTCACTTGGTTATATTAAGGATGTTCTTCCCTGTGTAACAACGCTACTTGGAGCCTCTTTTGGATTTTATTTTTCTGAAAAGAGATTAGACTGACATACTCTGCACGACAAAAGTCGGCTGTTTTTTAGGCACTGTAGCCTGTGCAGGCTGTTGGAAACATGGCAACTTAAAGCCAGGTTTTCAATAAATGCACAGGAGTACTATTTTAGAATTAGCCAGCTTTTGGAATAAATCTTATATCCAGTTCAGTGTCTAAAGCCTCTGCTATTCTTTCTAATAATCTTAATGATGTATTATGCCTTCCGCTTTCTATCCTTGCTATGCTTGACTGTTTTGCACCGGTTAGCTTAGCCAATTGTTCCTGAGTTAAATTCTTCTTTCTTCTTAAAGAAAGTATCTGCCTTATTATTTTATACTCTGGTTCTAGTTTTTCGTATTCTTTTTTAAATTCTGGGTCTTTTAAAAGTTCCTTTTTGAATTCTTCCCATTCCATAATCTATTTATTCATCTCCTTCTATTTTTATATTCTATCATTCTCCTCTTTGCTATCTCCAGTTCCCTTTTAGGAGTCCTATTTGTCTTCTTTTTAAAACCGTGCAGGAGTACAAAAGTTTTTTCAGTATGCAGAAAATAAATAATTCTAACATAGTCTGAACCAAATCTTACCCTTAATTCCCACAAACCTTTATACTCTCTACCCACAAGTTTTTTAACAAATGGAAGGCCTAAATATATACCCTCCAACCTTATATTTTCAATCTCCTGAACAACCTTTGCTCTTTCCTTGCTCGGCAAATTGACTAAAAAATTTCTAACCGGTTCTTCAAGATTATTTTTCTTATAAAATACTATCTTCCACATTTAATTTGTAATATAACATACTTGTTATAATTTATCAATTGTCTTTTTCTTTGAGAATATTCTTTTTATTTTAAAAAAAAGAAACCCCGAGTTATCTTTTACCCTGGCTTACGCTTTAGGTTACTCAACATCTCGGGGCCCTGCCTTAAAACTTTTCTAGGGGATTTTTCAGAACTTTAACTTACTTTTTACTTTCTTTCGTTTGTAAATTTCAGTAGTTTCTGAAAGTTGCCTCCTGCTCTAAGGGCAATTATAAATATAGCAAAAAGGTAAACCCACATCAAGAAAAATTCTTTCTTTCAGCAATTTTTAACTGGGTAGCTAAAACATTAAAATATGAAGCGCTAGTATGCCTCTAGAAGCGACGAAAATGGGTGTGGGATAATTCCTATATACTAAATCTGTTTTTAAAATTATTTCTTAGCTTATAATTTGTTTAGTGATCTGAAATCAATATTAGACCCACCATTTGTATAATAGCCTTTGTGAATTGTGCCACAAAATTGACAAGTATAATAAGGTCCATTAGGATCTAATGTATTTAAATATTTTCTGTATTTAAAAGGATCATCAGCGGTAAATAGATTCTTATCTTTTACTAAAAATTTAAACATCTCATTACCACATTTCTCGCAGATATAACTAACACCATCTTTTTTTTCTATCTTTTTTGCCAATTAAATTACCTTACTATCTTTTATTCCGTTACTGTAAAATAAGTTTCTTTCTGTCCTACTCCCTCAGCAGTTAATACAATTTTCCAATCACCGGGAGTGGTTCTACTTCCTACTTTCCATGACCAGGTGCAGTTTCCATTTCCGTCCGAGTTTTTAGGTTCTAATCCTTTCGCTTTACTTGGACCAGACTTATAATAAACTTTAATTGTACATTCGAATATATCTAGAAATATGAAAAGCTGCTAGATGCATATCGCTTTCATTTATTGTTATCAGTTCATTATTAATAAAAGATGGCAACGCTTTCGGGTTTAATATCCATATTCGTTTTTTTAAATTTTCAGGCATTGGTTTAACAAACCAGCCCGGAAATACAATAACAGGCATCACATGATAATTTTTTCCAGTACTTTCTTTCAATATTGATTTCAGCCATTTTGATTCAGATTCTGCCTGTACAATTATTTTATTGCCTAAATTTATATTACCGGCAATTATATTCTCATCTTTACAGATAATCTCACCTTTTGGAGGTTTACTGTATGTTTTTGTCTCAACAGTAAATATGCCATGGGGAGTAAGAATGACGTGATCTATATTAAAGTTTCCAGCTACTATATCATGAAATATAACAAAACCCTGTCCGCGTAAATCATCGAATATCTCCGCAACTATTCTTTCACCATCTCTGCCCAATACTAGAGCTTTTATTTTTTTTCGAAGAAAAATTATTCTGTATGTACAATAAATAATAACTATTAAAGTTATTATTGACATTATTATTGGGTTGTTGTGAGATGGAAAAGCCCAATTTAGCCATGCTATAATTGTCACTGCAATTAATATTCCAGGTATGAAGAATAACATCGAGACGTCTTCTCCTATATACTTTTGGATTAATTCATCTAGTGATTGGCCTGCCACATGTAAAGGGCGTTTTTTTAAGGGAGATTTTTTGTTATTTTTCATTCTATTATTTAGTCATTAATACCATATAAGCAGCTGCTATTTCTTCCAACTTAAATCCGCTTGACCCATCTGGGATAGAGGTATCAAAATCATTTAATATTTGAAGTAAGGTTCTATTTATCCCCTTCTCTTTTAACAATCTTTGTGCGGTAACCGTTATGTCTGAAATATCAATTCTGCTATTAATTGTCTTTTTTTCTAAACTATCAAGGAGTATTTTGTAATTATTAATTATCGGGTCTTCTTTATCTATAAATCCATTATCTATAGTAGCCATTTTGTATTCAACTGAATCAGGCAAATCATTTGTTGTAGATGATCCACTTGAAAAACAACAACCGGTCAGTGCAAATAAAACCAGTATTACTGCAAAAATTGTTAATTTGATTTTCATTTCTTTTATATTCATAATTCTATTTATGTAGCGACATACTTATTTTTTAATTCTTTCAATTACTTTATATTTTTACCCTATGCGGAAAATTTTAACACTAAAAAGCAATTTATAAAAACCCTTTAAAGGACTTCATCATATTATCAAAGTAAAAAAACTATTTTTTATACAAACAGGCAGGAAAACTTATTCTCTTTTAAGAGATAAGATGAGAGCCTGGAATTTAATTTGCAAATAAATAATAATTGTGCAAATATATAAAGGAACAAAAAGAAATATGATAAAGAGAACCTACGAATATAGAATATATCCAACAAAGGCCCAGCAAGAGATTCTTGAAGAACATCTTTCTCTTTGTCGCTGGTTGTATAATCATTTCTTAGAAGAAAGAAAAACCTTATATGAAAAGAATAAAACAAAGGTTACTTGTTATGATCAAATTAAAGAGATACCTAAACTTAAGAAAGAAAAACCAGAACTGAAGAAAGTCTATTCTCAAACACTTCAAGATACAGTTAGAAGATTAGATAAAGCCTTTCAGAATTTTTTTAGAAGAGTCAAAAAAGGAAAGAATAAGAAGCCGGGTTACCCTCGATTTAAAGGATACTTAAGATATGACAGCTTTATCTATCCTCAATCAGGGTTTAATCTAAAAGATAATAAACTCATTCTCTCCAAGATTGGTTCTCTTAAAATAAAGCTTCATCGAGAAATTGAAGGAAATATTAAAACCTTAACACTTAGAAGAACAACTACTAACAAGTGGTATGCCTGCTTTTCAGTAGGGACTGGAAAAGAGTTACCAGGGAAAATGGAAATTGAAAATATAGTTGGTTTAGATGTGGGGCTGACCAGTTTTTTAACTACCAGTAAAGGTGAAAAGATAGACAATCCCAGATATTTAAGAAAATCAGAAGAAAAACTAGCTAAACTCTCCAAATGTCACTCTAGAAAGAGTCTCAAAAGTAAAAACAGAAAGAAATCAAGAATAAGAATAGCTAAATTACATGAGAAAATATACAATCAGAGAATAGATTTCTTACACAAATTAAGCAGTAGGTTAGTAAAGGACTTTCAACTGATTGCTTTCGAGAAACTAAATATTAAAGCAATGATAAAGAATAAGCACTTATCAAAGTCGATATCAGATGCTTCTTGGTCAAGATTTCTCCAACAGCTCAGATATAAAGCGGAAGAAGCTGGTGTCTGGGCGATAGAAGTTAATTCCAAGAATACCACTCAAGTATGCAGTGGCTGTGGGGCTATTGTTTCAAAAACATTAGCTACCAGGATACATAAATGTCCCCAATGTATTCTAACCATAGATAGAGATATTAATGCAGCCAGAAACATACTTAAGTTAGCTTTAAGTACCGTAGGAACTACGGAAATCAACGCCTGTGGAGTTGAGAGATTACTCCCGACCATGAAGCAGGAAGCTCTATCACTTTAAGGATAGAGTAGTTCACTCTATTTTGCTTCTGCTCTGGGATGAAATTTCCTGTAGTCTTTCTTTAATTTTTTAATATTTAAATGCGAGTATATCTGTGTGGTAGATATGTTTTCATGCCCCAGAAGTTCTTGAATTTCCCTTATTCCCGCTCCTTCCTGAAGCAGATGAGTAGCAAAACTATGTCTGATACTATGAGGTGTGATATTTTTACCAATAACTGCTTTTTTTACATATTTTTTAACTATAGTTCTTATGCTGCGTGAGGATAATCTTTTCCCAAATTTATTTAAAAATAAATGGTTATCCCTTATATATCTATCTTTACGCGAATAAGTTAATTTACTTCTTACTTGCAGATATTTTTTTATCCAGAATATTGCAGTCTGATTTAAATAAACCAGTCTCTGTTTTCTACTCTTACCGGTAACTATTATTTCACTATTTTCAAGATCAATATCACCAGTTTTTAAACCTTCCACCTCACTTATTCTGGCACCAGTAGAATAAAGTAATTCAAGTATAGTTCTATCCCTGATTTCTAAATCATTTTCAGGCTTGAGGTTATTAAAAAGCCTTTCCATTTCACTTATAGACATAAAAGAGTAAAACCGGTGACGCTTGCGGGGAACATTTATTGCCTGGGTTAACTGAAAATCAATATAACCATTTCTTTCAAGAAATCTAAAGAAGTTGATGAAGGAAGAGTACTTTCTGATAATAGTTCTGTTTGAATAATTATTACTATCTAAAGACTTAAGAAAACCTCTGAAAATATCTAAATTTATCCTGGCAGTTTCATTAATATCCTTACCTTTTAAAAAATGCAAAAATTGTAAGATATCTTTTTGATAGGAATTTATAGAATTTAGAGATAAATTTTTTTCATATTTTAAGTACTTTATATATAGTTCCAGACAATTAAATAAATCCATGTTTATCCTCCACACCGTAAAACCCCACCGTTTAAGGGGAGGATGTCACAAATAATCACTCTCAATATCCTTCATCTTTACTTTTATAACCTCCCGGATTTCCATGATTTCCTCTAATCCAGGAGATTTTTCATCTTTCTCTATTTTTAATGGATTAAAATCATGCGTTTTTGCTTTATTAAAAAAAGATTTAAGTTTATTTATCATATCAATAATTATATATCTTACTTTGCTTGATCTATAATCAATTTTTAAATTCTCTTTAGACAAATCATCAAGTATTGTATCAAATTTACTAAAAGCATCTTCTAAAATAATATTGATCTTCCCGGTATTAAGCTTCTTTTTTGCCAGCATCCCGGCTATAATCTTCTTTAAATCCTTCCTGATAATATTATCATACTGGTACAATGCATACCCCAGAGGATTCTTGGGTCTCCCTACTTTCTTTCTTCTGAATAATGCCATTCTTTTATGCTCCCAACCGGTTCCTAATTAAAATATATATTATTATTTTAATATAAAATTTAAAATAATCTACTATATTTATTAAAACTATCTTCTTTAATTAGCTGCTTAATCTCAAGAGATGTCAAAATCCTCAAAACTTCTTTAACCTCTATTTTTGAATATTTTACTATTTCCTCCACACTTTTCGGGTTGTATCCAATAAACTCATAGACCTTAAGCTCATTATTATCAAGATTTGCACCCCGCTTATCATTTGCTTGCTGGTTGTTAATATAACTACTGTTTCCACACAATTTTAAGATTCCCTCAGAATACTGAGAAAATTCCTCCAATATGTCATCAATGCTTTCAACTAGCTTTGCGCCGCTTTTTATTAGCTTGTGACATCCCCTGCTCATTGGATTAAAAACATTTCCCGGAATTGCGAATACTTCTCTGTTTTGCTGTAGTGCCATTTCGCAGGTTATTATTGCTCCACTTTTCTCTCCAGCTTCTATAACTACAACACCTCTGCAAAGACCACTGATTATTCTATTTCTAACCGGAAAATTGTTTTTAAGTGGTGGAGTTTTTGGAAGAAATTCAGTTATTATACTGCCATTCGAAAGTATTTCCTCATACAAATATTTATTCTCAGGAGGATAAATGATATCAATACCACAACCCAGTACCCCGATGCTCCCACCTTTTCCTTCTAACGCTGCCTTATGGGCATAGCTGTCAATTCCAACTGCAAGACCGCTTACAACTGTTATTCCAATTCTTGATAGATTTCTACTTATATATCCGGCTACTTCCCGCCCATAAGCAGTGCATTTCCTGCTGCCGACAATGGCAATACTAAACTGTGCTTTCTTTATTTTATTTCCTCTGAAAAATAATAACGGAGGGGGTAAATATATCTGCCTTAATATGTCAGGATAACTATTCTCGCCAATATCAAGCAAGCCTACTTCATTTTTTAAAATGAAATCAACCACTTTTTGGTAACAGTTATTACTGTGATTAAAATCAATATGATCTTCCTCATTCGTT
>Ga0172365_10000833_pt1 | contig 21587 bp, 16 predicted proteins | sample LakKivSesite48cm_FD_114535 | JGI IMG/M metagenome (GOLD analysis project Ga0172365, IMG submission 114535) | Sediment microbial communities from Lake Kivu, Rwanda - Sediment site 48cm | ecosystem: Environmental > Aquatic > Freshwater > Lake > Sediment | place: Rwanda: Western Province, Lake... | reverse complement strand
TTCGCTATGTCTTGATACTTTGTTATCATTAGGAGTTCGCTATGTCTTGATATTTTATGTTATTAATAAGGGTTCGCTATGTATTGATATTTAATAGTTTTTAGTGAATAGTATGGGCAGACCTTGTGTCTGCCCATAGGACAGGCATTCCCCGTTTTCACGAGAACAGACCCACCCGTCTATTACAGGTCGTAAATAATCATTATTTAACTAAAAACTTAAAGAGAAAAGCCATAATTCAAAATTCAAAATTTTTTCATTAATTTTAAGTTTTAAGTTATAGTTTTGCGTTTTGCACTTTTCGTTTTACGCTTTATACCATACGCCCCTACTTCTTTTTCTCTTTTATTTTCTTAACTAGCTAACTAACTGATTCTTACGCAATACGCAAAACAATATACGCAATACGAATATTATCGTTGACAACTAACTTTGATTTTGATATATTAACAAATAAAAAACAGTCCCTCTCTCTAACAGACAATATGTTTATAGATGATCTGAAAGAGAGGGAATTTTATTTATACTTTAAAGGATATTAATATGGATTTCCAGGAAATTATTTTTAATTTACAAAAATTCTGGGGAGAACAAGGGTGTATTATTCAACAACCTTATGATATAGAGGTGGGAGCAGGAACGATGAACCCAGCCACCTTTTTACGGGTATTAGGCCCCGAACCGTGGAGAGTTGCCTATGTTGAACCCTCTCGAAGGCCTACAGATGGTCGTTATGGTGAAAATCCCAATAGAGTCCAACAACATTATCAATTTCAGGTTATATTAAAGCCTTCACCTGAAAATGTACAAGATATCTATTTTAAAAGTTTAGAAAGATTAGGAATTCCAAGAAACGAACACGATATAAGATTTATTGAAGGTGATTGGGAAGCCCCAACTTTAGGAGCTTGGGGATTAGGTTGGGAAGTCTGGCTTGATGGATTAGAAATAACTCAATTTACCTATTTTCAACAAGCTGGAGGGCTTGATTTAAATATTATACCAGTTGAAATAACTTATGGCTTAGAGAGATTAGCCATGGTTATTCAAGGAATAGACAATATTTTTAATTTAAAATGGAGTGGAGATATTACTTATGGAGATGTACAACATCAAGTAGAAGTTGAATATTCTAAGTATAATTTCGAAGAAGCAGATATATCAATGTTATTTGACATCTTTAACATTTTTGAAAAGGAAGCAAAAAAATTAATTGAAAAAGGATTAACTTTACCAGCTTATGATTATATATTAAAATGTTCACATACTTTTAATTTATTAGATGCTCGAGGAGCAATTAGTGTTACCGAGAGAACAGGATACATCTCGCGGGTAAGGAATATTGCTCGTTTATGTGCAGAAAATTATGTTAAACAAAGGGAAAAAATGGGTTTCCCGTTAATTAACCCGGAAAAGAATAGGAAAAAAGGAAGAATTTTTAATGAGTGATGTAATTTTAGAAATTGGGACTGAAGAAATACCCGCAATTTATATAGAAAATACTTTAAAATATTTAAGTGAATTAGCTCAAAATGATTTAGCAGAAGCAAGAATAAAATATAAGGAAATTAAAGCATGTGGTACTCCCCGTAGATTAGTTTTATTTATTTCTGGTATCTCTGAAAAACAGGAAGATATTTTCCAAAAAATTAAAGGACCGGCCTATTCGATTGCCTATGATAACGACCTAAAGCCTAAAAAACCGGTTATAAAATTTGCTCAAGGTCAAGGGGTAAGCGTTGAGGATTTGATTGTCGAAGACACTGTAAAAGGAAAATATATTTTTGCTATTAAATCAGAAAAAGGTAAATCCTCTATTGAATTATTGGTTAAGATACTTCCAAGAATAATAAATAATCTGAGCTTTCCCAAATCTATGCGTTGGGAAGACAAGAAATTAAGGTTTATACGTCCCATAAGATGGATACTTGCTCTATACGATAAAAAAGTAATTAAGCTCAATTTAGACGGATTATATTCTGGAAACAAAACTTATGGTCATAGACTATTGGCACCCCAAAAAATTAAGATATCTTCACCAAATGAATACTTTACAGAGATTGAAAAAAAATACGTAATAATTGATCCCAAAACAAGGGAAAAAATAATTAGGACACAGATTAAACAAATAATTAGCGAAGTTAATGGTCAGGAATTAATAAATGAAAAACAATTAAAAGAAATAGTTTATTTGGTAGAATATCCTTATGCAGTTTTAGGGAAATTTGATAAAAAATATTTAGAATTACCCGTAGAAGTTCTAACTACAGTTATGGAAAAGCATCAGAAATATTTTCCGGTTTATAAAAACAAAGATTCATTATTACCTTTATTTATTGTTATAATTAATGGTGCTAAAGAATACGCTAATACAATTAAAAAAGGAAATGAAAATGTACTTAAAGCTCGATTAGAGGATGCAAAATTTTTTTATCAAGAAGACCAGAAGATTCCTTTAGAGAAAAGGGTGGATAAATTAAAAAATATTATTTTTCGAGAAAGTTTAGGGAATCTTTTTAATAAAATGGAGAGAGTAAAATTACTAGGTGTTTATATAGCAAATTATTTACAAGTTGAACAACAAACTAAAGAAGATATTTTGAGATCCGCTTATTTATGTAAAGCTGATTTAGTTACCGAGATAGTTAAAGAATTTCCTGAATTACAAGGAATAATGGGTAAAAAATATGCTTTATTTCATGAAAGAAAAGAAGTAGCTGAGGCTATCTTTGAACATTATCTCCCTCGTTATTCAGGAGATATCTTACCTAAAACTAAAAGTGGTATGATTTTAGGAATTGCTGATAAAGTGGATAATATTGTCGGGTGTTTCGTGATAGGCCTAACTCCCACCGGATCGCAAGACCCTTATGGGTTGAGAAGGCAATCTCTTGGAATAATTGCAATAATTTTAGAGAATAATCTGAAAATTTCATTAAAAGATATCATTCAGAAATCCATACTTTTATATAAAGAAAGTGTTTTATTAGCATCTAAAAAAGATGAAAACGAGACTATATCTATGATATTAAGTTTTTTTAAACAAAGAATAAAAAGTGCCTTCTTAGAAAATCAAATTCGTTATGATATAATTGATGCAGTTTTAGATGTGGATAGTAGTGGGAATTTAGTTGATATTAAACATAGAATAAAGGCTATAGAGCAACTTTATAATCAGCCTATTTTTAGAAAAATTCTTAATTCGTCAAATAGAGTATTGAATTTATCAAAAAATAGTAAAGAAATAGACGTTAAAGAATCAATATTAAAAGAAAAGCCAGAATTTAATTTATATTATAACTATAATAATATTTACCCTCAAGTAAGAGAATATATTTCTAATGGGGAATATATAAAAGTATTTAAATTATTAGAGGGTTTATGTGGACCAGTTGATGAATTTTTTGACCAGGTATTAGTGATGGACAAGAACGAAGAAGTTAGAAAAAATAGAATTGCTCTTATAAAGAAAGTAAATATATTATTTAATCAAATAGCTGATTTATCCAAGATTACTTTGGCAAAGGAGGGAGGAAATAACTATGGAAAGTATTGAGTATAAACCTACAGTGTATATAATTTCTGATTCTACAGGTGAAACTGCTCAGACCGTTGTCCATGCTGCAATTAGTCAGTTTAATTCTAATAATATTAAGTTAAAATTATTTGCCCATATTGAATCTATCAAAGATATAAGGGGGATAATAGAGAAAATTGATAAAGAAAAAAGTTTTATAGTATACACTATAGTTAAACCAGAATTAAGGTTATTCTTTAAGGAGGAATCTCAAAGGAAATCTATTTTTTCGTTTGATATGCTTGGGCCTATTATAGAAAATATAGAAAGAATAAGTGGAATTATACCAAAGTTAGAGCCAGGAATTATTAGAAAAATGGATAAACAATATTTTAAAAGGATGGAAGCAATGGAATTTACGGTAAAATATGATGCCTGTCAAGGGGAATTAGATTTATCTCAAGCTGATTTGGTAATACTGGGTGTTTCCAGGACCTCAAAAACACCGCTTAGTATGTATTTAGCACACAAAGGAATTAAAGTTGCCAATATTATTTTGGATTTTGAATTTGAACCACCTCCAGGGGTATTTGATCTACCTAAGGAAAAATTAATCGGTCTAACTATAGAACCTGATAAATTAATTGAAATAAGAAGTGAACGTTTGAAAACCCTGGGTCTATCTGATAAGAGTGTATATACTGATGATGAAAGAGTGCTAAAAGAATTAAAATATGCAGACAGTATTTATAGGAAGATTGGATGCCCAGTAATTGATATAACTAATAAAGCTATAGAAGATATTGCTACACAAATACTAAAAATATTAAAGGGGGAAGAATGAATATGAAAAAGTATGTTTATTTTTTCGATGAAGGAAATGAGGAAATGAAATCTATTTTAGGAGGGAAGGGTACTGGGTTGGCTGAAATGACCCGAATAGGTCTTCCCGTTCCTCAAGGATTTACTATAAGCACAGAAGTCTGTATTGAGTATTATAAAAATAATTGTCAATACCCTGAAGGATTAAAAGAGCAGATAGACGATAAATTAAATCAGTTAGAAAAGATATCCCAAAAGAAATTAGGAGACTCAGAAAATCCGTTATTAGTTTCTGTTCGTTCCGGAGCAGCTATTTCTATGCCTGGGATGATGGATACAGTTTTAAATCTTGGTTTAAACGATATCACCGTCCAGGGAATTATTAAGAAGACTAATAATGAACGATTTGCCTACGATAGTTTTAGACGATTTATTCAGATGTTTGGGAATGTAGTATTAGGTATTGAACATGATAAATTTGAGCACCTTTTAGAAGAGATTAAAAAAGAACTTAAAGTAGAATTAGATACTGAAATCAACTGTGCGGGCTTAAAAAAATTAGTAGCAAATTATAAAGATTTAGTTAAAAAAGAAATAGGTAAGGACTTTCCTCAAGACCCTAAAGTTCAATTAGAGATGGCCATAACTGCTGTTTTAAATTCCTGGAATAATAAAAGGGCTATAACTTATAGAAAGATTAATAAAATACCTGATAATTTGGGAACAGCAGTGACTATTCAAGAAATGGTGTTTGGTAATATGGGAGATGATTCAGGAACAGGGGTTGGATTTACGAGAAATCCCTCTACGGGAGAAAAGGAGTATTATGGAGAATATCTCCTAAATGCTCAAGGAGAAGATGTTGTAGCAGGTATCCGTACACCTTTGCACTTATTAAATCTTAACCGTGATTTACCAGAAGTATACCAAGAACTTACTTCGGTAGTTCATCTTTTAGAAAAAAATTACCGAGATGTTCAAGATTATGAGTTTACTATAGAAAAATTAAAACTTTATCTACTACAAACACGAACAGGTAAAAGAACTGCCCAAGCTGCAGTTAAAATTGCTGTTGATATGGTTGAAGAAGGAATAATTACAGAAGAGGAAGCAATCTTAAGGGTGGAACCTAACCAATTAAATCAATTATTACATAAAAGAATAGATCCTAAGGCAAAAAGTAAGATTATTGCCACAGGATTACCGGCTTCCCCAGGTGCAGCTTACGGAAAGGTTGTCTTTACCGCAGATGAAGCAGAAAAATTAGGGAAAGAAGGAGAAATGGTGATACTGGTAAGGGCAGAAACGACTCCTGATGATATTCATGGAATGGTAGAAGCTCAGGGCGTTCTCACCAGTAGAGGTGGCATGACCAGTCATGCTGCAGTAGTAGCAAGAGGTATGGGGAAATCCTGTGTAGCTGGTTGTAGTGCTTTAAATATTGATACTAAAAAGGAAAGATTATCTGTAGAAAATATAATAATAAAAAAGGGTGAATTTATTACTATAGATGGTGGACAGGGGGAAGTATTTTTAGGTAAAGTGCCTACTATTGATCCAGAAATGAGTGAGGAATTTAAAACTTTATTATCTTGGGCTGATAAGATAAAACGTTTGGGCGTTTATGCAAATGCTAATACGCCGGAAGATGCTCAAAAAGCAAGAGAATTAGGGGCAGAAGGTATCGGACTTACCAGAACGGAGCATATGTTTATGGCACAAGATCGGTTACCCATTATGCAAGAAATGATTATAGCTGATACTAAAAAGAGTAGAGCAGAAGCCTTAAAAAAATTGTTACCTATGCAAAAAGGTGATTTTGTAGGTATTTTAAAAGCGATGGAAGGTTTACCGGTAATCATTAGATTGCTTGATCCACCATTGCATGAATTTCTTCCTAATTTAGAAGATATTTTGATAGAGGTAAATACCTTAAGACTAAAAAATGCAGATTCTGATGAACTTGCAGAAAAAGAATTATTATTAACAAAAATAGAGTCTTTGCATGAAATGAATCCTATGTTAGGACTTCGAGGGTGTAGATTAGGTTTATTGTATCCTGAAATATATGAGATGCAAATAGAGGCGATAATTGAGGCGGCAATAGAATTAACTAAGCAAGGTGTCAAGGTTAAGCCCGAAATAATGATTCCTCTAATAAGCCACATAAATGAATTTAAGCCAATATGTGAAAAAGCAAGAAAGATTGCCAATGAAAAGATAAAATCGGCAGGAGTAAAATTAGAGTATAAAGTGGGGACTATGATTGAATTACCACGAGCCGCCTTGACTGCTGATAAAATAGCAGAGGAAGCTGAATTCTTTTCTTTTGGTACTAATGATTTAACCCAGACGACCTTTGGAATAAGCCGGGATGATGCTGAAGGAAAATTTCTACTAAAATATGTGGAAGACAAGATTTTAGAGGATAATCCTTTTGAGATTTTAGATCGTGAAGGCGTAGGAAAATTAGTAGAGTTAGGAACAAATTTAGGTAGGAAGACTCGACCTGAGTTAGAGGTGGGTATTTGTGGAGAACATGGAGGAGAACCCCATTCAGTGGAATTTTGTCATTCTGTTGGATTAAATTATGTGAGTTGTTCTCCTTTTAGGGTACCTATTGCCCGATTAGCAGCTGCTCAGGCAGTTGTGAAAGAAAAAAATCGAGGATACCACAAGAACAATCTTTAAAAATAGATTAGATCGAGAAACGAAAAGTACAAAATCTAAAACAAAAATTTAAAGTTAAAGCTATAGGGGCGTATTGAATACGCCCCTATATAACTAATATCTTAAAGTATAGGAATTTCAATAATTCCTATACCTTAAATAAGGAATATGATTTATTATTATGAAGAATATTAAAGACAAGATATTCACGGGTGTAATAAATATTGTGGAGAGGGTGAATTAAGGGGTTTTCAAGGGGAAGAATTCCCCTTGAATATCTTGTAGCATCGGAATTTCAAAGAAATTCCGATGGTAAAAGGTAAATTCTTTTTTGAATAAGGAACGGATTTTAACCAGATTGTCAGGAAAGGTATTGTATAAAACCGAGAAGAAATAACAAAAGGCATAGGGGTTTCAGGGGAGTTTACTCCCCCGACAATCTTGATATATACTTAAATAAATAGAAACAAAATGTAAATAAAAAGAAGGGATAATAAATTATGCAAATTGAATTATTAATTCCTCTAAGTGGTTTCGTCTCATTAGCCTTTGCAATATTTCTGTCTATAAGAGTAATTAGAGAAAAACCGGGCAATGAATTAATGCAAGAAATATCTAATTTGATTGAACAAGGAGCTATGACTTTCTTAAAAAGAGAATACAGCATATTAGTCATTTTTGTTATTTTAGTTAGTTCAATCCTAACCGCAGTAAGAGGATATATTACCGGCATAACTTTTATAGTAGGAGCAATTTGTTCTGGCTTAGCAGGTTTTGTAGGTATGAAAATAGCAACTAAAGCCAATACAAGAACTACTTTTGCTGCAGTAGAAGGAGGGATAAGAAGAGCTTTCAAAGTTGCCTTTTCTGGCGGTGTGGTTACGGGTATGTCAGTAGCTGGGTTTGGATTGTTAGGCTTAGGTAGTTTATATTATCTAATTAGAGATCCTGAAATAATTAATGGGTTTGCTTTGGGAGCAAGTTCTATTGCTTTATTCGCTAGAGTAGGTGGTGGAATATTTACTAAAGCAGCAGATGTTGGTGCAGATTTAGTGGGAAAAGTTGAAGCTGGTATACCTGAAGATGATCCACGCAACCCTGCAGTTATTGCTGATAATGTAGGAGATAATGTGGGTGATATTGCAGGGATGGGTGCAGATTTATTTGAATCTTATGTAGGCGCAATTATTTCCAGTATGATTTTAGGTGGATTATTATTCGAAGGAATAAAAGGAATTATGTTCCCTCTATTATTAGCAGCTTGTGGGGCAATTTCTGCTATTATAGGTACTTTCTTTGTTCAAACAAAAAGTGAAGAGAATTTGCATAATGCTTTAACTAAAGGGACTTTAGTTAGTGGTTTTTTAGTATTTGTTTGTTCTGCTTTTTTATCTAATACATTATTTGGAAGTTTAAATATATTTTATGCTACCACTACAGGACTGGTAGCTGGAATCGCAATTGGATTGATAACCGAATATTATACTTCGTATCATTATTCTCCAGTGAAATCAATTTCCAAATCTTCTCTTACCGGCGCAGCAACTACCATCCTTACCGGTTTGGCAGTAGGGATGATAAGCACTACTATTCCATTAGTAATAATTTCAATTACCATACTGATAGCCTATAAATGTGCAGGACTATATGGTATTGCTATTTCCGCAGTGGGGATGCTTTCCATTGTCGGGATGACAGTTTCAGTTGATTCTTATGGTCCAATTGCTGATAATTCTGGTGGAATTTCCGAAATGGCTGGTTTAGATCCTAAAGTCCGGAAAATCACCGACTCATTAGATGCGGTGGGGAATACTACTGCTGCTATTGGAAAAGGTTTTGCCATTGGTTCAGCGGCATTAACTGCCTTAGCCTTATTTTCAGCTTATTGTAAATCGGTGGGTTTAGAAACTGTCAGTATTACCAATCCAATGGTTGTGGCAGGAATATTTATCGGAGGGGCTATACCTTATCTCTTTTCAGCTTTAGCGATAAATGGAGTAGGAAAAACTGCCTCCGTAATGATAGAAGAAGTTCGAAGACAATTTAAAGAAATACCTGGTTTAAAAGAAGGAAATGCTAAACCAGACTCTGCTAAATGTGTTGATATTAGCACTAAAGGTGCATTGAAAGAGATGATATTACCAGGTTTATTAACAGTGATATCTCCTATATTAATAGGTGTAGTTCTTGGCCCTGAAGCATTAGGTGGTTTATTAATTGGAGCAGTATTAGTAGGAGTATTGTTAGCTATTATGATGGCAAATTCTGGAGGAGCCTGGGATAATGCAAAAAAATATATTGAATTAGGGAATTATGGAGGAAAAGGCACAAAAGTTCATGCAGCTGCAGTTATAGGAGATACAGTAGGTGATCCCCTTAAAGATACTGCTGGTCCTTCTATGAATATATTAATTAAAGTAATGTCTATAGTTGCCTTAGTTTTTGTTCCTCTATTTATTAGGTAAATACTTTATGTTTAAAGAGATTAATCGAGTTATATTGATAATTTTAGATAGTGTAGGAATAGGGGAATTACCTGATGCAGAGGTCTATAACGACAGAGGGAGTAATACTCTGGTAAATATTGCCCAAGCAGTAGGAGGTTTAAAGCTTCCTAATTTAGAAAAATTGGGATTAGGTAATATTGATCGGATAAAAGGAGTAAGAAAATACAAAGATTGCCTTGCTTCTTATGGGAAGATGGCCGAGAAATCTCCTGGGAAAGATACTACGATTGGCCACTGGGAAATTGCGGGAATTATTTCAGATAAACCATTTCCCATTTATCCTCAAGGTTTTCCAGATGAGGTGATATTACCTTTTCAAAAAGCCATTGAAAAAAAAGTGTTAGGTAATAAACCTGCTTCCGGAACAGTAATAATTGAAGAACTTGGAAAAGAACATATTGAAACTGGATATCCTATTGTTTATACTTCCGCAGATAGCGTCTTTCAAATTGCAGCTCATGAAAAAATTATTCCCTTGCCTAAATTATATAAAATGTGTAAAAAAGCAAGAAAAATTCTTCAAGGAAAACATGCAGTAGCGCGAGTTATTGCCCGACCTTTTATCGGTCAACCTGGAGCTTTTGTAAGGACTTCTCATCGAAAAGATTTTTCATTACCTCCACCTCAAAAGACTATCTTAGACTTTGCTATTCAATCAGGTTATGAAGTGATAGGAATTGGGAAAATTAATGATATATTTGCTGGTCAAGGTATTACTAAAGACATTCACGCTAAAAATAATGAGGAAGTAGTTGATCAAATAATTAAATTTACTAAAAATAATCAATTAGAAAAGAGTATAATATTTTCTAATTTAGTTGATTTTGATATGTTATATGGTCATCGAAATAATATAAAAGGTTATGCAAAAGCCCTTGAAGATTTTGACCTAAAATTACCTGAAATAATGAAAAATTTAAAACACACCGATATTCTAATAATCACTGCTGATCACGGTTGTGATCCTACTACTCCCAGCACTGATCATTCCAGAGAATATGTACCTCTATTGATATATGGAAATGCCATAAGAACAGGTATCAATTTGGGCACCTTAAATAGTTTTGCCGATTTAAGTGCCACCATTTCAGACATTTTAAATATTGATTATACTAATTGGGGAAAAAGTTTTAGAAATCTGATATTAGAATCCAATAATGTTAAATAAGGAGAAATTATAATTGATATTTTATGATTTAATTATTAAGAAAAGAAATGGTCAAAAATTAAGCGAAGAAGAGATAAACTTTATAATTAAAGAATATATCGAAGATAGAATTCCCGATTATCAAATGTCTGCAATGTTAATGGCCATCTACTTTAAAGGGATGAGTAGTAATGAAATAAAATATTTGACTATGGCCATGGTTAATTCCGGTAAAATTATCGATCTTAGCTCTATACCTGGCATTAAAGTAGATAAACATAGTACTGGTGGAGTGGGAGATACGACCACTCTTGCCTTAGCACCAATGGTGGCTGCGGCGGGGGTTCCTGTTGCAAAAATGTCAGGACGAGGTTTAGGTCATACAGGTGGTACAATTGATAAGTTAGAAGCAATCGAAGGATTTAAAACAGAACTAAGTCTTAATAAATTTTTAGAAATTGTCAAGGAAGTTGGAGTGTCAATTATTAGTCCTACTTCTAATTTAGTGCCAGCAGATAAAAAATTATACGCATTAAGAGATGTAACTGGAACAGTGGATAGTATTCCTTTAATGGTGAGTAGCATTATGAGTAAAAAAATTGCAGCTGGTGCTGATGCAATTGTTTTAGATGTAACTACTGGAAGTGGGGCTTTTATGAAAGAGTACAAAGATGCCTTAAAATTGGGAAAAATAATGGTAAATATTGGATTAGAATTGGGGAAAGAGACTGTAGCGATAGTTTCGAATATGGATGAACCATTAGGTTTTGCTATAGGTAATTCATTAGAAGTAAAAGAAGCTATCGAAGTGTTAAAGAATAGAGGGCCTGAAGATTTACGCAATCTCTGTCTTGTTCTTGGCTCTTATATGTTAAAATTAGGTGGAGTAGTTGACACCCCCGAAGAAGGGAAATATAGATTGACGAGAATTTTAGATGAAGGAATGGCATTTAATAAATTTAAAGAGATGGTAATGGCTCAAGGGGGAAATCTTCGAGTAATCGAAAATCCAGAATTATTACCATTAGCTAAATATTGCCTTAAGATTAAAGCTGATAAAAGTGGATATCTACAAAGAATGGATTCTCGGTTAATTGGAGAAAGCGCTATGCTTTTAGGAGCAGGTAGAGAAAAAAGAGAGTCAGAAATAGACTTATCTGTTGGTATTGTACTAAAAAAGAAAGTAGGTAGTAAAGTTGATATTAGTGAGGACTTAGCTGAGGTCTATTATAATAATTCAGAAAAATTAAAAGAAGCAAAGAAAAAATTATTATCTTCCTTTACTATAAGTAATAAAAAACCAGTAAAATTAACATTAATCTTAGCTACCATTAGTAGACAAGGTATTAAAGAATTTATATAGCATATAGCGGGTAGCGGATATCGTATAGAATAATTAGTATATCGTATTTCGTATATAGTGTATATTAAAGAAAATAAAAGAGAGAAAAAAGTAGGGGCGTATTGCATACGTCCTTTATAAAATAAAACCACATAGATAACGATAAAAAAACAAGAGCTTGATAAGCTCAAAATGCAAAAGCCATAATTCAAAATTCAAAACTTTTTTGTATGATATATTGTTTTTAAAGTTGGGGTCAGATTTATCCGACCCGGCTATTCTGTAACTTTTTTAGCGGGTTCGATAAAACGAGCCACTACCATAAATAGTTACGTTATATACTATATGTTTTTACTATTTTGTTATGGGAGTATACAATACTTCCCTTCTTTATTTCTTTTATTATCTTTAACTATATACTAATTTGTCTTTTAGTTTCTTCATATTTTTCATTCTTCTTATTTCTCAACTCGATGTGCAATACTTAATACGCGATACGATATTAATATTAAGCATAAGCTACCGACTTATGTTTATTTATGTTATAATTTTAAATAAAAAAGTTAAAAAAAGAAGGTAATCTATTGGAGGTAATTGTTAGTCATCAAAGTACTGATTTTGATTCTTTAGCTGCTATGGTAGCAGCAAAGAAGATATATCAAGATGCTTTATTAGTATTTCCTGGCGCAGTCGAGAGAAATGTTAGAAAATTTGTATCCATATATGGAAATCTAATAGAAGTAACTTCTCTTAAAAATATAAAAATACAAGATATTACTAAATTAATAATAGTTGATACCAGAATAAAAAAACGAATTGGTCCATTTGCCAACATATTAAAAAAGAGAGATTTAGAAATTCATATTTATGATCATCATCCTGCAACAGTAGATGATGTTAAGGGGGATCTTAATGTAATAGAAGAAGTAGGAGCAACCACTACTATACTTTTAAAAAAAATAAAAGAGATGAATTTAGAAATTACACCAATTGAAGCGACTCTTTTTGCTTTAGGAATTTATGAAGATACTGGTTCTCTAACTTTTTCGACTACTACCGTTGAAGATATTAATTGCATTTCCTATCTATTTAGTAAAGGTATAAAATTAAAAGTTGTTGCCAATTTTATGAATATAGGTTTAAGTTTAGTTCAAAAGAAATTATTAAATCAACTACTTCTTTCTTCTAAAGAAATTTTTTGTAAAGGTGTATGTATTAATGTCGCTAAAGCTGAAATCAAAAATTATATAGAAGGATTAGCTCTTCTTACTCATAAATTGATAGAAATTGAAAATAGTGATGTTTTCTTTACCTTGGTTAAGATGGGAGAGCGAATATATCTAGTGGGAAGGAGTAGAATAAATTCTGTAGATGTAGATGGAATTTTAAAAGAATTAGGAGGTGGTGGTCATTTTCAAGCGGCTTCTGCTGTAGTTAAAGATTTTACTTTAGATGAATTAGAGAAAAAGCTTTTTAAAGTTTTGGAACAAAAAATTAAACCAGGAATTGTAGCAAAAGATGTTATGTCTTCACCAGTTAAAACTGTCAATACTTCAACCTCTATAGAAGAAATGGAAAAAATTTTACTGCGATATGGGCATACCGGAATCCCTGTAGTAGAGGAGGGAAAATTAAAGGGTATTATTACTATGCAAGAAGTAAATAGAGCTGAACGCCATGGACTTGGAAAAGAGCCAGTAAGTAAATATATGTCCAATCAGATTATTAGTGTAAACCTTAAAACTCCTCTAACTGAAATTCAGGAATTGATGATTAATCATGATATAGGAAGAATATTAGTCGTTGGTCAAGATAAAAAACTAATTGGAATCGTTACTAGAACTGATTTAATAAGAAATTTATATGGTGAAGATAATATCCCCAAAAGATCATTTTCAACTTATATTGAAAGTAAGATTAAAATAGAGAGAGAAAAACCAGCAAACTTGATAAAAAAAATATTTCCTGGGAGGATTCAAGATATTTTGAATAAAATTGGGAAAATAGGCGATAGATTAGATTTTCCAGTATTTATGGTAGGAGGAGTAGTAAGAGATCTCTTTTTAGAGATTAAAAATCTTGATCTTGATATTGTTGTTGAAGGAGATGGAATAAAATTTGCTCATAATTTAAGCCAAGAATTAGGCGGAAGGATTAAAAGTCATAAAAAATTTGTTACAGCAGTGGTAATTTTACCAGATAGCCTTAAAATAGATATAGCAACCGCTCGTAGAGAATTCTATGAATATCCTGCTGCTCTTCCCCAAGTTGAGCTAAGTTCTATAAAAAAAGATTTGTATAGAAGAGATTTTACTATAAATGCAATGGCCATCCAGCTAAACCATAAACATTTTGGAAAATTGATTGACTTCTTTGGAGGCCAAAAGGATTTACAGTTAAGAGTTATTAGAGTTCTATATAATTTAAGCTTTGTTGAAGACCCGGCGCGTATTATAAGGGCAGTAAGATTTGAACAACGATATAATTTTAAAATGGATAAATCCACAGAAGATTTTCTTAAAAAAGCCATTAATGATAAATTGCTTTCTAGATTAAGGAAAAAAAGAGTAGCAGAAGAATTAATACTGATATTAAAAGAGGAAAATCCAGTAAAAACTTTAAAAAGAATGGAAAAACTGGGAGCCTTAAAATATGTCCTTCCAGGGGTAGAATTAAATATGGATACAATTAAAAAATTAAATAGGGCAAGGGAAACTTATAATTTCTGGAAAAATAATATCTCTGAGGAAAAAATTGAGCTATGGTTAATATATTTTTTCTGTATAGTTGATAAATTAGAAAAGAATAAAATACAAAGAATATGTAAAAGGTTAATGTTTACACAGAAAACTATGGAGAAAATAAATTATATTTATCTAAATTTAGATTCGATTATAGAATTTATCTTTCAAAAAAATAAGTTATTACCCAGTTCTATCTACACAAAATTAAGAGATGTACCAAATGAGCTTTTATTCTTAGCGATGATGGGAAGCAGATCAGATACTGCAAAAGAAAGGATAAATAGTTTTTTAAAAAATTATAAAAAAGAAAGTTTATATATCTCTGGAGAAGATCTAAAAAAATTAGGTATTAAACCTGGTCCTATTTATTCGCATATTTTAAATAGATTACTCTATGCTCAGCTAGATGGAGAAGTAAATAGTAAAGAGGATGAAATTAAATTTGTAACAAATCTTTTAGAAGAAGGGGATAAAGGATAAATAGATGTTAAATAATATATTTGAAATTGTTTGGAGTATACCGGCTGTTTTAATTGCCATCACTATTCATGAATATTGGCATGGTAGGATTGCTTATAAATTAGGTGATCCAACTGCAGCAGAGGCAGGTAGGCTTACCTTAAACCCTTTGGCTCATCTTGACCCCATAGGAACTTTAATGTTACTGTTATTCCGATTTGGGTGGGCTAAACCAGTGCCAGTAAATTTTAATAATTTAAACCATCCTAAAAGAGATATGATTTATGTTTCTTTAGCAGGGCCTATGGCAAATATATCAGCTGCTATTATATTTGCCCTTATATTAAGATTAAGTCATTATTTTATAGGGCACATTACTTTAGTTCGTGATACATCCTTTTTTAATTTAATTGTAACTTTGCTTAGGGGATGGTTAATTTTTTTACAAACCGGGACAATAATAAATTTGGCTTTGGCAATATTTAACTTAATCCCAGTACCACCATTAGACGGTTCTAAGATATTATTAGGTCTTTTACCTTATTCCCAGGCTTATAGATATGCAAAGTTAGAATCTTATGGACCAATTATCTTATTAATTCTTGTATTTAGTGGTATAATTGGAAAAGTATTGTTTCCGGTGGTATTTTTTTTATTTCGTTTATTAGTATAAATATTGGTTTAATTTTTAAAAATAATATTTTAATCTAATTATAAAAAAATAGCTTTTGGATTATTAGGATATATATTTAAAATTATTAGATAGGAATCTACACTTAAGATTATAAAGCTAAAGAAGGAGTACTTTGAATGAAAGGAATAATTTTTAGTGGAATGCGTCCTACAGGAAAATTACATTTAGGTAATTACTTAGGAGCTTTAGAAAATTGGATAAAACTTCAGGAAGAGTATAAATGTTTTTTTGGGGTAGTGGATTTGCATGCTCTAACTACTGGGTATGATCAAACTGAAGGATTGAAAGAAAATATTAGAGAAATGCTTATAGATTGGTTTAGCGCAGGTGTTGACCCTGAAAAGAGTACTGTATTAATACAATCCTATGTACCAGAACACGCAGAATTACATCTACTTTTTTCTATGATTACCCCTATGCCTTGGTTAGAAAGAAATCCAGTTTTAAAGGAACAAGTCCGTGATTTAGGATTAAAAGAGAATATAAATTATGGCCTCTTGGGATACCCAGTTTTAATGGCTTCAGATATTTTAATCTATAAATCAAACGCTGTACCTGTTGGAGAAGATCAGATACATCATGTAGAATTGGCTCGAGAAATAGCCAGGAGATTTAATAGTCTTTATCAAAATATTTTCCCTTTACCTCAAGTAAAATTAACCAAGATTCCCCGGGTTCCTGGAATTGATGGAAATAGAATGAGCAAGAGTTTAGGAAATACCATATCTATTTCTGATTGTCCGAAAGTAATTAACGAAAAAGTTAAATCAATGATAACTGATACTCAAAAGATAAGATTAAATGACCCAGGACATCCTGGTGTTTGTATCGTATTTACCTATCAGAAAATGTTTAATCCAGATCAATATAAAGAAATTTCAACCGGATGTAAATCAGGAAAATTAGGATGTGTAGAATGCAAAAAAATATTAGCTAAGACTTTAGCAAATAAATTTGTAGGATTTAGAGAGAAAAGAAAATATTTTGAAAAAAATCCAAAAATAATTAGAGAAATTGTAATTGAAGGGAGTAGAAAGGCAAGAAGTGTAGCCCAACAAACTCTTGAGGAAGTAAAAAAGGCTATGAAAATAGATTATGAGTAATATAGATATAAATTTCATAATAAAATTTGATAATTTTGAAGGATCTGTGAATGAGTTAATAAAAGGCATAAGAGAAGATATAATAAATGTTAATCAAGTACCTATTGTTGATATACTAAATCAATATTCAGGATATCTTCTTGAAAATAAGAATATTATTGACTTGGATATTGCCAGCAAAATTATTGCTGATGCAGCACTAATATTAAAAATAAAATCAGAACATCTCTTACCTAATATGGGGATTGAAAATATTGAACAGGAAGATGAAGAAGATAAAGGTTTTATATTTATAGAAGATAAAGATGCCTATCTACAAGAATATCACAAATATCAAAAGTTAGTTGAGCATTTACAAGAAAGAGAAAGTAATCAAAGTAACATATATTTTCCTATGATTGAAAGAAAATTAAATGAAGATAATATAGAAATCCAGAGAGTCGATTTAACAGATCTTTTAACTGCCTTAGAGAAGGTCTTGCAAAATAATAAAAAGGAAGAATTTTTACCTGTTACAAAAAGATCTTTTACTGTTGCTACAAAGATGAAAGAAATAATTGATCTATTAAAGAATAATAAAGACGGTATATCTTTCAATTATTTTATGGGAATAACTCAAAGTAAGTTGGAAATTATTGTTACTTTTCTTGCCCTGTTAGAACTTATATATTTAAAGAAAATTAATTGTTATCAAAATAAAAACTTTAGTAAAATCATATTTTATATGAAAGGGGATGCTTTGAATTTAAAGAAGAATTGAATAATTATTCTGAGTGGAAAAATATAATAGAATGCTTATTATTAGTATCTGGTGATCCTTTAACTAAAGCAAAGATAGAAGAACTTACTGGCCTTGAAAAAAAAATTATTAATTTTTTAATTAACCAATTAATATCTGATTACGAAGATTCTTCTCGACCTTTTAAGATATATGAGATTGCAGGAGGATATAAACTTGGGACCAAGCCTCGATATTCTCTTTGGGTAAAAAAAATTTCAGAGAATAGGAAAAAATATCAAATTTCTAAAGCTGCCTTAGAAACATTAGCTATTATTGCCTATAACCAACCAATAACCCGTTTAGAAATTGAAAAGATAAGAGGAGTAAATTGTTCAGGCGTATTATTTAATTTATTAAAACATAAATTTATAAGAATAATGGGAAGAAAAAAAGTTCCGGGTAATCCATTAATTTATAAAGTTACAGATACATTTTTAATCCATTTTGGATTAAAAAAACTTTCTGATCTTCCTAAATTAACCGAAATTGGAATTAGTTGATATGGATGAAAGGTTACAAAAATACTTAGCGATAGCGGGTATTGATTCTCGAAGAAGATGTGAAGAACTTATTCTTCAAGGCAATGTACGGGTAAATCACTCTGTTATCACCAAATTAGGAGTAAAAATAGATCCTCAGAAAGATATTATAGAAGTAAAAGGTAAAGTAGTAAAATTTGTAGAAAAGAAAAAATATACTTATATATTATTAAATAAACCTAAAGGATTCCTAACTTCTTTGCACGATCCCTATAATAGACCTACTATTTTGGAGCTATTAAAAGATATTAAAGAAAGGATTTATCCAGTTGGCCGTTTAGATTTTAATTCAGAAGGATTATTACTTCTGACTGATGATGGAGAATTAACTTATGCTCTAACTCACCCTTCAAAGGAGATTGAAAAGACTTATATTGTTAAAGTGAAAGGGAATCCCTCTTTAAAAAAGTTAAAATTATTATCTCAAGGAATAATACTTAAAAATAATTATAAGATCTTACCCTGTAAAATTTATTTATTAAAAATTATGAAGGGTAATGCAATTTTAAAAATAAAATTAAAAGAAGGGAAAAAAAGGCAAATAAGGAGCATGGGTGAATATATCAGGCATCCTGTTTTAGAACTAAGAAGGACTCAGATAGGCCCAATTTATTTAAAAGGAATAAAGCCTGGAGAGTATAGATATCTAAATAAAAAAGAAATTACAAGTCTAAGGAAAATAATATAGCAGTATATAGTATCGAGTATATATTATACAGTAAAGTTGGTTAACCAGTTTGCCGGTTACCCGGTGAAGAATTAAAATCAGGTTGGTGAACTTTATTAACTAACTCTTATCTTGCAACTTAGAACTTGTATTTGAAATTAACGACTAGAATTAACTAATCAACTGGTAAACTGGGGTAACTGGGTAACTAATAAACGATATACGATACTAAATTACTATACGCTAGGCTTATTTACTAACGAATTTGCATTTCGCATTTATACTAATGACTATTCACTATTAACTGACGACTAATTTGGGGTGAATTAATGAAAAAAGATAATTTAGTAATTGCTATAGATGGGCCTTCTGCTGTAGGTAAAAGTACAATTGGTAAATTAATAGCACAAGAATTAGGATATTTATACCTTGATACTGGAGCAATTTATAGGGCTATAACCTGGAAAGTTTTACAAAAAAATATTGATTTAAATAATGAAGAATTAATCTCAATTCTAGTTTCAAAGATTCATATTTCCATAAAGAATATAAATCGTAACTTTAAAGATTATTATCGTATTTTTATTGATGGAGAAGATGTAACTGAAGAAATACGTAACCCGAAAATTGACCAAAATGTTTCTCAAATAGCTAAATTACCTAAAATTAGAAGACAATTAATTTTTCTACAAAGAAATTTAGCTAAAAAGGGTAATATTGTAATGGAGGGTCGAGATATTAGTTCGATAATTTTACCCCATGCAGATATAAAATTATATTTTACTGCTTCTGAAGAAGAAAGGATTAAAAGGAGATATCAAGAGCTTAAAAATAAGGGATATAAAATAAGCTATAAAGAAGTTAAAGAACAAATAATACAAAGAGATATAATTGATAGTAACAGAAAATGTGCTCCCTTAACCAAAACAAGAGATGCCGTTCTAGTCGATTCCACTAAAAAAACTATTGAAGAAGTTAAAAATGAAATTTTGAAGATAATAAAAAAGTATAAAGAGAGTGGAGAACAATAAATTGAAAATAATATTATCTAAAAAAATGGGATTTTGCTTTGGAGTAAAAAAATCAGTAGAACTAGCGAAAAAAACCATAAAGATAAAAGACGGAAAAGTGTATATGTTAGGGCCAATAATAAATAACCCTCAAGTTCTCGAATATTTTAAAAAAGAGGGGGTGAAGGTTGTGGATAGATTAGATGAAATACCCGAAAAAAGTACAGTTATAACCAGAGCTCATGGCATTTCTCCATTTGTCCTCTATGAAGCACTACAAAAAAGATTATCCATAACCGATACTACCTGTCCGTATGTGAGAAAAGTACAAGAAATTGCTGCATATTTAAATAAAAATGGCTATTTTATTGTTATTTTAGGTGATAAGATGCACCCTGAGATATTGGGTTTATTAGATGTTGTCCATAATAATGCCCTGGTAATTGATAGTGTTTCTGAAATAAGAGAAATAACCTGGCAGAAAAAAATTGGTTTTATTTCTCAAACTACAAAAAATATCTATGATTTTAAAAAATTATCTTCTGATTTATTAGATAAAACTGAAGAATTAAGAATATTTAACACTATATGTAAAGCTACAATAGAAAGACAAAAGAGTGTTCTCAAATTAGCAAAACAAGTAGATATAATGGTGGTAATTGGGGGGAGTAAAAGCGCTAATACTTCTCGATTGGCAGAAATATGTCAGAATCAGGGAGTAAAGACATACCATATTGAAACAAAAGATCAAATGAAATACGATTGGTTTAATCCTTGCGATAAAGTCGGAATTACCAGTGGTGCCTCTACTCCTGATTGGGTGATTGATGAAATCATAAAAAAACTTAAAGAGTGGTATGCTTAAATACTTTTTCTTACCTTACCAGCTTTTAAACACTTAGTGCAAACATTAATTTTTTTAACAGTATTATTAATATATACTTTTACTTTTTGAATATTAGGTAACCATCTTCTATTAGTGACTCTATGAGAATGACTTATTTTATTACCAAATTGTGGTCCTTTACCACAAATTTCACATTTTGCCATTTTATTTTGTTCTCCTGTCTTTTTAAAAATAATCAATGCCTCACATTTTATCATATTATAGAGAGCCTTGGCAAGTGATAATTTAGAGTTTATAATATTTAATAGAATCCAGAAGTCAGAATTCAGGAGTCAGAATAAAAGAAAGAATCGCGTATTGCGTTAAGAAATAAATATTTAGTATTTAGTATATAGTATATAGTTAAGAAGAAAAAGCGGGTAGCAAAAAAACTAAAAGTGAAAAACGCAAAGCGCAAAACCAAAACTCAAAACTAAAAATGAAGAAAGGGGTTTTGAATTATGGTTTTAGGTTTTTCGCTTTAAGTTTTTAATTTAATCAAGACAAATTTTATTAATCCAAAACTATACGCTAAACGCTATACGCTCCACGCTAGGTTTATTCACTAACGACTAATTTAAGGTATAGGAATTTCAATAATTCCTATACCTTAAATAAGGAATATGATTTATTATTATGAAGAATATTAAAGACAAGATATTCAAGGGTGTAATAAATATTGAGGTAAGGGCGAATTAA
>Ga0172365_10000831_pt1 | contig 21603 bp, 44 predicted proteins | sample LakKivSesite48cm_FD_114535 | JGI IMG/M metagenome (GOLD analysis project Ga0172365, IMG submission 114535) | Sediment microbial communities from Lake Kivu, Rwanda - Sediment site 48cm | ecosystem: Environmental > Aquatic > Freshwater > Lake > Sediment | place: Rwanda: Western Province, Lake... | reverse complement strand
TAAATTCAGTCAATAGCTCTTGTCTATTCCATTTTAGCTCATCAAATGAATACGAATTAAGATTATAGCAACAATAAGCTCCGTGCGTATGCTTTCTGTCCTCAATCCAATAAACAACCCCATCGTTACTTTCAAGTAGCTTATTGTTTTCATTCATAAAATCTACGGATTCAATAATTGAATCATACTCTATGTAATGAGCTACATCGTAACCGAGCATTTTACAAATGGTCATTCCAAATAAAAAGTTCCTTGTAACGGGTAGCATTTGATAACCTATTGCGGCACTACTAATATCTGCATCCCTATACCAAATATCTCTTGACTGAATCTTCATTTTTCCAGTATCGTGAAACCACCAAAAAGAAGGGTGGGTATCACTTACATCTAAAAGTTCATTTTCTTCATCGTAAAAGTGATATTTGACATCCTCTAAAATATCTTTTGGGGTAGGGGTGTGTGAAATAAGTACAATATCTTTTTTACCCTTCAAAAATCTGGTAAGATTTCGAAGCATATCTTCTCTTTGTTGGTCGGGAGTGTAAGCCGCTATTAAACAAACATCTTTCATAATATCAGTATTTCATTATCCATAATCATAGCACCATCTAAAACTATTGAACCAGTTTCATTCATCAATCTATAATATCCATCGAAATAAGAAAAATATTTGAATCCATTTTTTCGTAGCATACTTGTCAGTGTATTTTTTTTACTATTATCAAAAGAACTTTTAACATCAAAAGATACAAGCATCCCTTTAAGATTCTGATATGAATATAACTTTATCACTACTTTTTTAGGAAGAAAAGAACCATCTTGCTTTGTATATGGAAGAAGGTATTTAATTATTTGCGAATCCGACTTCATAGTTTCAATTTTGCGGGTACTCCCACATAAGTTCCAGAAACTGATATATCCTTTACAACTCCTGCCATCATACCAATCGTTACATCAGAGCATATCTTAATCTTTTCTTTTACGCAAGAAGTTGTTCCAAAATAAACACAATCTCCAATTTTACAACTACCAGATATTGATACATTCGGAGCAGTAGTAAAATAATCTCCAATAACGCAATCGTGTCCGATAGTAGTCATCAAGTTTAAGTGAGAGTGCTTTCCAATCTTACAATTAGTAGTAACAATAGAATTAGCACACACAATACTTCCTTCTCCGATAGTTATGTTATGTAATAAAATAGCAGAAGGGTGAATAAAGCTAAAATACTCTGTGTCAGCAGGTAGGCGATGAACAATAGCTTTTCTTGAATTACCATCACCGATAGCAATTAGAACTTTGTACTTTTCTGCATCAAACCGACTTAAAGGAAGTATATTTTTATCATTTGGCTTGTAATATAAATCATCTACAAAGCACCTCATATTCATATTTCCCATATGACCTTTGACTTCATCAGCGAATCCCCCAGCCCCTATAAGTGCGTATTCTTTCATCTTTTGTAAACTTCGTATTTGCTCAAATCAGGGTAAGGAAGCTCTGCATCATCATAAGAAATCGGCTTTCCGTCCATATCGTAAAACTGGTTCATCAATAGCAGACCCCTTGCTGCAAGTTCTGGCATCATATAAAAATTCCAACCAAGCATATCAAAGTGGTCATCGTGATAAGAACACTCCCTGCGACCGCTATATCTTGCCCGTCTAAACCAAAGGTATGCTTCGTGATTGTCCGTGAGAATAGCACCCCCTTTTGATAATTTTAATCTCTTAAAAGGCCCAGTAAACGAAATACACATATGCGTATCGGGTATGTACATATTGGAAGTAAATCGCAAAGCACTATCCCAAACATTAGAACCTTTAAGTTGGTATGCACCTTTCAAAAATCTCGAACCATCGTAAAAATCAACCTTCAGTCCTGCGTGAATAATCTCACAAGGGACAGATGGGTAGGTGTGATTAGGAATTGTAATTACATCTGAAGTATTGTTTTTAATGTGATGCTCATAATACAAAGCCAAGAATATGGCATTACTCATATTGTCAAGGGCAACACAATACTTTGCTCCTGTGTATTTGCATATCGCTTCTTCAAAAGCGTCTGTTATTTTATAAACATTTGTCATTTTACCTTGTTTCTTGCTTTTAATTCATTTTTTATGCGCTCCCTCCATTTAGCTTTCAAATTATCGGGGTAGGTATTGATAACTTGATTGCCATTCCCATCTAAACACTTTAAGGAGTTGACTAAATGTTTTGTGGCCATTTCATTTATTGGAATCAACTTACCCTCATTCGTCATCCACAATTCTCTGCTATATGCAATTTCAAGTATATTTATACAGAAATCATCTTTGAAAATAAAATCTGGTTCTTTCCATTCATCCATCAACCAATACATAAAATTTGTTGTTAACTTTTCAGAATCGCCCCTTTTAGAATATAATGTAATACAAAGTGTAGAATAGATACTATTCTTAATCTTATTAAAATCTTCTTCAGAAAGATTAGTAGATTCTTTAATCGAATAACAAATAGTTCTTGTTATTTGATTCATAGCTTCTAAAAATTCATTTGCATCGTTTTTTTCCATAAATGAAAATTAAAAGTTGATTTTTTTTGTCAGTAATAAACCTTTGTTACTTGAGGAAACTCTGCCTTTTGAGTACAAGTATCTTTTAGAGGGCAATCTTTACAAAATCTGTAATCTGGAAATGCTTTGAAGCCATATTCAAGCTCCTTTTCTATACTCGCTTTAGTATTTACTACCGCCTGACGATGAAAATCAAACTTGTCAGGGTCAACCACTTCTTCAATAATCTTCATATCCGTACAATCTTTGCTATTGAATATAAAGTAATAGAAGGGTGCATCTATACCCAGTGCGTCATTAATTAATATCTTGTAGTGAACTCCTTGAATCATTAAGCTATCTTTCATCGTTAAGCTCTCTGTTTCCCAACCCAGCTCGTTCCATTTATCATCAATCAATCCAGAGTACTTCAAATCTATAATACACGGATTTCCATTCCACTCCGCCCAAATATCAAGGATACCTGTCATAATATCCGTAGATACAACCATTCCCGTTTTATTGATACGGATACCATAGTGCTTTATGATTGATTTGAAAAGTTCAGATGCCGCTACTACCCTTTGGTAAGAGGTAGTTAGTTGTCCTTTCATCGTTTTATCTGGCTCTGGAACTTCGCCACTTCGAGGTAAAGAACCAGTAGCCAAGTACTCAAAGTAAATACCTTCTCTCATAGCATCAGAAGGTTCTTCCTTCATATCAATCTTGTCTATGTATTTTGCCTTTACATAAAGACCGCAGTTGCGATAGGACTTTGGTGATTTCTTTTTTTCAGAGATTAGAAGGTAGTCCGTCCACTCTTTCATTAAACTCTGGCTGATTTTAATTGACATCTGGAGCAATTTGAAGGATGTAAAAATTCTTGTTTTGTAGTCGGTATAATCTTTTCCAAATAACTATAATTCTGTTTCTATCTATTTTTGATTTATAAACTTTTGTATCTAACCAAGATTTCGTTTGTTTCCTTAACACCTTTTCTTTTGTTTGATTTGGCGAGGCGTACAAACTAATTTTACCAGTTATTGATTTCTTTTTACCCATTCTTCCTCTATTTTCTTAAAGTCATCCAGTTTCATCCAGTTATTCAGAGTATAATTACCAACCCAAACATATTCTACGCCATCTATCACTCTTGTTGTTTCACCTAAAATTGGCAAACTCAAAGATTCGTTGATAATTGGAACATTAAAATAAGATGGGTTATCATTGATAAACTTTTTAAGTCCTTCACGGGCTTGTTTTTTATTCAATGCTTCAACAACTACAGGTTTCTCAAACCCCAGAAACTTGTATTTATAGAAACGAACCGAAATCTTTTCTACAGGGTAGTTGAACATAACTATCCCAAATGTATATTATTCTTTGAAATAAGCAATAGATTTATACTTATTTTTTTACCTGATTTTTGCTTTTAATTGCATCCTTTAGCAAAATCTTCTCCGCTACACTATTTAAGTATTCTTCTCTTTCGAATTCGTGGTTTTCGCACAAATAGTATTCTTTGGTGATTGGATAAACGGTTGGCTGCAAGGTCGAACTAAAATACATCGGCTTTAATTTGCAATAACCCTCCCACTTCTCGGTATGGTCAACTTCGTCTGGGTGCATAAACTTGCTTTCTTCTTTCTGCTCTGACAACCAATGTTTACAATTAAAGCACCTGCGAATTATAGGAAATCCATTAACATTTATGAATGTTTCTAATTTCTCAATCATCGTTTGTTTGTTTCTGCCCTAAATTTACACTAACTGCTTCATTAAAAGTTCTTTTGACTTGAAAAATTCTCTTACTTTTTGTCTATTTTCCTTTGTGTCTATGTAATATATGGCATCGGTCTTGTAGCATAAAAAATCCCTACCCAACATTTTCTTTACTTGGCTCATATACTTGTAGCAAGTAAGCCGTATTAGGACATACACTCGTTGTAAATCTTCTTCTCCCTTGATAATCAATGTTTCTTGAGTGATTTTGCCTTCAATTATCCTCTGGTATTTTTTATCAGAACCCAAAGTACTTAATGCCGCCAATCGAACCGATTTGAACTTGTCGTCAATCCCTTTAGCGTAGGTTTTTGCCGAAATAACACCCAGATTATATGCAATACGCCAATAGGCGTGATTCAAGTCAGTACCTGTTACTTTTCCGAAAAGCTGAAAATTTATCTCTTTGTTGTACTCAATTTGAGAATGCTTCTTGGGTACTCTGAAATTAGGCCGCTTTTTGATAAATTGTTTCGCATCCCTTCTAACCATACCAAATAAGAACATTCCCTTTTTGAAATTAGCTTGGCTCTTTTTATTCATACACGGAAATATGTAAGAATAGTTACCCCAAACTATTTCGTTAGTGAAAGTTCCCTTTTTAATGTAGCCATTGCTTCCACTGGCTATTAATCTTTTGAGTATGAAATTATGAAGCCGAAGCGGAGCATACTTTATTGTCTTGTTTTTCATTCATATCAATCGTAATACTCATTCAATATTTTCTGTAATCGTGCTTCGTATTGTGCCTGTGTAAGTTTACCCTGTGCATAATATTTTTCGAGTAGCTTTTGTGCGTGGAAGAACTGCTTACTTCTCATAATCTTTTTATCACCCGATGGCTTCTTCGCTTTCTTTACCTGACTGGATGTTTTAATAAACTGCTTGATGTTTTTATCAAGAGTTTGTTTTGCTCTTTTTCTACTATCTCTTTTTGATTTCAGCGTTTTTATTCGCTGCTCAATGATGTTCTTAATCTTTGTCTTTTTCTTCTTTACTTCTTTTGTAGCAGGAAGTTTATATTCTATTTCTTCAACATCTCCCTGCGGTTCAGAATCTCCCTTTCTATCTACTATGAAAAGAACAAAATCAAGATAATAGTTTTCAGGTGTACCATCGTTTCTTTTTCGTGGACGAAGTTTCTTTATTCCACTAAACACAAACTTTCCTGATTCGTTTTCTGCATCTGGTCGTATGTTCTCAACTATTCTTCGAACACCTTTCTTACCATATTCATAATCTCTGGTGTTGAAAATCTTTGTGTCGCCATATTCAGCCGCAGAAACCTTTATGTAAACACAATCAGGTATTAACTCTGTTATTGTTTCATCAAGGGCAAACCACTCAACACTTCCGAAATCTGATAAATCAATGTAGTTAAGGTCGCATATCTCTTTTGGTGGTATCTTGTCATAAACCTTAACGATAAATGACTTCAGTTGCTTTACCTTAACCTTATACGCTGGAACATTTTTATAGCGAGGTAGGATTTGTTCTTTTATGATTTTCCTACGCTCTTGGATAGACAACTTTCTATCTTCTGGGAGCTTACTATTTAGTTTTGTAAACTCCTTTAAGATTCGATTATAAGTCGTTGTCTGCTTCCTTTTTGCCGCCATAGATTAGTCCCCGTCCACTTGGTTTTCAAATTTAGGTTCTTGCGTTGAGATTTCATTCACATTTTCCTGCGGAATATCAATGTCGGTAGGAATTAGATTTTCAGATAGCTCCTGCACTTGTTGTACTGGTTCTACTTGTACTGGTTGTACTGGTTCATCTGAAGGTTGTGGTGAATTAAAATCAATCCACTCTTTAATCTTCTGCTTATCAAAAAGCAATTTCCCACCGAGTTTCGCAAAGGGTATTTTCCTTTTGTTGACCAAGAAATAAATGTGCGACTCGGAGAGCTTAATCCATTTTGAGAGTTCCTTTACGGTCAGGAAGTCATCTACTTTCTCTAAATTCATAGTTTAATTTTTATGTGAAAAGTTTAGCGGGACGACAAATTTAATGATTTGTTTTGTCCCAGTTGTATTATTGTAAAAATAAAATTAAAAATCTCATAATAAAATGAAATACAATTAATTGCGGCAAAATCAAGTGCAGCAAAAATTTGTAAATCGTTCAGTAATAGATTGTTACCAATTTTCAATCAACTCTGGTAGTTTATCAATCGGCACACCTGCTTGGGCAACTTCATAAAAGTCATTTATGTACCTTTCAATTACTTCTTTTTTAGCTAATTTCAAATCTTCTATTGAATTATATTTCCTTTCATTTGTATTACTATCGAAAAGAGTTATAGAAGAAAACTCCTCGTAGATTTTTCGAAGGTCTTGTAGCCCTTCATCTGTTACTTTTAGTTTCATACTCATTTTGTTTTTAATTTAAGCGGTCAAGGTAGGAATCGAACCTACGCTTTCGCCATCGTGGGTTTTCTTAAACCCTTCTCGGTGCGTCTGCCACTGCGCCACTTGACCAAAAGAGGGGCAACGGGAAGAATCCCAGCCCCTGAAACAAACAAAACAGGGGCAAGGCAAGAATACCTACCCCGAAATTTTCAATCTTAAATCAACTCAAGTGCTTTGTTAAAACCTTTGAGGATTTTTGTATTAGCATTTCCAAACATTTGGCTTTTGAACTTCTGCTCTTTGCTATCGTATTTCTGAACATAGTTATAGTAACCAGAGATAGCATTGTAAGCCCCCCAAACTGTACCTTTTGCAGCTTCCGTCAACTGGGTTGGATGCGATTGAGAGAACTCATAAACGGCATTCACACGATTTTTGAAACGAGTACTCATCTCATTCTTTTCTTCTTCAGATGGAGTTTGGCTCATATATTCAGCTTTCATCACATTCTCAATGTATTTCTTCAGTTGGTCGTCCTCAATTTTAGTTTTAGCCATAGCATTGAAGATGTCGCCCACCGCATCCATATATTTAGAACCAATCTGCATAATCTTATATGCTTCAGCCAAACGCTCTTTTGCCCCAGTGCGGTGTTCAATAGAAACCTTGTTGGTCAAATCACGCATAGCCGCTTGAAGGGTATTATTACAAACAACCCTAATAGTGGTAAATCCAGCCACGATTGAAGATGTTCCATCGTGAGAGTTGGTCAGTACAATGTACTTATTACACTGCTCCCCAGCTACAAGCAAATCTTCAGGTAGTTTGGCGGTAACGAAGATGCGCTCTCCTTTACCCAAAGCTCCTGCCGTTTCGAAGATGGCCTCTCCGCTATCAATGATGGCATCGAAAAAGCCGAAGGCATCTTTGTTTTGTACGATTTCGTAACGCTTACGGACGGTTCCCAGTGCTTCCTTTGTGTCTGTACGGACGGTGCTGAACTCATCCTCTTTAGGAATTTTCTCGCCCTCGTACTCCGTAAAATTCGGTGTTTTGACTACTTCGTAGTCCAGATTCGCATTTTCAATACACTCTGCCGCAGTCATAGTGTTTTTAACTACCTGACCCAAGCCGTGCCAAGCTACTTCGCCATTCGAGGAAACAAAGGAATAAGTACCCTTTTCCTCATTGAAATTGAGGTTGTGTGCCATTTTTTGTGTTTTTTGTTATTGTTTTGTTTAGTGAAATCTTATGCAAAGATATTTAATTTAATTTAATTTACAAATTATTCTTCATCTTTTTTTATTTGAGCCATAATTTTTGAATACGCTTCCATCATTCCTTTAAGATATTCAAGGCGGTTGTTAAGGTCGTATCTTTTTTGTCCAAGCTCCTGATAGTTATTGATTTCCGCCAGTATTGAAGTAAAATTCGTATTTGGCGGGTATTTATTTGCAATATCCATAAACTTGTCATCTATCTCGTTAGAAAATACATCTTGAATAATTAATTCTCCGTGTATTTGCTCAAGTTCATAACTAATAAAGTCAATCAGTTTTTTGTTTTCCATATGTTTTATTATATTTGTTGTTCATAATTATTTTGTAATATTTTCCCCCTCCGTTTCTACGGATTGGGGGTTTTTTTTACCTGACAATACCCATCTTCACAATCGCAAAAGGTCGGGCTGGGTATATTGGGACAATGCCTCATAAAATTCTTTGAAGGTTTCATCGGCTGAAATAAGGTTTGATTTTTATTGCACAATGGATGAATGTTAGTGGGGGTTTTAGATGTGTGAAATATCTTACAAAAGCTACACTGGAAATACCCTTCAGAAAGTTGAATCCACCTATGGCTATGAAATCGTAAATCATCCCAGAACTCCTTTTCGCTTTGTTCTTCGGTGTAATAATACTCCTGCGGTTTTATGGGGACTATCATTAGTTCAGTATTAAGAATGGAAATTTAATAGATAGTTCTTCCTCTTGAACCAAATAGTCAATACAAAAACCAATTATTTCATCTCCATCTTTGGCTACATACAAGACATATCCACCATCCCCAAAACCACTACTGCTTACTACTCCGTAATCAAACCCTCCCCACTTTTTTTCGGACAAAGTGAACTTACACATCTTTAAGTAAAAATCATCCCCTTCTTTTTCTGTTTTTAACATTGCTTCCAATCTGTCGAAAGGTTGACCATCGTACCCGACTTCAGGTGTTTGCATTTCTATTCCATCTTTTCGGTAGTGGGCCATATCGAAAATACCCGCTTGACCAGAATCTACTCCAATTTCTTGAGGATGTACTTCCCACTTCAAATCATTAGCTGAATAGTTTGAGTGTACTGCTATAAGTAAAGAGCAACGCTCCCCCCAACCATCACTATCAACAATATCACAATGGGTAAGATACTCTCCTGCTTTTACATTATCCAGTTTAGCTTGACACCAAGTTTCCGTGTCATAAGAAGGGTCGGTAACAATAACCGATTTGCCTAAATTAATTTTCATTTGTTTTCAGTTTTTGTAATTGTTATATTATTTTTTCCAGAGGTAAGCATATAAATTGCTTTTCCAGTGTATTCAGTTAAATCAGCCAGTTGTTTTTTATGTAAGTAGATACGAGAATGATACTTTCCCAAAGTTTCAAAAGTGTCCTTTTTAAGTTTACCTACACTTCTTTTACCGATGTACTTGAGGTATCCCAAGTCCTTGTCGTGATATATTTTACCTATTTTCATTTTGATTTGTTTTTTTCAAGTTTTTGAATTTTGATTTTTAGAAAGCGTAATTCTTTGTGGGTTTTCTACATTTGATTTGCCACTCGTTATTATTCTTTTCGTTAAGTCCGAAAGTAAGTTTAGCGGCTCTGCGTTTTAATACAAGACCTTCATACAAGTCCGTATCAACAATATCATTGTACAACCACTCGAAATTGTTTGCATAAGCAGGAGCTACATAAACATTTTTGAATTTTGTGCAACAAAGGTGCTTGTAGGTTTCAATCTTTTCCGCTCCCACCATAATCGAACTACAAGGAAATAACTTTCCAATTAACTGCAACCTTTCTTCAAAAGTGCTACCAATAAAGTAGTTTCCATCGTACACCAAAATATCCCAGATAACGAACTTCAAATTGAATGAATTGCCATCCTCTCCCTTTTTGTTCTTGTTCAAAAACTCCCCACAAAGTACCATCCAACCTTTGCCACTATGCAAACCTTTGAGGTCAATGTTTGAATAGTCAGATGTTAATTTACCATTGTGTCTATTCATTACAATTACTTCGCTTCCGTTAAGGAATACATTGCAGCAACTTCCGTTGTACTTCGGTTGAGCAATAAACTCCCCCGTATCGTACTTTGAAAGTTCGGTATGCTTTGTAGTTTGTATAGGGCGAGGGGGGTATAGGTAAGAATACTTCTCGTATCGAACTGCTTTCATTGTTTGTGTTTGTTGCATAAAATTACATATTATTTTTAAGAATAACAAATGATTTTAAGCAATATCCATTTCAGGAACAAGGAGTGTTACATATTTACTCTGGTACTCCCTAATTAGATTTTTGGGAGAGATTTGCTCCAGTTCAGCCATAAAGTAGTATTTGTCCTTACTTCCTTTGACTTTACAAGTGAGCAGATTGTTTTTACTTACTTCGGTAGGTATGCTTTCGTAGTCGGCAACTTTTACAAGTTCTACATAAGAATCTTGCGTGTCATTAAGATAAGTAGGTTTTACTTTTTTGATAATCTGATTAGCTTTCATAATGTTTGTGTTTTGTTTGTTTTGTCTTGGGCTTGTTTGTTTCCCTTTATACCATAAAGATAGTATATTATTCAATCGAATAACAAATAAAAAGTGTTAAAATTTTGTGAAAGGATGTTAAATCCACAAAACACTGAAAATCAGGTATTTATAATATTTTCCGCCTTTTGGGGCAGAATTTCCAGTTCTGATAGCTCGAAATTGAACTTACGACCATAAATAGTATCACTATCCAGAAAAACCCCTACCCAACCCTTTTTACGGCATCCAGTCCGAAATGGCTCTACAATTACCCCCGTAAGTCCTAAAAATGGTTCACATTCGTTACCAAATATGTTTTTGGAAATCTTAACCTTACTTCCAATCATAAGAACTTCTTTAAGCCGTGAGCAGATGAAACAATAGACGAAGCTCTTTTATTGAGAGAATCTATTTGCTCATTTATTTTTCTCTTGCTTGTAGTTATTTGATAACCAGTTCGATTTACACAAACAATAGGAGATAATGATTTAGCTCTAATATAACTGATGACTCTCATCAAAGTAGGTACTGAAAAAGATGTTTCCAGAGATTTGTTTATTTGAGAAAGTAGTAACGGGGTATGAACTGGTTTTTCTGCTTTTTCTAATATACTTATCAAAACAGATACTATTTTCATTTCAGTTTCATTTAGTACATCTATTCCATACTTTCTTGGTCTACCTCTTTTCTTTTTTGATAGATTTTCTGTACTAAACTTACTGTGTCTGCCTCGTTTTTTCTTTTCAATAACTACTTCGGGTTTTTTTCTTGGACGACCACGCTTTTTCTTTTCAATTATTTCGATTTTAGTTTCAGTAGAAACTTTTCGAGGACGACCCCTTTTTCGCTTTGATGGTTCTAAACTTGTTGCCAAGTGTGTTATAGTTGGCTCAACTATGTCTATAATAGCTTGAGCTTCAGGATTCTTTCTTGGCCGACCTCTTTTTCTTTTTGGTGGTGTAGAAGTTTCTGGTTCTTCTTCTGGTTCCTGTTCTTTTGATTTGATACCAAATCTTTGTAATAAACTAATAATAGCACTTTTGATGGGTAATTTCTCTGTTTTCATTTTATTCGGTTTGGTTGTATAAGAATAATTAAAATTTCTCTTAAGTAACACTATCCATATTCTCTAATGTAATCTGGTATCTTGATAATTCTATTTCCGTGCTAAAAAGTTCATCACGAATGGAGTCGGATTTGAATTGTAAAGAATCAATAATAACGGAATTTTTTCTGCTTTCATTTTGTAACAAAAACAAAAAGGTCAAAGCAAAACCAAACATTACAAAAGCTACTATTCTAAATAGATTATATTTGAATTTCCTTTTGTGGTATCTCTCAAAACTACGCTCTCTATTGCGCTTTACCCAGTCGGGTTCAACTTTCTTTTTCATTTTCGATTATTGATTTAATTATTATTTCGCCATCTTTATATCTACTAATCACAAAAGATTCAACATCTTCTTTATTCTCATCCACCTTATCTTTTAATATCTTAAAATCTTCAAAAGCAATAAGTGTACCGCATTCTTCTACGGCGTAATCTTTATACTTTATCCTATAAGCACCATATGGCTTTTTTATTTCAACAATCTGCCAATCATCTTCTTCTACTTCATCTAATCTTTTATTGGCATCTTTAATTGTTACTGATTTATAATAACCACAATACATACACAAAACAATCTCCTCTCCAGTTTTGTAGTAAAAGTCAGAGGTAGCTTCTTGTCCACAATTAGGACACTCAATAGTATCTAATAAAGAACCCATTATTTATTTATTGATTTTCTTGTTTCGTTTGCTTCCTTATGTCTTTCTTCCCAACTATCTCCCCGCAAGTCAGGATTTTCTTCTTGTACCTTTCTTCTTGCTCTGGTTATCAAGTCGGCATTAGCAATCACTCCGCTTTGATAAACCGCAAAAAACTCCGCAATCGGTTTTGTTTCTACATCAATTCCGAGTTTGCGAAGTTCAAAGTACCAAAAGTTAGTAACCAATAACTTATCACTATCCCTCATATCAGGATATTTAGTGAGAAGTATTTTTACCTTTTCTTGTAAGGACTTAATCTCTTTCGTAATCATATTAATTTAGTTTAAGCACCATATAAATCTTGCAATCATTACTCCATTTTGATATACATCAACCCCTTCGAATACAACGGGTGTAAATATGTTATCTAAATCAAAATTTGCTATGTAGGGATACTTTTTCATAATTCTTTTCCTAATTCCCAAAACTTTGGGTTTATTTGTTTTTTTCATCTTTTAAGAATAATGTATCAATCAAGTATTTTCTTAATGGGCGATATTGTTTGCCTTCGTTATTCCAATAATCACCAAGAGGTAGTACGACTGCTTCCATTTTGTTTTTTTTTGTTTGTTCTATAAAGGTAACTCAATTATGCGGTTTGTTTCATAGCAGAACCACTATACCACTTTTTCTCATACTGCTCCCAAGTAATCTGTTTTTTATCCAGTTTTTTCTCATCAAGTTTCATATTCAAAGGCATACCATAAATGAAGCAACTTTGCTTTGCTCTTTTAGGAAACCAAGAAAAATTGATGTGTGCATTTGGGTACTTGCGCTCAAAAATTTTGTGAAATTCAGACATCTGTTTGTCAGAGTATTCAGGAGTTTCAACTTCGTTATCTCTGATAACTTCTCCAGTAAGCGCATCGGTGATTTTTACTTTGATTTTCATAACAAGTGTGTTTGTTTGTTTTGTCTTGGGCTTGTTTGTTTCCCTTTATATCATAAAGATAGGTATATTATTCAATAAAACAATCAGCAAAAAGTGTTAAAATTTTGTAAAGATATGCACATTCTATTGTGCAAAGTGTATTAAAGTAATGAAAATCAATGATTTATGGGGTGTTTTCGGGGGTGTTTTCATCAGGTTTTTGGTAAATTCCGTCCAAAATGGCCTTATATTCCTCTAAACCTGCTTCCAAAGACCACTGCGGATACCAACCTTTCATTCTGTTACGGCTCTCTGCCTTTGTGTAGAACTGGTATTTAGGCGGTATTCTCTCTAAAGGTGCATAGGAGTAGGGTATTCTCATAATATCCAACACATCCTCGAAAGTCCTTGCCTTGCCCGTTCCTACATCGTAAAAGCCCCCCTGAAGCCCCCTATAGTTGTACCAAGCGTGTAGATTAGCCGAAACCACATCTTTTACATACACAAAATCCCGTTGGGGCTTGTTTTGAAATATCTCAACCCTATCCCCGTTTAGGTGCTTAAAATACGACTGAAGGGCAACCGAACTCATATTACCCTTATGCCGCTCATCGTGGCCATACACATTGAAGTAACGAAGCCCGATGCCGCCAACTTGTATTACCGACTTTTCTCCAATCAGTTTAGAATATGCGTAAAGAGTTAAATCATTGTTTTTTGAACTGAAACCATACACCGCAGCCGAAGAACTATAAATCAGGGGTATTTTATGTAAAGTACACCAGTCAACTATAAAATAAGTGAATAGAACATTCTTCAGCATCATTTCATCGAGGTTTCGGTTCTGGGTATCAGAACAAGCTCCAAAATGAAACACTACATCAGGTCGGCTAACAGATAGTTTTCTTATCAAATTAGCTTTCCAATCCCCATCAAACACTTCACTATCCAAAAGTATCTGCTGAAAAATACCTTTCGTTTCTTCTGCAAATGCTTTTCCAATAAAACCATTTGCTCCAGTAATAAAAGCTACTGACATTATCTAACATTTATGTTTCTATAAACTACTCCATCAGACCACGCCTTATCCTCTGCTTGTTCAAAAAGTTCAATCAGCTTATAAAAATAGGTTCACAATCTCTAAAACAAAACGCATACACTAAAGGTGCTTTTTCAGTAGCATAGGTTTCAATTATTTTAGGAAGCAAATCCATTTCTTTTTTTTTGATATTGCCTGTTCCTTTTACATTAACCAAAAAAGCCCTTTCATTATTAATTATCAAAAAGTCAGGTATGTTTCTCAATAACGGATTCAAGTTGTAGAAATAATCAACATTCCTATTCTTTTCATCAAAACCCAGTCGAGTAACAAACGAGCATTTCTTATTTGCCCATTCTAAAAATATTTCTTCGCCTATATTTATCGGAACTGCGTTTCTTTCATCGTACTCCTGACTTCCGCTTCCAAACATCATATTGTAGATACCCCTCTTTTAGATACAACAATTTGCGCCATTTCATTTGCGAACTCTATTGATTCGCCAACATCTTTTGTTTTTACGAACTTAAATACGAAAGCAGCCATAAAAGTATCTCCTGCACCGCTTACATCTATTGTTTGTAAAGGATTATTGGAAGGGTACAACTTACTTTTATACATAGCACCCTTTGAACCTAATGTTACAATAAACTTGTTCTCGTATAAAATCTTAAATCTTGCAGGAACATTTTCATATTCCCCTGCATTTAGTTTTACAAAATCAACAGAAGATAATATATCTTGCGTTAAATATCTTTTACTATCCAAGAATATCATTTTATCCTTACCTATTTCGCAAATCCACTCAATAATCTCATCGTCTAAAAATCCTTTATCATAATCGGATATTACAATAGCGTTGGATTGACTGATTGCATCCTTGATGAACTCATCTTTATTTAGAAGCGATACAGAATCGTTTTCATCAACCCGAATAAATATGTGATTGCTTTTCTTATCTACATATCTGGTTTTAGTCATTCGAGCTTGGGACAGAATACTTGCTACACTATCTCCAAAACTATCTTCATCCCCTTCATAGCCATATTTACCAATAATTGCATTAAGGTTTGCTACTACATTTCCTGCCATCCCTAAATTATCCACTATTTCAACAGGATTGAATACTGGAACGGGAGCTTCTGGAGAAAACCTTTCACAATTTCCATAAATAAAAACATCCTTGCACTGCTCCCCTATTACCAAAAATACCTTTCTCATAAGCTATTAATAATGTTTGTAGAAGAATAGTCAGCTATCCTTGAAAAGTAATGAATGTTTTTTGCATACTCGCCTCCAATTACCCGACCCTTGTATTCCTCTCCCACAACCATATGCTCTGGCTTCAGGTGTTGAATAAGTTTTATGAGTAAATCATCCGAATCAAATATAACCGCAGTATCAACGCATTTCAAGGCAGTAATCATTTCAAATCTATTAAGTTGCGGATTGATAGGCCGATACTCTCCTTTGCTCTTTTTTATTCTATCATCAGAATCAATACCTACAATCAAAAAACTACCCAAGCTCTTTGCGTATTTCAAAAGTTTTATGTGTCCGATGTGAAGTACATCAAAGCATCCATTTACCCAAACAATACCATTATTTTGAATTAAGGTTTCCATTCGCAAGGTATTTCTATGTCAAATCCGTTACCATTCATAGGATTATCGTACAATCGTATATCTTCAGAGAAATAATGAAGGACTTTCCCGCCTCGTAATCGTACTACCCATACACTATTTGTAGTAAGATTATAATCTATTAAAAGAATTGCCTGACCTTCGCCGTGTGGTGTATGTACTGCCAGTGGTGTTTTGAATTCGTGTATTATCATATCCAAGTTGGTATTTCTCTGTTTTTCCAATTATGTAAATGCGATTTTCCGTTTCGATAATATTCCCGATAGTTTTCAATCGGGCAACTGAACTTAATATAAACCTTATCCATAGCCAAAGCAAACGGAGTAAGCCCTTTGTCTGCAATCTGGGGTAGGTTTTCTAAAGCAAAGCTGAATATCTGTTTTGCTCGTTGGTGCTTATCTGGTTTTTGGTATCTATATTGATACTCGTTGTAAAGCTCCAAGCCAAGCTGACAAGCATATTTGAAATTGCTCAAACTTTCACGCATCCAAATACTACAAGGGTGTTTGTAATGAGTTTTTGAAAAGCCCATAATAAAGTCGGGTAGTTGCTTGTTCCAAAGCTCTTTGTCGTGGTAGATAAAAGAAACCATCTGTGCGGTTTCCGTTGGCATCTTTACAATGTGCCTGTCTGTGTGATACTTTGCAGACATTTTGGGGTCTGCGTCCAGAATAAAAAGGTTCATAGTCCGAAAGTATATTATTTTATTAAATAAACAAAATCTCTGACTCGTTTCTTCTCGTTAGGTAAGCGAATACCCTTTTCTTCTTGATTTTTTTGGTATCTACCTCGCCGTCCTTATGAAATCGGTGTGCGAACCAAGTTGCTTTTTCTTTTGAAGTGGTATAAGAATACCCAATCTTGTTCTTTCTGGGCTGATAACCTCTATAAATGGTCAGTGTTTCTGGTAGTTTTTCAAACTCTGCCCTCTCGTCCTCGTTCATAAAAAACTCCCTTTTCGGGCGGTCAGATGTGAGCAAAGCCCCCCAGATAATCTTGTTTTGCCAGATATTTTCTGAATCTGTCCAAACATCCCCAAGCAACTCCCAGTATTGCTCATCGGTCAATTTTCTTTCAACATCGTAGAATGCTTCTAATCGGTATGGCCTTTCGTGTAAGAAAATATATGTAGCATACTCCTTTTTGTCAAGTGCTTCCTCTACTGCTTGAAGTTTATACTCCAAGTATTTGTTCATTCGGTAATTCTGTTCTGGTGTATGGAAAATACTGAAACAAAGCGGATGCTTTATCATCGGTATTCCATTTTGCACCAAGTAATAATCTTCCAGACGGCCATCCAACTCCGCAGGTTGAAATAGGTTCTTTAATTGTTGCTCGGTCATAGGTTTTGTTTTGTCAATCCAAAGATAGTATATTATTCAATAAAACAATAAAAAAAAGTAAAAAAAAGTATAATTTAGTGCGATGGACAAAAAAACAACAATCTTATACGGGGTTTTAGGTGCGGCATTCGTAGGGGGTATTATCTACTATTTAAGGGCAAAAAAGCTACAAACTGATGTAATTTCTGCCTTGAAAATTGACTTGCAAAATGCTGGAATTCAGCTACCAACACTAACACCCGTTAGCGGCACTCAAGTACCAAAACGAACTCAATTACCTACCTCGACAACACCAATTCGTAGTCAAAGTAGCCCTATTAGAACTTCAAGTTCTTCACAACAGGTTGGAAATGAAGTAAAAGCACCAAGATTTGGTGAATATGGTCAGCCCAGTAATCAAACTTATGGTCAACCGAATACTCAAGTGGGGCAAGATTTTGGCTCTGCAAACCAATATGGGGGGGAGTTGATTTTTGATACGGGAGCAGCAGGGTATGGCGGAGATTTACTTTACGATACTGGCGGTACTGGATATGGTGGAAATATACTTTATGACACTGGCAGTTCTGAATATGGGGGCGATACTATATTCGATACGGGGGCAAGTCAGTATGGGGGGCTTGTTTTAGCTGATACAGGCGAACCTTGTAGTAAACCCACATACGGCACTGGCGACTGGGTAGTTTCTGGAAATCAATGCTTGGGTAATTAAACAATTCTTGTTATTTTTGATAGCGATAAATTAAAACAAACAAAACTATGGAAATGACTGTAGATGACTTGACAGGCGGGTCTTCTTTTATTGCTCCTGATGTGATTCTTGAATGCTCAAATGTTGATGAGCAAATCAGAGAAATGCAAGAAAGAATGATGACTATTAAATTAAATGAAGAAGGACAAAAAGATTATGATGCTTGGTTAGAAAATGCAAAAAAAATTCAAGCTCAATGTCAAGGAACATCATTACCAACAGAAACACCTGCTGAACCTCCAGTTCCACTTGTAAAAAAACCCACAACACTACAACCCGTTTTGATTTTGTTAGGATTAGTAGTTGTCGGTGTTATTGTCTATAACTTACTAAAATCAAAAAATGAAACTAACTAAACCCGTTAAGACGGCATTAGTAGTGCTGCCATTTGTTATTGGCGGCCTTTTGCTTTTGAAATATTTCCGCCCGAAAAAAAGGGAGGATGGTGATGATAATAACAATCAAGGTGGCGGCGGCGGAACAATACCAACACCTACACCCACACCTGCTCCAAGTGGTTTTGCAAAACACATCGTTACAACAAGTACGAGCAATCTGAATGTTCGTTCTGGGCCATCTACTTCTTCAAGTATTATTAGTACTCTACCAAAAGGAAGTGAAATATTTGCGAAACCTTCTGGTACAAGCGGTTGGCACGAATACTCAAGTGATGGAATAACTTCCACTGGTTTTGTATCAAGTCAATATGTAACAAAAAAATGATATGAATAAAAAAGTCATAATTGGCATTGGAGTAGCGGCTACACTTGTTGCCGCTTATTTCATTTTTAAGCCAAAGAAAAAAGATGAGGTAGTAAGCAAGCAAGACCCATTTGAACCTACACCAAATCCGAGATTTCCGTGTAAGTTACCAGAGCTACCTTGCCCTAATAACAAATTAAAGTGCTTCAATCCGTTAATATTCGGTCAAAATCAATGTAGTTCATCAGTATCAACACCGCCTATTTTTTCGTAATGTTTTATCGTAAGCCATTATATTATGGATTCAATAAGCTGGAGCCATTCATTGATACGGCAACAATGGATGAGCATTACAATAAGCACTACAAAAAGTACGAGGAAAACTTAAACCAAGCACTTCTCGAAAACAATATACGAGAAGATGATATTCAAGTTGTTTTAAGGAACTTCTACTCAATACCTAAAATTCGAAATAACGGCGGTGGTTTCTATAACCACCTTTTGTATTTTGATAATATATCTCCTTACGCAAGAGAATATGACATTTATGCAAGTCCAGAGCTGAAGCAGTTGATTAATCAGAGCTTCGGTTCTTACGAAAACTTCAAAAGTCAGTTTATCAAGGCAGGTTCTGATTTATTTGGTAGCGGTTGGGTATGGCTACTTTTCAAAGATGGTAAGCTCATCATCGGGACTACTAAAAATCAAGACAATCCAATTATGCAAGATGATTATACCATTTTGCTCGGTATGGATGTGTGGGAACACGCTTACTACTTAAAGCATAGGTCGGATAGAAAAGGATATATGGAAGATTTTTTCAAAACTATTGATTGGAATATTATTAGTCAACGATTAAAATAATGTTTATGGCATACGATTACGGATATACGAATCAAACTACTTGCCCAGATGGACTTGTATTAAAAGAAATTATGGAAGGCGGTGCAAAAAGTTTTAGAATATACAAAAAATGTGTTGCGCCATCTACTGAAGCAGATTGCCCTTCAGGTACAAAATTTTCGAAAGAACCTATTCCAAGTGGAATTACTGCAATAGGTGGTGATGGATTTCAGAATAGGTGTAGGCCAATCAATAATAATGGATATGGTGATTATGGATATGAGCAAGTAAACAAATGTAAAGGAAATTTTAGCGTAGAATGTAATGATGGCACTTGCGATGTTACTAATGGAGCAGTACTTCCTTGTATGGGTAGGGGTGGTGTAAAGCAAACAATTCCTACACCAGTGAATCCAGTTGAAAAGGTCGTAGAAGCAATCAAACCAAAAACCGAAGAAGAAGAATACAGAAACTTCATCTATTTAGCTATGGCAGGAATAGGTGTTTATTTACTTTTAAGCGAATAATATGCAAAAGAATACTAAAATACTACTTGGGTTAGGTCTAATTGGACTGGCTTACTATCTCTGGAATAAGTCAAGTAAAAAGCAGCAGGATGTAAACTCTAATATGCCAGAGGTACTTCAGCCAAAAGTTCGTGGTTGTTCTGGTAATTTAATGCCTTGTCCAGACGATTCTGGTTGTTTTGACCCATCTAAAAATCCAATATCAGATTGGGAAGCAGGACGACCACATCCTTGTAACAGAGCGCAGGAAAATCCATTACTACTAAAAATCCGTGAAAAAAGGGCAAAGGAACTATCAAATGAATGGTGTGAGATAATGTCAAAAGCCAAGCGTACGGCAGGCGGGTTGGAATTGAATAAAGAGGAAGAAACAAGAGCAAATCAAATAGGAAAGCAAGTAGAACAACTTGGTTACACTGGATTAGGATTTAGTATTCTATCAGGTGGTGTACCTAATTGCAATCAGTTAATTACAATAGAAGAATCAAATAAATATCCTCGTTTTTAATGGCTAAAAAACTATCCATATTACTCTTTTTGGGTTTAGTAACCTTTACTCTTTGGAGGAACTATGGAGTGGTGGCTAAAGGAGATAACGATTGGATTAAAGTAAGAGAAATATGGGAATGAAAGTAATTAACAGAGTACAACAAGGCGATATTATTTATGCTTCTTGCGTAGGGCATACCCTTTGCCATCACATCGGCATTGTGTATAAGAAAGACGATAAGATTAAGATATTTCACAATTCTCCCTACATCAAAAATAAGTTTGGTGGTAGCATTTGCTCTGAAACCTATGACGAGTTTATGAAGGGTAGGTTGGCCGTTAAGATTGTACGGACTAATGTTACTAACGACCGCATTTTGGAAGTAGCCAGACAACACAAAACCGAAGTTTGGGATGAGTTCTTCTTTAATTGTGAGGATTTTGTACTGGAAGTAGCGGAAGGACACCGCCGCTCCAACATTAGGGATGCTTGGAAGATAGCGGCATTGGGAGTAACCTTAATATCTATGTACTAATGAATGGACGCTCTCATATTATTTATACCACAACTAATAATCTTGCTAATTATTATTAGCAGTATTGTATGGAAAAAGGAACGAAAATAGCATTGGTGGTCGCCGCTTCTGGACTTGCTATGAATAAGTATCAGGCAAGTAAAGTAAAGGGCGAAAAAACCTATTTAGAATCAGACGAGCAACAACTTAAAATGCTTGGGGGTGCTACTGCCGTACTCGGCTTGGCATCCGCAGGAATTATTCAATTTACCAAAGACAAACCTAAAGCACGGAAAGTAGCTTTTGTTGGACTGGCAGGGCTAATAGGGTTATTCGTATATGGATTGTTTATGGCTATGAAAAAAATGACCTAATGAATAACAAAACAAAAATTGCACTCATTATTGGTGCAGCAGCGATTGGTGGGTACTTTCTTTGGAAATCTCGTCAACCTGAAAAGAAAAGCGCATCAGGTGGATGTGGTTGCAGTCAAAAATCATTAGATGGCAGAGCTGGGCCAGTAGAAATACCCAGTTTTGGCAGACCTGTAATTCTTCGTGAAAGATAAAATAAATATAAACAAACAAAAACAAAGTATATGGCATT
>Ga0172365_10000829_pt1 | contig 21608 bp, 23 predicted proteins | sample LakKivSesite48cm_FD_114535 | JGI IMG/M metagenome (GOLD analysis project Ga0172365, IMG submission 114535) | Sediment microbial communities from Lake Kivu, Rwanda - Sediment site 48cm | ecosystem: Environmental > Aquatic > Freshwater > Lake > Sediment | place: Rwanda: Western Province, Lake... | reverse complement strand
GTCGTTGCCCGATCTTCGCTCAACGATCTGAACAACCTGTCGGACCTGAAGCAGGTGCTGGCCGCAGCTGCACGTGAGGACGACGACACGTACGTGCAGATGATCAACCTGCTGGACCTGTTCGATCTGTTCAAGTGCCGCGGCAACGATCTGGACGAGCGCGCGAAGGAATACAACCCGAGCCTGGTCAAGCGGTTGGACGCGCGCAAAGCCACGGGGACTGTCACGTTTTCGCGCACGGGGACCATCGGATCTGTCACGATAGCCATAGGGACGCAGGTGACAATCCCTGCGGACGGTGCACAGCCTGAAGTTGTCTTCACCACGACCACGTTGGGGACGATTCTGGGCGGGAACACGGTATCGAACGCGGTGACGGTGGAAGCGGCAGACGCAGGCGCGAGCGGCAATGCAGCTGTGGGCGTGATCAAGGGCTTTGTTTCCAAACCGTCTGGCGTGACTGGAGTGACTAACCCTGCTGCGTTCACAAACGGGCGAGATCGCGAACAAGATGACGCGTTCCTGAAGCGCATCGTCGATCAAGTTGCGGGGCTGGCACGTTGTCACGCGGCAGGGTTAGAACCTGCTGCGTTGTCGGTGGAGGACACTAATACCGGCAAGCGTGTGCTGTTCGCGAACGTGGTGGAAGATCCGATCAACCTGGGTCGCGTCACGATCTACATCGACGACGGATCTGGAACGGCAGAGACCACGGCGGTCAAGGTCGAGGAGGTGGTGCTTGCCGTCGCCTTGGGCGGCGAGACTAAGCTGAACCTGCCCGACAAGCCGATCAAGATCGAGAATACGTTCACGCTCCGACGGAACACGGTTGCCCTGGTGTTCGGTGTGGACTACACGCTGAACCCTGCCAGCGGTCAGATCAACTTGTTGCCGGGTACGTTCCCCACGGGGTTGACCGCAGGGGATTTGATCGACGCGTCGTACACGTACTTCACGGGGTTGATTGCACTCACGCAAAAGGTGATCGACGGCGATCCAGGGGACCGATCCAACTTCCCTGGGTACCGTGGTGCTGGTGTTCGAGTGCGCGTGTTGACACCCGCGATTGTGCAGATCGTTGTTCGTGCGAACATCACGGTGCTGGCGGGATTCAACCAAGCCGCTGTCGCCGCGGACGTGAAGTCTGCGATCAGCGAGTACGTCAACGGGTTGGGGATCAGTGACGATGTGATTCTCAACGAAATGAAAGAACGTGCGATGGCCATTCCTGGCATGTACGACGTTTCGTTTTTCCTGCCTGTAGAAAATCGTATCGTGCAAGACAATCAATTGGCGCGGTTGATCGCGTCGAACATCACAGTTTCGTAAAGGGAGAACCGAACAAAATGCCACTACCCACGCTGGTCAAAACTTGGCGATTCGCCGCAAACCTTTCGGTGCCCGCTGGCATCGATACCAACGAAACGAATCGCTACCTGTGGTGGGCTATGTACAACGCCCTGTGCGGACGGCTGCCTGACAATTCGGGGCCTCTGGCGTGGACGGATTCCGCGAACGCGGCAGCGGCGGCACCTGCTGCGCTGTGGGTGCCAAAATCCGAGGGCAATACGGTGGCGTTCGGAAACAACGACGACGTTAAGCGTATTAATACTTTTGCCGATGTCGTTTACGGTGTTTTCACGGGAGGCACATGGTCCCACCTGTTCAATTCGGCGCTGGGCCTCCATATCAGGCTCCGGTTCGGGAGTAACGGTTCGTCTGGGTCGCATTTTGTCGGAGACGCTGCCAATTTCGGTGAGCAGTCGGGCTTCAATATGTCGTTCACTGGGTACGGCACTTCAAACGGAGGCACCAATGGCTCGCTGACGGTACCCCCACTGACGAGCAGCGTGAACAATCACGCGCAGTTCAACGCTGGCGATACTGTGGGGGTTGACTCCTACGGTCCTACGGTCTGGGGAGGCACGGCTGGTGGGGCCGTCGCTCACAGATTGCACGTCATGGCGTCGTCTGACGGCAAAGTCTGGCGTATCGTCGCGTTCCGCAGCGGGCGTGCCTGTATGTTTCTCAACATCGAAGAACCGCAGAGCCCTGTTGTGATTCCTGGTGCGCCTGACCGCATCTGGAACGGCCTGGACCAACCTATCGTCGCGTTTCACAGGGGCACTTCCCACGATGCAGACACCACCCGTATTCTGCGCTTTGACCGATGGCTTGCTAGCAGGACTGCCTCGTCGTTCATGGCACAAAACGGCAACGCGACACAGGTTGAGCGCACCTTGCTGCAATTCTCGTCAGAGAACCCGTGGGGGCAGAGCACACAGTCACTCTGTCAGTTGAATTCGATCTCTTTGTTGAACGGGTTGTCGCCGATTTTGCCGCTGGGCTACGTCAATGTTACGGCGGGGTACTACGGGCGTGCGGGGATTGCCACTGACTTGTTCCACGGCGTCAGTGCGGAACTAGGCGGCCCTGCGGAAGGTGACTCGTACCCGTTGGCCGGTACGCGAAACTTTGTGCACCTGGGCAGCTTCGTCCACCCCTGGAACACCACGGTCATGCAGACTGCGTAACCTATGGCTGATTTCGACGGGGAATATCTGGCGGGTACCACTGCCGAGTTGTTGGAGGATGACACGTCCGGTGCGGGCGATGCCGAGTACCGCGATCCGTGTCCGCCTATCGATCCTGATTACCCGGTGATTTCTGGGTTGGAGTCCGATGGCTGATTTCGACGGGGAATATCTTGGCGGGACCACGGAAGCGTACGGCAACGACGCTCCATCGGGCGCTGTTGCCGCGGAATATCTTGCCGGGATCACGGACGCGTACGGCAACGACGCTTCCGCGGGCGCGCATGCGGCAGAACTGCTGGAGCTGGGAAACTGTTCGCCTCCCGTCTCGTTCATCCCGCTGAGCCAGCGAAAGATCTTCGGCAACCACGGCGGGGATATCCTTCGCTTGACGGGGACGTTTCCGATAGGGGTACCCGTGGCCGTGTCAATCGGGCCCGTGGGTGGCCCCTACTTGTACCCTGCGTACGGTGGATCTGGATATGGGTATGCACCCCGTTCGGCAGACGGGGTATCGCTGCCCGTCGTGCTGCCCCCTGTTCCCTTTGTCGGGGACTTTGCGATTCGAGTGGTAGTGCCCCCGTCCGTGGAATTGATCGTGCAGGCGGGTACGTTTGTAGAACGTGCGTGGTACGGAAAAGTGCACGTCATGCGCAGTAGCTTTCCTCCACAAGCAGAGACGGGCCCTCGTCGCTTGGACGCCGAGCCCCCATTGGTGTCGTAATGCCAGTCAACGAGTTACAAGCCACGCTAGATGCGATTGCTGAATCCGACAACGAGATCGGAGGCACACTCATTACGCGCACGCGCGAACGTGCGCACATCTTCGGGCAGAACGACGCTGAGGTCAGTGGGTCCAGCCTTACGAGCCTGGTGGCCGTGTTCGACGCGGGAATGGTGGGCATGGGGCTGGATATCATCCAACCTGTTGCGGGTGCTTTCACAGGGAACGAGGGCAGTTACGTGATCGCGTCCTACGTCAATCCGACGTTGGTTACGCTGCACAAGATCGACGGAACCGCAGCTGCCTTTTCAGCACAAAACCCGGTGCGCTGGCGTTTCACAACGTTACGCGTGGAGAGCACGCTGGGATTCCCGCGCAATGATCGCGCGCAGGCGTTGTGGATCGGCGAAGAACCCGTGGCGATTCCGTACGCGCAGACGGTGCTGACACCTTCGCTGCAAGAGTTCCGCGGGTTGGGTCCGCAGCGCATGCTGTTCGTCACGATCCTCGCGGCAGGGAACACGATCAGCGCAGACGGTGCGATCTTTTCCGCGGCTGACGTTGGACGCGCGCTGTGGGTGTACCCGCGCGCGACACTGAACGGCAACGAAGGCCCGCGCTTGATCCTGACGGTGGCAGGCAACGGCAAGAGCTGCACGGTGAGTGGATCTGCGTTTGCTGCCACGGAATCGACTGACGGGCGGATTGCGATCAAGCAGTACGACACGGATCGAGGGCACCTGAGTGGGCGCGTGCCCCGTCGTCCGAAGGTGCGCGCCCCCATTCCGGCGCTGTCGGAAGTGGTAGACGCTTCGCAGTCGTACAGTGCGCTCGACAAGTTACGCCGAGCGATGCTCACAGCGTACGCCGAGGGGGACGAGCTGGACCGGATCGGACGCCGGTATGGGATCCAGCGATTGCCCGCGTTGGGCGACGAGATTTACAGGTGCTTGTTGCAGGTGCTGCCGTACTTGCCGCGGGGGACGGTGTACGGCCTGGAGCTGTTGCTGGAGTGTTTGTATCCCGGTGGGGGTTGGGAGATTTACGAGGACTTGGAGTCGTTTCCGAATCAGGTGTTTGTGCTCCTAGAGTCCGTAACGGGGACCACGAATATCAGCGAGGGTAAAACCTGGATGGTCCCGACGGGAGCCGACGTTACGCCGTCGGTGGATCCTGCCCTGGGCGGAACCGCGCAGGGACGCGGGCATCGCGAGCGCAAGGTGATCACGGGGGTGTCGGCCCTGACGGCCTTGGCGCACACGCCGACGAAGGTTGTGGACCTGCTGGTCGAGCCGTACCAGCAAACCCTAGAAATGGGAGTGCTGCCAAGCGCAGCGGCACCCGTCTGGACGTACGTTTCCGTGGCGGGTGGTGCCGAGGTAGGTAGCTTCGCTATCGTCGCTACAGGGCCTGGGCAGACCGCTTTGGAGTGCACGCCTGATGCAGCGTCGCCGACGGCCAACGGTGGCCGGTATTCGCGTGCCCTGGACCGGCAGGACTGGGTGCCGGGCTCGCGCGTGTCCTTTGGGTGTTGGTGGAAGCCTGTCGCGATTGGCGCGGCCACGGGCTACGCCTGGTCGGTGGAGGTGGACGATTCGGTGGTGGGGCGCAAATACGGAGCGTTCTGGAACGACACGGGCTGGCAGCTGGGCGGGACGCTGGCAGACCCTGGCGCGATCACGGGCACCTGGAGCAACGGGCCCTTGGTGATCGGTCGCTGGACTCGCATCGAAGTGCTGAGGGAGACACGTCCGAACGGGATGCACGAGGTGGTGCTGTACCGAGACGGCAAAGAGGAGGCCCGTGCCAACGTGGCCGGGTTCGTGGCGTCTGGCGGGTCCACGATCAGCTTCGGGTACTCGGGGTCGTCACCCGCGCAGGACTGGACGGTGTACTGGGATCGGGTCCGCGTGCAGGTGTCTTCGGAGCGCAACCATTTCAATCTGCGCCGAGCTGACGGAGCGTTTGCCGGTGGAGGCCCGCAAATGTCGAGCGTGGCGGGATTGTTCCTGTCGGGGGACACTGGCCGTCGGATCCGGATTCGGAGCGGGGACACGCGCGCGCAGGGTGAGTGGGGCGTGACGTACGTGAGCGGGACGATCTTGTCTTTGGCCGGGATTGTGCAGGCTGATGCGGCGACGCTGGAAACGGTAGCTGGGCTGCACTACGTGGACACGCTGGACGTGTCCTTCCGGGTCGGTGACGTGGGCAAGCAGATTGTGTTGTCGGGCAGCGTGCTGGGCAACAACGGCACGCGCACGATCTTGGCCTTCGTGAATCCGAGACGGGTGCGCGTCTCGGGTGCTGTCTTTGTCAACGAGCAGTCTGTCGATTGGCAATTTCACCCGTACGATGGGGTGACGAGCGGGGCCTTCCCGATCCAGTCCGGCGTGGACTGGGAATTGGTGGATGCAGGTACTGTGTCCGGTACGACGGTCACGCCACGGGATCCGTTTCCTATCGCATCGGGCAACGTGGACGTGCAGTACACGACGATCCCAAGTGCTCAGATCTTGCGCGACGAATTTGTGCAGAATGATGGGGCAGCGGCGGGTCCGCCTGACGAGTACTACCCGTTTTACGTATTCGACGTTGATCGCGCTACGCGGGAGCTAGTGAATAGCATTACGATTGCCGGTGTCCTGCCAGCGTACAAACGGAAATTCTGAAGGAGAAACTGAACAATGGATCGCGTGAACATTCTGCCGAACGAGCGTGTTGGCCTGGACGATTTCGAGGACGGAGCGGGCGGTCGCCTGGTCGAGCGGGATCTACTGCGCCGCGGGCGCACGTTCTTCCTGCCAGCGGGGCGCGCGACGGGCACGACGGGCACGCAGGCTCGAATCCTGAACGGGTTCACGCCTAGCACGATTGCGTTTGGCGTGGACGACTCGCTGGTGCTTCACCGTGGCGCGGGATTCTTGCCGTACCTGACGGACACAAGCGAGATCGAGTTTGGTTTGCTGTTCGGTGGCGAAGGCGAATCGACGCTGGAGGTGGATTTTTCCACGGCACCTGCGTCGAGCGTGCAAGCCCTGTGGATCCGTGCAACGGGAACCTACGCGGAGTTCGAGAACCGCGTGTTTTGGAATCCGTCTGTCGCAGCTGAGTTCGTAGACAGTGTGTCCACGAGGCTTGTTGCCGGGTGGGAGGTCACGTTTCAGGATGCTGCTGCACCTGCCCCGCCTGGGAACGGCGAGTGGATCAAGATCGCGGAGGTGACGATCAACGGTGCCGTCAAGATCTCTGCGTACGCGGATTATCGGCACCTGTACTTTGAGGGGGATGCGCAGGGCGCATTCGCGACGGAGTGGGGCAGCGGGGCGAATGATCGCAATGCTGCGCGCGGCACCTACGGCATTGGAGATCAGCACCTGTGGGTGCAGGCCGTTCGCCGTCAAATGAAAGACATAATCGGCAAAACGGGCTGGTACGAAGCGCCGCCGAAGTCTCTGGAGCAGCTGAAGGACAAGACTGCCCGTTACGTTACCGTGGCGGTGCCTGGGGGGCCTGTCGCGGAAGGCGACTACCCCACGTTGACGGCTGCCCTAGTCGCGCTGAATGCGGCAGACGGCGGGACGATTCTGCTGCGAGAGGGGACGTACCACGTCACTGCCGAGACGGTGCTGGTTAAGCCGATCCGCGTGTGGGCTGTCGAAGAAAACGTGGTTATCAACAATCAGCTGAATGCCGACGACAAGTGGGTGTTCAATTTTTCGGCCTTCTCGACACGCGGGTCCGAGCTGCGTGGCCTTCGGATTGTAAGCGATGCACTCCTTTCATCCGAACACGCTGTGCGAGTGAACGACTGTCGCTTTTCCGGTGTGCTGATCGAGGGATGCGTGATCCAGGGCGAGTTGACCATCACAGGCGATTCCCAAGTCCAGGTTACGCAAAGTACGGTTGCTGAAGCAGCGACCAACGCGTACAGCCCGCAGCTGGTTCTGATCTCGGGTTCGCCGACGCTGTGTTTCCAAACGTGCCAATTTGACTTGCTGGGGGTCCGCACCGAAGGGATCTTGCTGACTTCCATTACCGCCTTAACGTCGGCAAAACGTGCGCACGTCGCGTTCAACGCCTGTTCGGCCTCGTTACTGGGCGGCAATCAGCACTTCATCCGAACGTCGGCCACTGGGACGTTCTTGGATCTGCACCTTGGCGTCGATATTTTGCTGATTGATGGGTCGCAGAATCCGAGTGGCACTGTTGCCCTGAGCGGTGGCGCGAACTACCTGAAAGGTATGTCGATCACGGTTGCGCCGGGTGGCAACGATACGACGGATCCAGTGCTGCGCGTTTCGGGCAGCACGGCAAAGACTGATCGCTGTGTGATCGACGGGCTGTACATCAACGGCAATGGCACGCGACACACGATGCCCACGGCAAACCGCACGCTGGTGCTGTTCAATATCCGCAGCTTGAGCTGTCGAGATATGCACGTGACTGACTGGGAATTGCCAGACTCGTCGATCAGCGGATCGTCCGTGAACCGTTTCATGCTGGTCACGACTGCCCCACAAGACACAGGTGCGCATCAATACCTTGAGCGGTGTTTGTTCACTCGTATCACAAACACTGGCGTCAATGATATGTTCCACGGCTGCCTGGGTAATTCACCCGCCGTTGTCGTGAATGCCGACGCGACGGTGGAAGTCGCGAGCTGCATTTTCGACGTGAGCGGCCACGCGTATAATTCGTTGGCGTCTCGCAATACCGTGCTGCTGCTGTCGAATTTCAAAAACGCGATTGCGCGCAACAACAAGATCATCGCGGGACACTGGTACAGCTTGTTGCAATTCGAGGATGCGGCTGGTGGGATCGAGCACAACATCATTGATGCCGATTCCGCCTTGGGCGGGTCAGGCATTGGGTACTTGTACTCAATTCGCGCATTCGGCGGGCCCGGTCCAGGCACAGCACTCAACGTGGTGGGCAACAAGTGCTTGGGTTTGGCGGCCTCGCAGCAATCTGCGGTACCGCAGCTGTCTATCACGGGTGCCGGGCACGATGCCGTATCCCTTGCCGGGAACACGGTGCGCGGTGCCATTCCAGGTGCGGATATCGCGGTGGTGTGCGTCGATGCCACGCTTTACGGAAACATCACGGACGGTGGTTATACGGTACTCGCGTCCGGCACGCAGCGTCCTGCTGTGCTGTTGGATCACAACGTGTAAGTCGAGAAACCAAACAAGGAGAAGGATCGATGTTCAAATTTCTAGGGTTAGTTGTGTGCTGCCTGGTGGTGCCCCTGTGCGGGTTCGCGTACGCCGATGCGGGCCTCGCCGACACGGTGTCCGTCGGGGATAGCGTGCTGGAGGCCACGAAGCAGGGGCGCGATGCCTTCGCGAAGTTTCGCGACGGGAACCTGCGTGAGGCAATGGCAGGTGCGATCACGCTGTTGCTGTTTCTCTGGCGTCGTTTCGCGAGCAAGCTGCTGGTGGGCAGACTGAACGCATGGCAGACCGGGTTGGCGTCTGCGATCATTGCGTTTCTCGCGATGCTGCCCGTGGGATTGACTGACCAAAAATTCGCCTGGGGAACGTTCGTGATCGAGAGCTTGATCCTGTCCGCCGAGAGCATGTTCCTCTGGCAGATGGTCGGCAAGAAGGTGCTGCCCGCAGTATTCGGCACGCCGCACACGCCGGGTGCCATGCCGGGTGCCACGCCGGGTGCTGCGGTGCCCCCGCCACCGTCGGGTCCAGTTTAGGCAAGCACGCGGGCTGTTACCCCGTGTGAAGGGGATCCGGGCGTTGGACCCTGATTGCTCAGGGGACTGCTGTTGCCTGGATCTCCTGTTTGCCGTAATGATCGGGCAATGGGTTACGCAATCGTTGGTGGACTCGGATTGTTGATTGGGCTGATCCTGCTGATCTGGGCTGTGAGGCTGCGGGGCAGGCTGGCAGAGACGCAGGTGAAGCTGGCAGAGACGCAGGCCAGCTTGGAAAAGGCGGCAGACGTGGCGTTGTTGAACGCCAACGCGGCAACGGCTGCCGAGGCGGCTGCCAAGCGCGCGATGGCAGCGGCAGACGAGTTACGCGTGCGCCTGAAGGCAGCTCGGGACTCCCTGCTGCTGTGCAAGGATCCAGGAGCGATCCAGCAAGTGTTGGACGCCGAGTTGAAGGAGGAGACGCTTTGAAAGTTGCAGGTTCTGCAATTTACAAATGGAGGGTGGATGCCCTTGGCGTAGCCGTCATGGTCGTCGGGTTCATCATCCTCACGTCCGGGTGCACGCTGTTGAGTTGGGGATCCAAGCCGGATTGCCCCAAGCCTCAACCTTGTCCGTCGTGCCCACCTGCGAAGGTGGTGACGGTCGAGAAGGCGTGCGAGCTGCCGCCACCTATCACGTTGCCCGCGGTGACGAGATCTGACTGTGGGGCAGGGTCGGGCCTGGTCGCGTGCTTTGACGTGCCCAACGCTGCGCTGCTGGCGCAGCGGGAAGCTGCCCTGAAGGACTGGATACGAGAGACGCGCGCTCGCTGTGGGGTGGTGCCGCCGACAAATGGGGTCGGGGCAGGCACTGCCCGCTAGGGGTAGGCGGGCAGGGCTGGCATCCCTGCCCGTTACTTTTTTCGGCTGCTGCTCTTTTTTATTTGACGGCTGCGTTTTAATCCCGTAGTGTCTGAATTGTGAGCTTCGGTTCACAGAAAGCGAGCGAAACATGGCCACGAAGCGAACCATCCACGTTACCGTCACTCCCTACGACGGAGACGACTTTCCAGAAGCGGCATCGTTCGATGAGTATGCGGGCGAATGGCTCCATGAGCACTACAGGGCCGATGGCCCGTGTGAGGTGAAGGCCACGTTTGGATCGCGAAATGCGATTTACGTGGACGGTATTCCGGAGGACGACGCGAGCGACCTGCTGGGGGCGTGCTGGGAATCGTTCGTCGGTGGCGGATATCAAGATCCGGATTGTGCGTAACCGCGCAACCCAACGTCAAATCATAACGCACCAACGAAAGGAAAAACGACCATGAACACCGCGACAGACTCCAGCGCCACGGCCCGCGACATCCTGGCCGCCGCGCGGACCGTGATCGTGTTCGCTGATCCGGATGCAGACGATTGCCTCGCGGACGCGGCGTACCGGTACGTGGACAAGTATCCCGATTGCGAGTACTGGGATCTCTCTCCCCGCTGGGCGAGCGAGGAACGCGAGGAAGTGGAATTGACCGTCCCGCTTCGCACTGGCATGCGTCTCATGACCTTGGACGAGATGGACGAGCACGGAGCGGATGTGGTCGCGCAGGTGCGCCGACTCCTCCCGGGCCCATGGCGCGCGGAAACCGACGATGCCGGCCTGTACGTGACCGAGTGACCGTCCCACCCCGTGCGTGCGCTCACAGATCGACGCAAGGGGCCCAACGCTTTGTGGTCATGGGGACCATGCGGCGCTGAACCACGGAGGCGACGAGCCCACCGTGAAAATCCGACGAGGAGAACACAAATGGAAATCGTAACCCAGATCGCTACGCTCGCTCCCAAGGTTGCCGCTGAGCACGAGGAGTACGCCGCAGCACTCACCGCTGAGCCCGCAGCCGAGGTGGAGCTATTGAGGGTCGTGATCGAGACTGTTAGGCCCGCGCTGAAGGCGATCACGAGCCGGATCAAAACGGAGAACCGCTGGGGCAGCACGGGCAACGGCGTGTATCCCTGGGAAAAGGACGAGCACTACGCGCAGCGCGGGTTGTATCTCGATCCAGATGACCTGGTTGGTCCGGGTCGCGAGCGACGAGGAGATCAGAATCGTGGGTCGTACGTTGGATCCGACCGTTTCCTGCTTGTGGACGGTTCGATCCTGGAATTGGAATACAACGGCAGTTGGTCCCAATGGCAGGGCGAGACGAGCGGGTGGACTTCTACGCAAGAGGTCGTGCCGCTCGAAAAACTGTCGAGCGAGCAGATTCACGACGCAATCCGAGCAATCGGCGCGGCGCTGCAAAACCAGGCCGACGGCAACAAAACCAAGCGGACCGCCGCAAGCATTGAACGGGCGGCGAAAATCGCAGCCGTGACCGCGCTGCTCAAGTAGCACGCCCCACCCGTGCGCTCCCAGACCGGCGAGCGCACGGGGTCCAACGTCAAACCCTGTGATCGCGTGATACACAACAAACAAGTCGAGCGTAACGCTCGGAATACGGAGGGAACAAAATGATGCTGAAATCGAAACGTGTTGCGACGTTCTACGTGGCAGCTGAAGACGCTGAAATTGAGGTGTGCGTCCCGTGCCTGGGATTGGCCAAAACGCTGCCTGTGCTCGGGGAGGTACGCCGAGGTGCCCACGACGGCACGTGTGCTGTGTGTGGGCATTGGCCTGATCGCGCTGAAAAGGAGGGGTGCTAAAAATGGAAACGAAAATCCGAGTGCTGTTTTTCCCGGTGGGCAAAGCGCCTGAATGGATCGAGCTGGATCCGCACGACATAAGCGAACTGCAAGCGCGTGTCGGCGGATACGTTGAGGTGGTGCGGTTCGGGTCCGTGGACCTGTGGTGCAACGAAGAAGGGAGGCTCCAAGGCTTACGCCACAACGGCGTGGTGGCGCACAACGTGCCCGGTGGGTCCGCTTTGGACATCCTGGGCCCATTCGTGCTGGCAGGCCGTCGAGAGAGCGACGACGGTGACATGATGGACGTGCTGCCGGACGACTGGCAGGACCACGTGAAGGTGCTCGCGCGGCGCGAGACGTGACCGTGTACTGGCAGGTGCTCGCAGTCAAAACCAAAGGCCGAGTCGCCAAGTACCTGCTGAAAGTCGGGGCACTCGTGCGCCGGACGGGCAGTTCAGCGCACGAGTGTGATATTCCCCCAAGTCCCGCAAGGAGAAAGAATCGTCCTGTGACAAACGATAGAAAGCCCTGGGAACCGCAAAACACTACCATTTCAGATCTGGTATCGCTCCAAGATTTCCGGGAAAAGGGAAGGCTTGCCGCGAAGGCTGCGCGCGCGAAATACGGCAAGCGCAATCCGATCCCTGTCCTGTCGCGCAGCACCTGGGCGCGCAACTACGATTCTGTGCACGTGCGCAAGCTGATCGCCCACTGCCAAAAGGATTTCAGCAAGATCGAGGTGATGGTGCTCGTGTACTTGGACGCGTGCTCTGCGCAGCGGACACCCCTGAGCATCACGCAGGTGCAGCAAGGGTTGAGTCTCGCGAGTAAACGTCACGCATCCGAAGCTGTGGCGCGCTTGGTGAAAGCCAATTTGATCGTCAACGTGGGTTCCGCACGGGTGCCCCACCTAGTGATTCAACCGATCCTGGAGTACTGGCGGATATCCGAATTACGCGCACTCCGCGAGCTGTCCCGCCCAACCCGAAAACCCTGGAAAGGCGAGCGCCGTGAGTAATCGCGAGAGTAATAAAAGCGTAACGAAAACTGTTACGCTGGACCCCGAAATCGCATTACTTTGCGTAAAAAATGGGGCGAAAGTAATAGTTTCCCCCGTAGGAAACTCCAAAGTTTCCCCCGTAGGAAACTCTGGAAGGTCTAGTGTTGTTATAACAGGGTTAGACCTAGTGATCTTGTGTGTTCGAAAAGGTACGAAGTACTTCAGAATCGAAATCAAGAGGGTCGCATCAGCTGCTTCGCTTCGCTTCGCAGCTGCGGGGCACTACTCGCTTACGCTCGTAGGCCCCCTTTTCATTTTGCGTAATCGGATGGGGAGGGCTGCGTAATGGTGGTCGGTACGCTTGAGATCTCGAATAGCAAGGCCCGCATCACAGGCTTGCCAGATCACGCCCTACGGTTGCTGCGTTTCGAGCTGTCCTATCTCGTCGGCGAGGCAGGTACCCGAGTGACCACCGCCAAGGATGGCACGATGCACGCGCGGCACTGGGATGGCTGGACGCAGCTGCTGAGTCCAACGGGTTTGATGCCCGCAGGGCTTGTGCCCCGTGCTTTGCGGCTCCTGCACAAGTGGGGGTACCCCGTGCAGCTGCGGGATCTCCGCATACGTCCCGACGAGGAGATGCCGCGCTGGTGTTTGCCCGCAGGGTTCCGGCTGCGCGATTACCAAGACCGCGCCGTGCGCACAGTGCTCGGGCCTGGTCGAGGGGTGATCGATTCTCCTCCGCGCAGCGGGAAGACGGTGATCATTGCCGAGCTTGTTCGCCAGCTGAGTCTGCCCACGGTGATCACTGCCCCCACGGAGGCGATAGCCTCACAAACGTACGACAAGCTGGTGGAGCTTTTCCGCGAGAACGAGTGGGGAGGTGGCCGCAAGGATTGCTCCGAGGATTTTTTCCTGCTGACTGGTGGCCTTCCGAAGTCCAACGCCGATAGGCGTGCGTGCCAGCGTGCTCTGGTGTACGTCGCCACGGATGGCACTGCCGTGTCGATGGACCCGTCGTGGTGGGAGCGCATTCGCGTGTGGATCTCGGACGAGAGGCACCACCAAGCGAGTCGCACGCATCGCAAGCTGAATGACTTGGCCGTCAATGCGTATTACAGGTTCGGTTTCACCGGCACCAACTTTCGCAGTTCCGAGGGTGAGCACGTCGCACTCGAAGCGCCACTAGGACGCACGCTGGTGCAGTACTCGGTCCAGGAGATGCGTGATCGTGGTGTGCTGGTCCCTGCCCGAGTCGAGTTCTGGCCGATTTACCGGCCTCGCATGCGCACGATTGCGTTCCGCGATGCCTACACCCACGGGATTGTGAATGACAAGATCCGCAACGCTGCGATTGTGTACGCCGCGCAGAAATACCGGGAGGAGGGCAGGCGCGTGCTGATTCTCGTGAATCAGATCAATCACGGCGAGCTGTTGCGCGATGCTATCGCGGGTTCGCAGTTCGTCAAAGGCGTGGACGGCGATGAAGTGCGCGCTGCTGTGAAACGTTTGGACGCTGGGGATCTGCGCGTGTTGATTGGGTCGCCCGTGGTGGGCGAGGGGTTGGACTGCCCGTCGGCAGACGCGCTGATCTACGCCAAGGGGTACAAGGCCCGCGTCACGCACACGCAGGATATGTTCCGCGTGCTGACCGCCGATGGGCGCAAGCAAGACGCGATCATTCTGGATTTTGCGGACAGGCACAACGCCCACCTGGAGGACCACGCTGTCGCCCGCGCGCAGAATTACTTGGCGATGGGTTTGCCCTGCACAGTGCTGCCCGAATTGCCCACACTTGACGGCCTGGTCGAACTTGTGTAGACCTGTGCTGTCCCGAGAGCTTCAGAGGCTTTCGGCACGAGGAGCGAACATGCACAAATTTTCGGGCTCAAATCACGGTTCTGTTTCAGCGGATCTCGCAAGAGATCGCCAGCTGGTTCGCTCACCGCGCTTTGGTTGCCCTTGTTTTTCGGTAAGTTGCAGACTGTGCAACTTACAAGCGGGGTGCCCGTCGTGATTCGCGGGTTGGACAGTCCGGAAAAGCTGCGAGAGTTTTTCCGTGCGAAGGGCTACCGCAATCTCGTGCTGCGCGCGGTGGACATGCTTGAGATGCGCGTGGCCGACTTGGATTACCTGCTGTCCGTGGTGTTCCCTTCAGCGGGCCGCACGCCGGGTGAGACTCACAAGCAGTTTTTGTTGCGACTGGCGAACCCCGACGGGTATTGCATTGTCCCGTGGGATCGTTTGCTCGCGCGAGCGGACCTGGATTTCCTGGAACGGTTGCAGGCTGCGTTGGCCGAGTACCGAACCGTTCGGTATCACAAGGGGGAGCCCATGCGGTCCGATCCATGCCGCACGTGCGCAGGCCGTCAACGTGTGGGGTGCCACGAGTGCGACGGCACTGGCGTCACGCACACGTGGCTCGAATTGTCCGCTGAAGAAACCGCGTTTGCAGAACAGGAGCTGGAATGAGTGCACGACCGGGAGACAGGCAGTTACTCGACAACGCCGCGCACAAGCTGCACCTGGGCAGCACGCCCAACGGTGTCGCGAATCAGTTTCTATCCATGTGCCGCGCCAAGCACGTCACTGTCCGTTCCGAGGGCGGGTGCCACGAGGGGACGTTGTTGGCATTCGACGCGTATTCGATGCTGATCGCGCGGGATGGGGACCACCTGCACGTGCTGATCTTCAAAGGCCCCGGTGTGAGCGTCGAGATCGCGTCAGGTGATCTTGCCGAATGAACAACGCCGAGGAGCACTTGATCCGGTTGTACAACGAGTTGATGGCTCGTGTGACTGCGCCGAAGCGCGGGTTCATTGGGTTTAACGCGAAGAACAGATCGGCTGCTACTGAGCTGCAAACGTTTCTGGATCTGCACGGTTTGCAGGCAGGCCCGTACCTGTCGGCGTGTTTCGGTCGGTATGGGTGGATGCGCTGGCCTAAGTTTGGGGACTTGTCGAGTGAGAGCAACTTGCGTTACTACCGGGATTCGAGCGTCGAAGCGTCTAACACGTGGCGCACGTTGGCTCGCGATGAAGCGAGCGAGCAGCGGATTGCGGTGCCGAAGGGGCTGGAGATCGTGAAGCTGCGTTTGCTCGCAGCTGGAGCTGACAGCTGTTTGTCCCGGCAAGATCTCACTGCTGGGTACAACGCTCAAAGCCCATTGTGCCAAGGCTGTAGTGTGTCGGAGAAGTGTCGTGCAATCAGAAAACGCTAATTCAATCAAATTCGGGTTCGACGCTGAGTTTCAGCGCAAGGTGATCAAGCTGGCTTTGCTGGACGACGGGTTCTGTACCGCAGCAATTCAGCACGTGCGTCCTGAGATGTTCGAGAGCGATGCGCTCCGCTGGTGCTGGCAAAACATCATGCGCGAGCGTGAGGCACAGCGCACGCCGACTGCCCTAGTGCTCCGCGATAAATTGCGACACGTGGAGCCCGTGGTCCAGCCTCGTTACGCAGCGATGCTGCAAGCGATTGAACAAGATCAGCTGCGCGAAGAACACTACGTGCGGTATTCGCTCGCTGAGTTCGTCGCGCGCAACGTGTTCGTGGCCGCCTATCAGGATTCGCAGAAGCTGTACAACATGGGGCGCGTAAACGACGCCATTGACGTGATGAAGCGCGAGGCAGATCGCGCCGCACGGATCTCGTTTGCGTCTCCTGCCCGGTACTGGTTCTACGCAGAGCTGGAGGATCGCCAGCGCCAACGCAAGGAGCGCGCCCGCCGTGAGTACGATTACACGTTCCCGACCGGGATCGTCGGCGTAGATGAAGTGCTCGACGGCGGACTTTCTATCGGCGAGCTGGGTTGCTGGATGGGGGACGCGAAAGCGGGCAAGAGCATCATGCTGGTCCACCTAGCGTGCTACGCGGCACGCGCACTGATGCGGAAGGTGCTACTGGTACTCCTGGAAGGCAGCTACCTGCAAACTGCATCGCGTATGGACGCGTGGCATGCGGCTGAGCTGTACAACGAGGTGAAGCGCGGCACGTTTTCGTACGAGGCGTTTGCACGGTTGCAGGACGAGTACCGAAGCGCGTCTGACCGCCTGGTCATTCGCCAAATGACGGATTCCTGGAGCTATTCGGCTGCGGACATACAGACCGAGTTGACTGAGTTGGCGGGTAACTCCGGCTGGCGTCCTGCCATGCTAGTCGTGGATTACGGAGACTTGCTGCGATCTCAAACGGGGAAGAACCTGTCGGAGGAGCAGCATCAGCGTGATGCGTTTGGAGATCTCCAAGTGCTGTGCAAACGCGACGCGGGCTACGCCGTGTGGACGGTGAGTCAGGCGCGCAGGCCGCGCGGGCTGGGAAAGTCGGCGAAGGACGCGAAGGACGACAATGGCAACGGGGAGGGTGGCGAGGTGTGGCGCGGCGGTAAGCCTGTGCTGAGTCGTGGATCCATGAGCGATTCGTATAACAAAGTTCGCCGCGTGGATTTCCTGGGTTCGATCAATCAGGACGCCGAGGATAAGACGCGCCACGAGGCTCGCCTGTACCTGGACATTTATCGAGACAACGCCGCGGACACGGTGGTCAAGGTCAAGCAGGATCTGAACCGTATGCGTTTCGTCGATCTGATGGACCCGCTGAATCGCCCTGATCGTGCGTCGGCTGTGCTGGACGAGATGGATAAAAAATCAAAACAAGCGGTTCCGGAGAAGGCCGCCTTGGAACCCGAAAAGTTGGATCTGCTGCCATGAGTACCGTTTGGCAGGCTGACTTGCGGTTCGATCTGCTGGACTACGTGCGCGCGCACGGAGGCGTGCTCGCCGTGCAGGGTCGCTCGGACGAGTTTGTGTTGCACTGTCCCGATTGCGACAAGAACAAGCTGGCCGTGAACGTGCGTAAACGCACGTGGCAGTGCTTCACGTGCGGACAAGGTGGGCGGGATGCGCTGTCGCTGATCGCGAAGGCGGATTCGTTGATGTGGAAGGATGCGATGGAACGCTTGCTCACGGGCAATCACACTGCGATAGGGCGCATTGACAGGCTGTCCCTGGAGCTTGGGGACAAGTCGGGTCCAGTGCGCACGTCGTCGTGGGTGCCTCCTGCTGTTCCGTGGCCCGAGACGTTTGCGCGCGTGGGGTTCGAGACTCCTGCGGCTCGTGCCGGTGCGGCCTACTGCTATCGGCGTGGAATTTCCCTGTCAGTGGCAGCTGATATGTCCCTGGGCGTGTGCACTGCGGGAAAACAGGCGGGCAGGTTAGTGTTCCCGGCGCTGGATCACGCTGATCGGTTGCTGTTTTACCAAGGGCGAGCCATGTGGGATCCGCGCCCTGGTGAGCGATACGTGAAGACGCTGGGTCGCGCGCGGGCGACTGAGCACGACGCCGGATCTGGCGATTGCTTACTCAATTTGCAGATCGTGAAACGGTGCAACCTGCAACGCGTGCTCGTGGTCGAAGGGCCCGTTGATTGTGCGCACGCGTACCCCCACGGTGTCGCGCTATTCGGGAAACGACTGAGTGCCCGTCAACTGGAGCTGCTGATGCGCGCGGGTATTCGCGAGCTGGATCTTGGTTTGGATCTCGACGCGGCATCGGAAATGGCGCGTATCGCCCCGCTGCTGGCGGACCTGTTCACCGTGCGCATTGTGCGGTGGCCCGCGGGGACGGATCCGGGTGTGCTGACCCCCGAGCAGATTGCGCAGTGTCGCGATCAAGCAGTGGTGTGGGGGAGTGGGGATCGCTTGAGGACTTTGCAATCAACGGTATGACTTACGCTGCCTTCGCGGCAGGGGAACGGAGCGGACATGGACACGTACAAATGGGATCGAATTATTCACAGCATCGTGAACGGTTGTCGGCGACGTGCTGCCTACCTGGGGGCCGATATGGACGACCTGTTGCAGGTGGGGCGGATTGCCGCGCTGACTGCCGAGCGCACCTGGGCTCCCGAGCACGGTCGCAGTGAGCCTAGCTGGGTGCACTACATGGTGAGCTGCGAAGTGAGCAAGCACCTGCGTGCACTCGGCTACCGGGTCACGTCCGAGCTGGACGACGAGTATTCGCATGGCCCTGCGGAGGAGGCTGACGCCCGCCTACTCGCGCGGTCTGCGCTCCAAGTATTGCGCGCTTCGCTGCCCGAACCTATGTGGGCTGCCCTGTGGCTGCGGCACGCGGAAGGCGCTGACGTGGACGACATTGCACGCCAGTTTGGCACGTCAAACGCGGCCATTCGTTCGCGGCTGACGTATGCCCGTGGGCGTTGCCTCACGATCCTGGGTGGGCCGGTATAGTGCGAGGGACCACGATGGAAGATCATCAAAAATTGCTTGCGGAGGCTCACGCGATGGGCCTCCATTACACGGGCACGGACACCCTGGAGCTGCGTGCCCTGCTGGATCTGGCCCGAGCAAACAAAGGCCGCGAGCATCCGGTTCCCTGCTACGGGCTGTCGTTCGACGGCACGGATCGGCGCTGTCGCATTTGCTCGCTTCGCAATCCGTGCGCCGATGCGGATCGGAAGCCCCGTGTGGAAGTCACCACGGCCAAGTTGTCGCCCGTGCCCTGTGAGATCTGTGCGTCTGGGCTGCTGGAGGTGGAGCTGTTGGATCTTGAGACACGCGAGCTGCGTGATTACGGGTGCTCGACGCCCGGATGTCCGGGTACGGTGTCCGTCCAGTACGGATGGGAAACGCACGGCGCTACTGCCGTTCGTGATATTGGCTTTCAACCTGCGGAGGATCCCGAAGTGAAAAAGACAGTCGTGAAATTGAAGGTGGTGAAGCCGCCTGTTGCTCCTGCCGAGCCTACCCCTACCGAGCCTACCCCTACCGAGCCTACCCCTACCGAGCCTACCCCTGCCGAGAGTGCTCCTCCTCCTCCTCCCAAAGTGCGCGTCAAGACAGTGAAGCCCGCTGAGAAGCCCGCTGCGAAGCCCGCTGCGAAGAAGGCCGCGCCTCCCGCTCAGGTACCCCGCGTTGCGCAGGTTGCGCAGATTCCCGCGAAGAAGAAGGGCAAGGTCACGTTTTTCCGGATCGTGGAAGGCACCCCGGACTGCCGCGGCTTTGAGGCTCCGAGCTTGACGACTGTGGTAACACGCATCACCGGCACGCGGTCCTGGTCGCCTAAAAAGTTTTTCGGTGAGGCCAGTGCCAACCCGAAGCCTGGGGATCGGCTGACGAAGCTGTATCGTAACACGATGTACGTTGTGGAGGCTTGCTGAACCTATGGACGACCGTACACGCGTACCCGTCACTGTCACTGCGTACGAGGACATTCTGTCTCGCATCGCACACTTTGATTCGTTTTCGATTGGTGGCCGGTTGTACACGGCTGACTACCTGATCCGTCTTCTGACGATCAACGTGAAAGACGCGGTGGAGGAGGCTGCGTACACGCCCGCGCTGGTGCTGTACTGGGGGCGCGAGGCCGCACGTGCCCGTCGGATCAAGGCCGACGTGGACCATCAATACAAAGTGTGGCGCGAGCGCAGCTTCATGGAAGCGAAGGCCACGCCGGTTGCGTCCACCGATAAGTTTCCGACGGATCGTCAAGCTGAAGCTGTGTACCGAATGCTGCCCGCCTACAGCGAGTGGAAGCGTCGTCAGACTGACGCGCAGGAGGCTGCCGAGAACGCCGAGGGCGTGTACGAGGCCCTGCGAGTGAAGCAGTTCCTCCTCAAGGTCGAGGCTGACCTGTTGCACGACGAGGCCGGTGGGCCGTACGTCGTCGTCGAGGATGAACAGCGCGAAGTGCCCCGCCAACCCATGATGCAATCAAACCAAGCAGGAGAAATATGACCACGCCATTCGATTCGTACCCCGCACCTGGAGCAGTGGGTGTCCACGGCAGTGCATCTGCCGGTGCCCCTGTCGCACCTGTTTCGCAGATTTCCCCTGACGGGCAGTGGCGTATGGAGAACGGGCAGTGGGTGCCCAACGCTCCCGTGGCCGTAGCAGCACCACCCGCTGCGCAGATTTCCCCTGACGGGCAGTGGCGCATGGAGAACGGGCAGTGGGTGCCCAACCCCGTGATCACGCGTGCCTCGACTTCGCCAGCGGCACCTGCTGCCGGTGGGGCACCCCCGTGGGGATCGGCCAACGCTGGGTTTGATCAGCTGCCTCCTGAGATGCGCGCAGCGTTGGAGCAAGATGCTGCTGCGCCTGGTGGTAGCAGTCGGTTCCCGGCCAGCGATATCGTCTGGCTGGAGCCAAACAGGCCGACACGCGTGGGCGCAACGGCTGACACGTTTATCCGGATTCTGCCGAACGGGCAGGACGAGCGGTTGCCGTACTGGCAGAAGCAACATCGGCACTTCTACAACGTGCGCACGGAAAAGGGCATGGTGAAGCTGCCCCGCGTGTGCCCAAAGGAAAACGCGGTGGCACCCGCTGTGCCTGGACCATGCCCCGTGTGTGATCGACGTGATCGCGCCGATGCTGCTGGCGACAAGGATCTCGCCAAGCAGCTGAATCCGCAGCTGCGGTATTTTCTGAACGTGTTGGACGGCCAGAACATGCAGAAGCATTTCGGGACGGACAGCACCACTGGGCAACCGACCTGCAAGGCGATGGTGTGGGGCGTCTCGAAGACGCTGTTTTCCAAGATCACGACCCTTGTGGCGTCACGCGGTCAGATCTTTTCCCGGACGCAGGGTACGTGGCTGAAGGTCATGTGCACGCGGAACGGATCCGAGGATCGCGATGTGCGGTACGACGTGATCGATTCGGGCGGCCCTGGCCCGTTGCCAGCTGGGTTCGAGGCGATCCAAGTGCACGATCTGTCTCTGCTGAACGAACTGACCCCTGTGGATCAGATGGCTCGCGAGATGGCCGAGTCCTACCCTGATGCGGCGGGCATGCAGTTCAATTCGGGTGGCGTTCCCGCTGCGGCAGCTGCCCCGTGGGGCAGTCCGTACCAACCCGCTGCACAGATGCCCCCGCAGGGGCCTCCCGCCTACGCTCCTGCACAGATGCCCCCGCAGGGGCCTCCCGCCTACGCTCCTGCGCCGATGCCCCCGCAGGGGCCTCCCGCCTACGCTCCTGCGCCGATGCCCCCGCAGGGGCCTCCCG
>Ga0172365_10000827_pt1 | contig 21616 bp, 15 predicted proteins | sample LakKivSesite48cm_FD_114535 | JGI IMG/M metagenome (GOLD analysis project Ga0172365, IMG submission 114535) | Sediment microbial communities from Lake Kivu, Rwanda - Sediment site 48cm | ecosystem: Environmental > Aquatic > Freshwater > Lake > Sediment | place: Rwanda: Western Province, Lake... | reverse complement strand
TCAACCAGGCGTGTATAATCTGACAGCTGGCTCAGATCGGAAAAGATAAATGAAAAATCCGCCTTTTCCTGTTTAATACCTTTGAGCCGTGCTATCCGTTCAACTGCTTTATTCTGGTAAATATCACATCCGAAAGCATAAACGGTATCGGTAGGATAAACAATCACACCTCCCTTTTTCAGCACTTCGCATACTTTCAATATTTGCCTGTTGCTGGGGTTCTCAGGATGAATTTTTATGATCATGGTGTTAAAAATTTATGTTGCAAATGGAAGCACATGACAGCTTCCTCAGGATATGAATCCGCCAGGCGGCGGATTGAACAAATCAGCTGATAATTGAATATTATCATTAACTGTAAAATCCGTGAGCAGGTCATGTCGTTATCTGATCAGCTATCCTGATGGAACTGACTGGTCTTTATCCCTGCCTCATCCGCCTATTTCTCCGGTTCTTTTTGTTCATTTTCATCTTCATCCTCTTCCTCTTCCCAATCATATTTTATAACAGGGGGACCGTATTTCCTGTAATAAAATGCCAGCACCAGGCCTGATAGGCCACCTCCCATATGTGACTCCCACGAGACATGATAATCGTACGGGAGGATACCCCATACCAGTCCCCCGTAAAGGAAGACCACCAGCAGGGAAATAGCCAGCAGGTTAAGGTTGTTCCGTATGATACCGCTAAAGAAAAGGAATGATGCAAAGCCATAGACCAGGCCGCTGGCGCCGATATGATAAGCTGTCCGTCCACCAAACCAGACCCATACACCGGTGAGCAGGTAGGTCAGGAAGAAAACCCTGAAAGCAACGGTCCTGTAGAAATAGAATATCGCCGTAGACAGAAGGAACAGAGGGATTGAATTATCGAACAGGTGCTTGAAATCAGCATGGATCAGCGGACCTGTTATGATACCTGTTAATCCTTTAAGTTTCATAGGAAATATTCCATAACCGGTAAAATCCAGATCAAGAACAACCTCAACGATCTTAACAAGCCAGATCAGTACCAGGAAAAATGACGGGAAAACCAGGCTGTAAATAAATTTTCGTCTTTCCTCAACCATCTCCGTTTCCTGGGTATTCAGGGACATCATCTGTTATTTATTTATGGGCGCAATGTTCTTACGGTTGCTCCTGCCTGCCACATCTCTGACTGGCCAAGTTCCCTCAGCTCCTTATCAAGTTCAGCTTTATAATTTTTATGGCCGGTTCTTTCGAGGACAATCTTTGTTTCCACACCTTTTCTGACCCTGTCATACAGTTCTTTGAAAAGAGGCAACACTGCATCCCTGAACCTTGGTTTCCAGTCAAGTGCACCTCTCTGCGCCGTGGCACTGCAATTAGCATACATCCAGTCCATTCCTTTTTCATCAACCAGGCGTATGAGGCTCTGTGTCAGCTCCTCAACTGTCTCATTGAAAGCTTCGCTGGGGCTGTGCCCGTTATCACGCAGCACCTGGTACTGTGCTTCAATTATTCCTGCGAGGGCTCCCATAAGTACGCCCCTTTCACCTGTCAGATCGCTGTACACCTCTTTCTCAAAGGTGGTAGGGAAAAGATATCCAGATCCGATGCCTATGCCAAGTGCAAGGGTACGCTCTTCAGCTTTTCCTGTATAATCCTGGAACACTGCATAGCTTGCATTGATACCTGTCCCTGCAAGGAAGTTTCTCCTTACACTTGTTCCCGATCCCTTGGGAGCAACCAGTATCACATCAATATCCGCAGGCGGGATCACACCGGTTTGTTCCTTGTAAGTTATGGAAAAACCATGAGAGAAGTACAGGGCATCCCCCTCTTTAAGGCATTTTTTCAATTCCGGCCATACCTGCCTCTGTGCAGCATCTGAGACAAGGTATTCTATCACCGTCGCCTTTCCGGCTGCTTCAGTTATAGGGAAAAGAGTCTTCCCCGGCACCCAACCATCACTGACTGCCCGATCCCAGTCTGACCTGAAATCAGGAGATTGCCCGACAATAACCCTGAAGCCGTTATCTTTCAGGTTCAGTGACTGTGCAGGACCCTGAACTCCATATCCTATTATCGCAATAAGCTCATCATTAAGAACCTCGCGAGCTTTGCTGAGAGGGAACTCCTTACGTGTGACGACAGTTTCTGTCACACCGCCAAAATTTAACTGTGCCATGGCAAAATTGTTTTTAATTAATATTCCGGGAGATTTCTATGATCTGTTTTTCGGGTACCACACATTGGTGAATCACCGTTTATTTATTTCATTGTCAGTGTTCGACTTTTGCCTTTTCGTTGTCAAGTTTTTTAAGGAATTGCGTAAAATACTCCTCTTTACCTTTGGTGATTGCAACACGTCCCGACCTGGTAAACTGAAGCACGCCAAACCTGAAAAGACTATCAAAAAGCTCCTGTGTTTCAGCTTTATGTCCGGTTTTTTCTATGACTGTATAATCGGGCGTCACTTCCAGTATCCTTGCATTATGTTTTCTGACCAGGCTTTCGACCTCGTTGCTTGCGGTTAAGATTTCTGTAGGCACCTTATACAGGGCAATCTCCTGATGGATGATATCACCGGTACAAAGGGAAAATGCCTTGAGTACATCAACGAGTTTTTCGATCTGCTTCTCCACTTTCTGAATCATCGGTTTGGTAGTCCTTACGACTATAGTGAATTTGAATATCCCTTTAATGGATGATTCGGAAACCGTAAGGCTGTCTATATTAATATGCCTCCTCGTAAAAATGATAGTGATCCTGTTCAGAAGGCCAACGCTGTTTTCAGAAAAAGCGGTGATAGTGAATTCCTGTTCCATAGGTTTATCTATTACTCTGATGTTATACTGTGTTATTATTAATGGACGCTGGTGATTTCATTATTCCAGCCGTATGTCTGACACCGATGCTCCTGTAGGTACCATAGGAAAGACATTGTCTTCCTTCTCGACCATTATTTCCAGCAGGAAAGGTCCGTCAGTGGTAAGCATCTGTCTCACAGCATCATCCATTTCCTCGCGTTTAGAAACACACCTGCCTGCTATACCGTATGCGTTGGCGATAGCAACAAAGTCAGGATTTTTTAATTCGGTGAAGGAATAACGTTTATCAAAGAACAGCTGTTGCCATTGCCTGACCATACCCAGGAAATGATTGTTCATCAGCACAATTTTGACAGCTGCACCTGTTTGTGCGACTGTACCAAGCTCCTGTATGGTCATCTGGAATCCCCCGTCACCGACTATTGCAACCACCATCATCTCGGGCCTGCCTGTTTTTACTCCCAGCGCTGCCGGTACACCAAATCCCATGGTCCCCAGTCCTCCTGAGGTTACAAGGCTCCGGGGAGATCTACCGGTAAAATACCTGGATGCTATCATCTGGTGCTGGCCCACATCGGTCACCATAATAATATTACCATTGGTCTGTTCATTGATTCTCCTTATGACCTCAGCCATTGTAAGACCTTCCTTTGTGGGATACAGGTCTTTCTGGATGACCTTTTCATATTCATACTGGTAGGCGCTCTTAAACTGGTTAAGCCATTCCGGGTGCTTGTTTTCATTGATCATAAGCAGGAGCTCTTTCAGCGAATCCCTGAGATCGGCTATCACTGCAACATCTGCCCTGACATTCTTATCGACTTCAGAAGGATCGATCTCAAAATGCACTATTTTTGCAGACCTGGCGTAAGAAGAAAGGTTACCTGTGACCCGGTCATCGAACCTCATCCCCAGTGCTATCAACAAATCACTTTCATTAGTTTTGATATTCGGACCGTAATTGCCATGCATACCCAGCATGCCCACGTTCAATGGATGATCAGGAGGAAGGGCCGTTTTACCAAGGAGCGTCCATGCTGCAGGTATTTCTGCCTTCTCAAGGAGTGTGAGCACCTCAGCTTCCGTTCTTGAAAGCAGCACACCCTGCCCCACCAGGGCAAGTGGCTTCCTTGACGCATTGATCAGCCTGGCAGCTTCGGCAAGATGTTCATGATTAAGGGTAGGCCTGGGAACGTAGCTGCGTATATCTTCACATTTGGAATAGGAAAAATCAAACTCGGCAAACTGGGCATCTTTGGTGATATCAATCATGACCGGTCCCGGTCTGCCTGTCCGTGCAATAAAAAATGCCTTGGCAATGATTGAGGGTATTTCTTCAGCCCTGGTAATCTGAATATTCCATTTGGTTATGGGCATTGAGAATCCCATGACATCTGTTTCCTGGAAAGCGTCTGATCCGAGCAGCGGCGCATGCACCTGTCCGCTGATACAGATTATTGGTGTTGAATCGATCATTGCATCTGCCAGCCCGGTGGTAAGGTTGGTGGCCCCCGGTCCGGATGTCACAAGGCATACTCCCACCCTGCCGGTCACCCGTGCATAGCCTTCGGCGGCATGTGCGGCTCCCTGCTCATGCCTTACAAGTATATGGTTCAGCTTATCCCTGTAATTATAGAGGAGATCATATACGGGCATGATAGCCCCACCGGGAAAACCAAAAATAGTATCCACTCCTTCCTCGATCAATGAAAGCAGCAGGCCCTCTGAGCCGGTAATCCGCCGAACAGTCTGACTGGAATCCTCTTTGTCGCTCATAGCAAATATTTATGAAATTATAACCTTGTATCCTTTTATATCAATCGTATGGCTCCCTGATCGGCAGAAGAGACCATGCTTGCATAAGCCTTCAGTGCGGCTGATATATCCCTTTTCCTGTGTGCCGGCCTGAATGCATCCGTTCCTTTGGCTTTTTCCTCTTTTCTCCTTTTTGACATTTCTTTCTCTGATACGAGGAGATTAATGGTCCTCTCAGGTATGTTTATTTCAATCCTGTCATTGTTTTTTACCAGTGCCAGGTTACCACCTGCCGCAGCCTCCGGTGAAATATGTCCTATCGACAAACCGGATGTCCCTCCTGAGAAGCGCCCGTCAGTGACCAGCGCACATCTCTCGCCCAGTTGTCTTGATTTTATGTATGATGTCGGATACAGCATCTCCTGCATGCCGGGGCCACCTTTCGGGCCCTCGAATCTTATCACCACCACATCACCCTCTCTGACTGTACCATCAAGAATACCATCAGCAGATTCCTCCTGTGAATCAAAAACAACTGCCTTCCCGGTGAAATGGTACAGTGAGGGATCGACACCGGCTGTCTTGACAACGCATCCCTTTTCAGCAATATTACCGTACAGTATCGCCAGTCCTCCTTCGGGGCTATACGCATTTAAAGCTTTGCGTACACACCCTTTTACCCTGTCACTGTCAAAACTGTCGAACATTTTCTGCTGGGATCCCATGACAAGATTCCTTGGTCCGGCAGGTGCAGCCAGGAAAATTTTCGTTGCGGTTCTGTCTGAAGTATCTCTCATGATATCATACCTGTCGAGGGCCTCTCCCAGCGTCAGCCCGTCTATACGGTGAACATCCCTGTTTATCAGTCCGGCCCTGTCCAGTTCCCCCATGATTGCCAGTATCCCCCCGGCCCTGTTCACATCTTCCACGTGATAATGAGAACTAGGAGCCACCTTACACAGAACAGGTATTTTCTGCGAAAGATGATCAATATCTGACAGGGAGAAGTCAATTCCCGCCTCATGTGCGATTGCAAGGATATGAAGGACTGTATTCGTTGATCCTCCCATGGCTATATCAAGGGACATGGCATTGATAAAGGCTTCCCTGGTAGCAATAGATCGCGGAAGGACTGTTGTGTCACCTTCAGCATAGTACCTCCTGGTGATCTCTGCAATTCTCATAGCAGCTTTGCTGAACAGATCGGTACGGAATTTATGGGTTGCAAGGACTGTCCCGTTACCGGGAAGGGCAAGTCCGAGAGCTTCATTCAGGCAGTTCATTGAATTTGCCGTGAACATGCCTGAACAGGAGCCGCAGGTAGGACAGGCAGATCTCTCAATCTCAAGGATCTCTTCTTCTGAGAATGAGTTGTCGGCTGCCATTACCATGACATCCACCAGGTCATAAGTACGATCCTTTATCTTGCCGGCCTCCATGGGGCCACCTGATACAAAAACAGTGGGTATGTTCAACCTCATAGCCGCCATCAGCATTCCTGGCGTGATCTTATCACAGTTACTTATACAGATCATGCCGTCAACCTTATGGGCATTGATCATGAACTCCACACTGTCGGCGACAAGGTCTCTTGATGGCAGAGAGTACAGCATTCCATCATGCCCCATAGCGATCCCGTCATCAATAGCTATCGTATTGAACTCAGCTGCGAAACAGCCATTTTTTTCTATTTCCTTCCTGACAACCTGACCGATGTTATGAAGATGCACATGCCCCGGAACAAACTGACTGAAAGAGTTCACCACGGCGATGACCGGACTTCCGAATTGTTCCTCCCTCATACCATTCGCGCGCCAGAGGCACCGTGCTCCGGCCATCCTTTTGCCCTCAGTAGTGGTCGCGCTTCTCAGTTTAATTTTCATTATTGGTTATCTTAAATGATACATATTGAAACAAAACATGGTTTTTTCAAAGATCTTTTACTACCAGTTCCCTGTCTTTTAATCTCACATCCTGATCCCTTTATAATAAAGAAGGCCATCCGTCTGTTCCAGGAATGGCCTTCATAATATCTGAATGATTAATCCATACCATTCCTACCGTCGCAGTACCACGAGGACGATAATAAGAAGGGTATTAATTAAATGGATCAGATTCATGATTCTGTCAGATTGACGCAAATATATCCATTAATAATATATTTTAAAACATTTTTACATAAAATGTTAACACGTTATCAGCAAAACAGACTGTCCATATACGGACAGACCTAAACGGAACCGTACAGACAGGAAAGCGTACAGCCTGGCAAATATTTCATAAATATCTGATAACCAATAAATAGAAAACTTGGCATTATTTATGCATTATACCGGGTAAAGAGAGAATGCAACAGCTGGAGGGCAGATTCATGGAAACAACAGTTTTATATTATATAGTATTTTATTTCGAGGCCGGTGAAACGGTATCGGAGTAGCCATAGTCAATTTTGTCCTGGCCGGTATCATTATTGCATCGGTATTCTACTACCTGGGTTACCAGTCTGGCAACCGTGATGGCAGCCGCAGAAACAAGCTTGAGTACTTTAAGAAAGGATTGACTGAGGGTTATAAGAAAGCAAAATCCCGCCGAAGGGATATCTTTTGATCCCGGCAGGAGTTATGCTGCAAATATGTTTTGATTTGTTCCAAAAAGTTCTTCCCTATCCGCTGTTCATTGAGATGAGGAATTCCTCATTTGAATTGGTTTTGGCCATCCTGTCTATCAGGAACTCCATAGCCTCGATCGAGGTCATGTCAGACAGATAGTTCCGCAGTATCCATATCTTATTCAGCATGGTTTTATCCAGGAGCAATTCTTCACGACGTGTGCTTGATGCATTCAGGTCAACCGACGGATATATACGTTTGTTGGACAGTTTCCTGTCGAGCTGCAGTTCCATGTTGCCGGTACCTTTAAACTCTTCAAAGATAACATCATCCATCTTGGAACCCGTTTCTGTAAGGGCTGTGGCGAGGATGGTGAGGGAGCCTCCATCTTCAATTTTTCTTGCAGCGCCGAAGAATCTTTTTGGTTTCTGAAGGGCATTTGAATCAACACCACCCGACAGTACCTTTCCGGAGGCCGGGGCTATGGTATTAAATGCCCTGGCTAACCTGGTGATGGAGTCAAGTAGTATGACCACATCATGCCCGCACTCGACCAGCCGCTTTGCTTTTTCGATAACAATATTGGCCACACGTACATGCCTTTCAGCAGGTTCATCAAATGTAGAGGCAATCACTTCTCCGTTTACGCTCCTCTGCATATCGGTAACTTCTTCGGGACGCTCATCGATCAGCAAAATAATAAGGTACACTTCCGGGTGACTGGCTGCAATGGCGTTGGCAATTTCCTGAAGCAAGACGGTTTTCCCTGTTTTTGGCTGTGCAACGATCAGTCCCCGTTGTCCTTTACCGATGGGGGCAAACATATCGACCACCCGGCAGGAAATACTGCTTTTGGTACTTGGTTTTACCAGCTGGAATTTCTCCTGCGGGAACAAGGGTGTCAGGAAATCAAAAGGTACCCGGTCCCGTATGTAATCCGGACTCCTTCCATTGATCTCCTGAACCTTGATCAGCGGGAAATATTTTTCTCCATCCTTGGGCGGACGTATGGTGCCTGATACCGTGTCCCCTGTCCTGAGTCCGAATAATTTGATCTGTGACTGGGATACATAAATATCATCGGGTGAATTAAGATAATTATAATCCGAGGATCTCAGGAAACCATAGCCATCAGGCATGATCTCAAGAACTCCCGATGTTGAAATGATCCCTTCAAATTCAAAAGTTTTATCAACATGTCTCCTTTCTGTTTTTCTTGCGTACTCCTTATCCGGCTCCGGGGGGGCTGGCCATGTATCAACAACCGGCTCTTCCTTTGTCACAAGGGGTTTACTGTCATCTCTCCATTCTGTCACAATCTCCTCTTTGATCTCTTTTGGTATTTCAGGCAATGGGTTGTCTAACTTAAGCAGGACATCATTTTCCTCTGGCTGGTTTGAAGCAGGATTAACGGGCTGTTTTTTAATACGCCCCCTGTTCGATTTTTCCCTGATCCTGGCATGTTTGTCCGAAAGGTTTGAACTTTTGGAGGTGTCTCCTGCAGAGATAATGGCTTGCTGGTCAAGTATCCTGTAGATGAGGTCTTGCTTCCTCAAAGACTCTACTCTCTTTATCTTCAGGCCTTTAGCTATATCCCTCAGTTCGAATAGCAGTTTATTATTTAATTCTAGAATGTCGTACATAAATACAATAAGGAATTAATTATTAATAAAACGGATATTATAATCAGAGAAAATTCAATCGTTAAAATCGGGTGCTTATCCTGAATGAAACGAAGTCCGAAAACCGGCCGTTCAACGGGAATAATTGGAAATCCACTGCAAGTATAATCAATTAGTGACAATTACCAAAAAAAAGTTAATTTTTTTCATGATAAACGCCAGCTCCGGATTACTATAACCAAGGGGTCTAAAAACAATGGGAGTTATTTGGATTTCATTAATACAAGGATTTTTCCCCTGGCCGGTAATGAAGTAGTCGTGCGATACAGGTGATAATCAGGCGCGATTCAGAATGAGAAATCAAATGGGATGCTCCCCGGAGCTGGTTCTGGACCTTGGTTTGCTGCCGGGGGTGTGTTACAACCCCGGCAAACGGATTAAATCAAAGCTGACTGACTGCCTACTTGCGGATACTCCCACTGGCGGATCCGTGTGTTGCTGAAACCGCCAACCGGCGAAGGAGGCATGATCCGCCTGCCGGCGGAATAAAATAAATAGCAGCACTGTTATCATGAAATGATTTTTTTATGAAATTCGACGTCTGATTTGTAACCTTCAGGTAATTGATTCGTATAAACGATCTAAACTTTCAAACCTCATGCGTCAGCTGAAAATAATCAAACAGGTCACAAACAGGGAAACGCCCTCACTGGACAAATACCTGCATGAAATCGGGAAAGTCGACCTTATATCTGCGGATGAAGAGGTTGAGCTGGCCAGGCTTATCCGCAAGGGTGATCCGGCAGCTCTGGAGAAACTTATCAAAGCCAATCTGAGGTTTGTTGTTTCCGTTTCGAAGCAATACCAGAACCAGGGACTAAGCCTGCCGGATCTTATCAATGAAGGCAACCTTGGATTGATTAAAGCAGCACAACGGTTTGACGAGACCAGGGGGTTCAAGTTTATATCCTATGCTGTATGGTGGATCAGGCAATCTATATTACAGGCATTGGCTGAACAGGCGCGTATTGTCAGGCTGCCCCTGAATAAGATCGGTTCGATAAATAAGATCAATAAAACATTTACGAAGCTTGAGCAAAAGCACGAGCGCGAGCCTTCCGTCCTTGAGATTGCGCAGGCCCTTGAACTGGCACCCGAGGATGTGAAAGAAGCTATCCGCAGTTCAGGTAGGCATGTTTCCATGGATGCGCCTCTGACAGATGGCGAGGAAGGGAATATGTATGATGTGATGCTGAGTATTGACACACCCAGCCCTGACAAAGGCTTGTTGACTGAGTCACTGCGCAAGGAAATAGAACGTGCACTGTCAACACTTACACACCGTGAAGCTAGTATCATCAAATTGTATTTCGGCCTTAACGGGAAACACCCCCATACACTGGAAGAGATAGGCGAACAATTCAATCTTACCCGCGAGCGTGTCAGGCAGATCAAGGAAAAAGCCATCAAAAGACTTAAGCACACTGCAAGAAGTAAAATATTAAAGACATACCTTGGTTAACCTGCCAGCTTAAACAGAACCTTCCAATCAGATTAGCTTGTTTTCTTTTTTCATATTGAATCAATTGGTATGGACCCCAGGGCAGCGCCTCCGCAGAGTAGCTCCTTGCTTCGCCGAAGCGGCTACGCGAAGGCACAGTCAGCGCTCGCGGAAGCTCCGGGTAATTAAACCATACCTTCCCGTCCACCGTCCGCGTGTCGCCGAAGCGTTAGCGGAGGCACAAGCGGAACGCGAAGGTGGAATTAAAAAGGAACTGCATATTTTGCCTCGTAAAAAACGCTAAGGTTCCTTTTTTAATCAATATCCTTAATTGAAGAAAAAAAAAGCGGCATAATCTGAACCATGATCTGTCAGATAATTCAGGTAAGATGCTTCAGTCTGCTGATTACTCCTGCCGGATCGGCAGATGAAAAAACTGTATTCCCCACGACAAACACATCCACACCTGTTTTCACCAGGTCTTTGATGTTGTTAATATCCACACCCCCATCGATTTCTACAAGTGCTTTTGAACCAGTTTCACTGATGAGCTTTCTAAGTTCTTGTAGTTTCCTATAGCTGGAATCAATAAAGGACTGTGCACCGAAACCCGGGTTAACCGTCATGTTCAAAACCAGATCAAGGTCGTGAAGAATATTTTCAAGCAGGCTAACGGGTGTATGAGGGTTGAGGGCCACCCCGGCCTTCATGTCCAGTGAGTGTATCTTCTGAATAGTACGGTGCAGGTGGGTACATGCTTCATAATGAACCGTCAGCATATCAGCGCCGGCATCCCTGAATTCCTTCAAATAACGGTGAGGTTCGGTGATCATCAGGTGAACATCCAAAGGTTTTTCTGTTGCCTGCCTGATCTGCCGAATAACACTGAAGCCAAAAGTAAGATTCGGCACAAACACCCCATCCATAATGTCGAGGTGGATCCAGTCTGCCTCACTCTCATTGAGCATTTTTATTTCCCTGCCTAATTCCAGGAAATTGGCCGTCAACAGGGAAGGAGCAATCAGGTAACCCATAACATTCTTTGATGGATATACAAAGGTATAATTTTTCGCGACTTACAAATCATGATGAAAAGTTCCTGGTTCCTGCCTGCCCGTAACGAATGCCCGCCCGATCCGCCAACTGGTGGAGCAGGGTACGTTCGGGTGGGGTTTAAGGCTCGAAAAAAAGTGAGTTTTGAAATATCATTTTTCGATATCTCAGCATGGATAGCATGTAATTGTGATCCCGGGTACCCGGTCAGGTTAGATTTTTATTTAATTTTGGTCAAACCTCATAATTACCCGGTTCCTTTTAATCAAAAAATCCTGATATCATGACCAACAGAAGAGAATTACTTAAAGCTTTAGCATTGCTGCCGCTGGCTGCCTGTACCTCAACGCTTGAAAAGAAAGAGATGACCGGTACACCGGTGAACGAACCCGTTCCCGGCGGATGGTTACCAATCGGTAAAAACCTTAACCTGCAGAAAGTCAAAATAAAAAAAGTGAAGGCGATAACCACCGCTCCTTATGGAATTGAACTTGTTATTGTCAAGGTGGAAACGGACCAGCCCGGGCTTTATGGTGTTGGATGCGCGACATTCAGGCAGAGGGCACATGCTGTCGCCTCTGCCATAAATGATTACGTGGATGATTTTTGCCGGGATAAAGATGCCGGTAATATTGAAGATATCTGGCAGACGGCTTATGTGAGTTCATACTGGAGGAATGGCCCTGTCCTGAACAATGCCCTCAGCGGATTGGACCAGGCTCTGTGGGACATCAAAGGCAAGATGGCAGGTATGCCTTTATATCGGCTGCTCGGAGGTAAGACACGGTTTGCCGTGGACACATATACCCATGCTTCAGGTTCATCACCGGAAGCCGTGATGGATGCTGTTGCCGGATTCAGGGAACAGGGATTCAGGAATATTCGAATCCAGTTGGGCGATTACGGATCCACCCAGCTTGCAGGTAAGCTTGACTACAAAAACTATGGCTTTGGCCAGCCGGATGATAATACTATTGATCCGCAGGCCTATAAAAAAGGCGTGGTAAAAATGTTCAGTATGGCCAGAAAACGGTTTGGGGATGAAGTCGAACTGCTGCATGACATCCATGAAAGGCTCGAGCCCATGGATGCGATTGACTTAATCAAAAAAGTTGAGGAGTTCAGGCCATTTTTCATTGAGGATCCATTCTCTCCTGAAAATATGGACTGGTTCCCTATGCTTCGCCAGCATTCAATTGTTCCTATCGCTATGGGTGAGCTTATGAACAACCCCCACGAGTGGGTAGAACCGATAATAAAAAAATGGTATGACTTTATACGGCTCCATATCTCCCAGATCGGGGGTATTACTCCTGCCATGAAAGTTGCGCGGCTGGGAGAATGGTTTAATGTAAGGACTGCCTGGCACGGACCGGGTGATACTTCGCCGGTAGGACATGCCGCCAATGCCCATATCGATCTCGCCGTTTGGAATTTCGGCATCCAGGAAATAGTTCATTTCGATGACCTGACAAGGGAAATATTCCCTGGTACTCCCAGGATTGAGAACGGCTATATGTTTGTTAACGAAGCACCAGGATTGGGTATCGATATTGATGAAGGAAAAGCCGCAAAGTATCCTCTACCGAAATTTAACTATAAGTGGACACAGGTGAGAAAAGCTGATGGCACACCAGTAAGACCATAATAAACAGAAAATAACTATTCTGTTAATTCTTAACTTGTATCCTGATTTTTATACGATTTAATCTTTAAGGCAATGAAAGACCGTAGAGAATTCCTGAAAACATCTGTCTTACTTGGTGCATTCGGATTAGTACACCAATGGGCCTCTGCCCGTCCAGTTTCCGATAAGCTTGGGTCTGTTCTTCCTATGCGCAAGCTTATCCGGAATGGTGAAAAGGTCACTGCTTTTGGCCTGGGCGGATGGCACGTTGGAAACACCAATGATCCTGCTGTTGCTGAAAGGATGGTTGAGAGGGCAATTGAAATGGGTGTACGTTTCTATGATACTGCCAGGGTATATCAGAATGGCGGTTCAGAGGAATTTTATGGTCGTTTCCTTACCCCCAAATACCGCGATGAAATATTCCTGATGACAAAAAGCCATGCAAAAAATGCATCAGATGCACATACACACATAGATCTTTCGCTCACAGCACTGAAAACGGACCATCTCGACCTGTGGCAAATACATACCATTACAACCCGCGAAGATGTTGACCAGCGCATTGATAACGGTGTGCTGGATGTTTTTCTTGAAGCAAAAGAGAAAGGTAAAACACGCTATATAGGATTTACCGGACATACCAGTCCGGCGACAAATCTTTACTTTCTCAAGCGACTCGATAAGCTTGGTCTGGAAATGGATACTTCTCAGATGCCACTGAACGTCCTTGATCCCAGTTTCGAATCCTTTCAGAAAAACGTATTGCCCGTTCTTCTGGAAAAAGAATATGGCGTTATTGCCATGAAAACCATGGCCGGGGGCAGCATTATGGGAAGACGCATCGATACAACGCCTGAATGGATAAAAACAGAAATGATCCCCGATGTGGTTGCCAAGACCGGTATTTCACTTGAAGATCTGCATCGCTATGTATATGCCCTACCTGTTTCAGCACTGGTCAGTGGTTGCAATGACCTGGAACAGCTGGAGCATAACGTGAATGTATTGCTGAACCTGAAGGAACTATCAGAAGCAGATATGGAAAGATTGGAAAAGCTGGTTGAACCTTTTGCCGGGGGGATAGTCGAAAACTATAAGAGGGTGCTGGAATGAAGGGGAGTTCCGGGTTGCGGGTTGCGGGTTCCAGATTCCAAGTTCCAGCCCGCCCGTACCGAACGGTACGTTCGGGCGGTGTTCCAGGTTCCTCTTTTCTTCCTTCTTCCTAATAGCCTAACAGTCTAAACCTAATAGCCTATTTCCCTTCAGCCTGACAGCCTTCTTCTTCCGACTCAATACTCACTTTCTTCCTAACAGTCTAACAGCCTTCTTCTTCCGACTCACGATTCACGACTCACGATTCACGTTCCTATATAGTCGGCCAGGTACCCAAAGTGATCTGTCAGTTTCCCGTTCCGGACGATAGTTGCTTTGCCGATGATACCATGCATGTCATCACAGGCCAGTGAGGACATGATCCGGTCGATAAGCATCCTTCCAAAATCCTCCGAGGCATCGCGTGGCAATTCTGCCGGCAGGTTATCAACCGCCATGACCGTAATTCCCCGTGGATCAAATGGAGAAATCTCCCGTTCCTGCAGGGGATCATATCCATAAAAAGGTTCGGCTATGGAAGCAGCCCTTATGGTGGACGGTATGGAACCGGGCACATCACAACTGATATCGGCAACGACCCGTATCCTGAATTCCGGATCCCGTATGTCTGACGGAGCCATGAAGACCGGTGAGCGTGGATTCCAGTAATGGCCTGCAATCAAAAAATCAGTTACCCTTGTAAAAGGTTTAAAGGTGGATTCATACAGGTCCGGATATGAAAAAAAATGATTCAGCTCAAAATCCGATCCATCGGCACGCTTTACATAATGCCAGGGATCTATCCTGCAAATGACTGCTGCGCCGAAATCCCTGATGAGGAAATCATCTGGTTCAACCTCTTGCAATTGAAGATGTTGCAGCATCTCCATGGCACCTTTTGCGACCCTTCCTCCCCCACTGACCAGTATCTTTATTGCCGGCAGCTTCACCTTTGGCAGTTCCTTGACCATTTCTTGCTTGTCATGGCACTGATGGGCGGGTTTAAGAAGGAATAACCCGTATCTTTCACCCCAGGCCCGCAATCCGTTATAGGCACCGACTATCCCTGCCCATCTGCCAAAATGAACGAGCCTCAGTCCGTCAGTATCCGCCAGGTATTCATAATCCACCAGGGTTATATGCCTTGAGACAATGGCTTTAAGAAGATTCCTGTTATGGGGTTGTTTTTTACCGGTGTGCGAAAAAAACAGGTAGGTTTTCCCTGGTATCAGTGTTTCCACAGACACCTCTTTGATGCCCATGAGCACATCACATACGGAAAGATCCTCCCGGACAGTTATGCCATATTCACGGTACTCTTCATCACTGAACGCACGTATATCAGATGGCTGGATAAAACATTCCAGACCCGGAAACTTTTTCTCCAGTTCCTTTAACTGTCCGGGAGTAAAAGGCACCCTCCTGTCAGGCGGAAACCTGGTCTCTCTGAGAATACCTAATAGCATAGATTAATTTTTATTCAGGATTCTTATGACGCACGCCTTATAAGAATCTGAATATAAAACTGAAATTACTCGTGCAACGTTATAAAAATACTGAAATTAATACTTTGTGCGATTATATGTTGTATATCATTAATTGTGAGGCCTTTATATATCACCGCGCCCTTGGCGCGGATATATATAACATTTATTATCAGTATTATACTATTAATCGCAAAACAACTTGAAATCAATGTCTATGTTGCCAATGATGCTTAAATATATAATCGTTTTAAAATATTATTTTAAATTTGAACCGTAAGATTAACCAAACCAAATAATCAATAAACCATGAAAAATTACGCAAAGATTGTTTTTGCCATGTTCCTTCTGGCCATGGCACTGAGTTCCTGTAAAAAGGAAGAACCACCAAAAGCCGATTTTATCTATTCTATTGATGTACTGGAAGTTACATTCACCAACATGTCTGAGAGGGCAACTTCCTACCTCTGGGATTTCGGGGATGGCAACACCTCCACTGAAGAGAACCCCGTACATGTGTACACTGATGGAGGCACCTTCACTGTTTCCCTGAAAGCAACGGGAGATGGCGGTAGTGACACTTATGAAGAAGACATCACTCTGACCAAACCGGCAGCAGTAATCGATGGCGTGTTCACCGACTGGGATGAATATACCGCAATTTATTCAGATCCCGACGCAGAGAACGGTACCCTGCTCGAGTTCAAGATGACCTGGGATGCTGCTTTCCTCTATGTTTATGTCAAAGGCAATGCCAACACAAGCCAGATTCTCCAGGTGTATTTTGATAAAGACAACGACGGCACAACCGGATGGGCCTACTGGGGCGCTTATGATACGCCAGGACTCGATTACCTGCTGGAATACATTGTCGAACCTTTTGGCGAATCAACAGTCAGTTCCAATCTTTTCGGTGCAACAGAAGAAGACTGGCCATGGACCATTCAAATAGCCACCAATGCTGTTTCCGCGACATCAGGATGGGTGGATGGCACCGGCATCCGCAGTGTTGAATTCACCGTTGCAAGAAGCCTCTTACCTGATCTGGCAACCACCTTCAGGGTCAGTGTCAACAACATGAACCAGGACTGGGCAGTTACCGGTTCACTGCCATGGATGTGGCAGGATCCTGCCAAGACTCTGAATACCGTAACTCTCGAGTAAGATCAGGAATAAAATCCTTAAAGAGGCTGTTCACCACTGGCGGACAGCCTCTTTAATTTCTCACTAAATAATTTATTATGAGTATAAAATCCCTTATTGCATTTACCCTGTTCCAGGGATGCACCACTTTCCTCATGGCTCAGCATTATACTGAGCACCAGTATGCTGCTTCAGAGGCTGTCTTCAACAATCCTGAAAGAGGATTTTATAAATACACATCCAGGGGGTCGGCTGACGCAACACTGTCAAAGAGCACTCTCGAAAATTACTATAATAACGGTTTCACCCTGATCTACAGGATTTATTATATGTCTGATTATGTGGACAGGCCCATTTCCCAGGCATATCTTGACCGGATAAGGGAAGATTTTCAGACCATTCGTAAATCGGGCATCAAGGTCGTTCTCAGGTTTGCCTATACCCAGAGAGATAGACAACCTTATGGTGATGCAAAACCTGAGCAGGTACAGGAACATATAGCCCAGTTAAAACCGTTGTTACAGGAAAATGCGGATGTGATTGCCGTGCTACAGGCAGGATTTATCGGCGCATGGGGTGAGTGGTACTATACGGATTATTTTTCTACCACAAATCCTGGTAATATTACTGCTGAAGACCTCCAGGAAAGGGCAGATATGGTCTACGCTCTGCTTGATGCCCTTCCGGCAAGCCGTCAGATTCAGTTAAGAACCCCCGGTTATAAAATGGATTTTTTTGGCAACGATCCGATCTCTGCTGCAGAGGCCTATTCCGGAAATATGAAATCACGTATTGCCCATCACAATGATTGTTTCGTTTCTTCCTCCAGTGATGTGGGCACCTATCAGACCGCTAATGACCGGACATACCTGCAGGCGGACAGCAAATATACCGCTGTCGGAGGTGAGACATGCGCCTGGTACCAGCCAAAATCAAACTGCGATTCAGCCCTCGCAGAGATGGCAAGGTACCACTGGTCGTTTATAAATACTGACTATTTCGGGAACACTATCCAGAACTGGAAGGATAACGGCTGTTTTGAGATTATGCAGAGAAATCTGGGCTACAGGTATGAAATGGTCTCCTCCTCCCTCCAGGACTCGAGCAGGCAGAAAGGAACCTTTCACGGATCAATCCAGATAGTGAATAATGGGTTTTCCAATCCCTATAATCCGAGGGCTGTAGAGCTGGTTATGAGGAACAAGGTCACAAATAAAGAATATTTTCTTCCCCTGAGGACCGACATAAGGCAGAACCCACCAGGCAACAACTTCACCCTTGAATTTGAAGGAGGCATTCCTCCTGAGGCTGAAAACGGCAGGTACGACCTGTTCCTTAACCTTCCGGATCCCATGACAAGCCTCAGGAATGATCTCCGTTACTCTATACGTCTGGCCAATGATAATACCTGGGAGGAATTAACAGGCTATAACCGGTTATTCCATACCCTTGTCATTCACCCCTCATCTTCCGTACCTGACTACCAGGGAACAGTTTTTTTTTACGGCACTGACAGGTATAAAATGCCTGTTTACCCTTTATTAACCATTGATGGCAGGAGTACTGACTGGACCGGACTGTCCCAGGCATGCACTGTCCCGGGCAACCAGCATGCTGTAACGGTAAAAATCTGTAACGACTATAATTTTTTATATTTTCTGGCATCCGGCCCGGCATTATATCCCAATTCCCGCCTGTTTATTGATGCTGATAATAATCCGGGTACAGGCGGGGATATTGCCGTCTGGCAGGCAGACGGCGCAGATTATATGGTGGAAAATCATTCTTTATATGCCTATTCAGGGGCAGACGGTTCCAACATATGGTCCTGGAAATACCTGGCGCCTGTTCTGACCACTGCCAACGATTCAGTCATCGAAATGGCAATAGGGATGGATTTGCTGGATATACCCACCGATACCATCAGGTATGGTTACCAGAACGGCACCTTCGGTGCTGCTGATTACCTACCCGGGAAAACGGCTCCGATACTCAAATACATCATTGATGGATTTATTGATTATACCCCTGAGGTCTACAGCACCCATTATGCCGGTAATGCCATCCTGTACTGGGGAATCAGGGAAAATGACAACCGGTTCAGGATCATCGAACGTTCAGACGGGAATGAGAACAACTTCAGTACCATTGCTGTCCTGTCACCAGGGGTGGTTACCATCTGTGATCGTGACCTGCCTGCCGGAGAAACCATATTTTATCGGTCATATTTGACAGATTTCCAGACAGTCACATCTGTAACTCCCACAATATCCCTCGTCGCAGGAACGGATACCTTCAGGTATAATGAGATTACCACAGACGGACACACAGAGGACTGGAATGCAGTCGAACCTATCCTGAGTGCTTCCGCCACCTGCACTTATTTTTACCGGATCTTTGCCGATACCGGCAGCCTTAATTTCCTGGTTACAGGAAACCAGGTCAGCAGCCTCGAACTTTACCTCGAAACCGATGATAACACAGCCACAGGAAGCACCATCCTGCCATGGGAAATTACAGGAATTGATTACAGGATCAGTGCAGACAGCCTGTTCAGGTTTCAGCAGGAATGGCAGTATTCCGGCAAGCTGACCAATTATGTTTTTACTGATTCAATAATCGAATTAAGCATTCCCTTTGATGACCTGTCACTTGGTGACAGGACAAAAATCAGGACAGGAATTATCCTGTATACCGGATCCGGAACCTCCTTCCTTCCTTTTACCGGGCAGCCTTTTCCTCTATATGACCGGGTACCGCCGACCGGGCCACCGGCAAATTTCCATCTCGTTTCCTCCAGTACCGACCCGGCTTCAAAAATTATCCTCAGGTGGGATAAATGCAACAACTGCAATGGACATATAATCGAAAAATCGGCAGGTGGTACCGGACTATTTGAATTCCTTACTGAGATGGACAACAAGGGATACCAGTATATTGATGACAGCCTGCAGAATCATTCTACCTATTCATACAGGATGTACAGTTATAATATCGCAGGAAGGTCGGATTATACCAGGGTGCTGACCAGCTCCACCCATGATCTGGGTATCAGCAATCAGGAAAGTGACAACCTGTATGCTGTTTTTACAGATAATGCTTCGGGGAATCTCATCATAAGGATCATGGATCCGGTATTGGATCTATCAGCTGTCAGCCTTTATGATTTTTCAGGGAAACGTGTATTTTTTTCAGGTTGTTCCCGGCGGGGAGAACAGGAAATCATCATTCCTCTCCGGGAAATGACTGCAGGGCTCTACCTGCTGCGCCTGGATTTCCGGCAGATGACCAGTTCCCGTAAAGTATTAATATATTAGCGTGCAACATCATTTATTTAAAAACTGACAGAATTATGAACCTAAACACTCTCACCAGGTTTTTACTGGTACTGTTTGTTATATTTAATTACATTTCCCGCATTCCCGCACAGCCTTCTGAAAATTTCAGCCCCATCGACCTGGATTCGGAAATAACCGGAGTGCAACCCATGACAGGAATCGTATTCTGGACAACCAGTGAGGATATTGCCACCGATGTTATTTCACTGGAATATTCCTATATGCTTTATAACCAGGTTGTCAAAGACAGTGGTCAGTACAACTGGGACTTTGTGGAGCAGACGCTGAATGACGCTGCCAGCCGTAACCACCAGGCCATCCTCAGGTTCAGGTTCGTCTATCCCGGCTATCAGACGTCAGTACCTGATTACATTAAAAACCTTCCTGACTACAAGGAAACAAAGGGCACATCTGAAGGAAGGGAAACATGGTTCTCAGACTGGACCCATCCGGAACTCCGGCGGTTCACACTTGAATTCTATTCGAAATTTGCCGAACGGTATGATAATGACCCGCGGCTGGTTTTTATCCAGGTCGGTTTCGGTCTATGGGCGGAGTATCATATTTATGATGGTCCATTTATTCTTGGTAAAACATTTCCTTCAAAAGAATTCCAGGAGGAATTCTTCAGGCATCTTGAAGCAGTGTTTCACAACACACCCTGGAGTATTTCCATAGATGCTGCCGATGATACTTATTCACCCTTCAAGCAAAAACCTGAACTGAAGAATATACGCTTCGGGCTTTTTGACGATTCCTTCATGCATGAGCATCACTCAACCTCTCCTTCAGAATATAATATGGCAAGCTGGATGTTTTTCGGGGCAGACAGGTACAGGACAAGTCCGGCGGGAGGTGAGTTCAGCTATTATACCGAATATGACCAGCAGCATGTGCTCGATCCTGAAGGGCCCTGGGGCAGATCGTTCGAGGATTTTGCCGCCCAGTACCATATCACCTACATACTTGGTAATGACCAGCCCGCCTACCAGACCATGGAACGGATCAAAGAAGCAAGCATGGCATGTGGCTACAGGTTCAGGATCCTGACTTGGTATGCTTCTGATGACTCATCTATAGTGACTGTGACAAATGACGGTGTTGCACCGATATATTATGATGCTTACATAACTGTCAATGGTGCCAGGGCTGAACAGAGCCTTAAAGGTCTCTGTCCCGGTGAGCAATTGACTTCATACATACCTTCCGGCGGAGAGGCGCCGGTCCTGACCATTGAGTGTGACCGGCTGCTTGCCGGACAGGTGATACAGTTTCGCGGAACACAATACACTGGGATACCGGGTACAAACCAGCGGGATAAAGATGACTCGGTAATTTTTATCAGGGATGATCATGTGCAACTTGCCTGTTCACAATACGAATTTACCGACTGGTTTCTGTACGATCTGACAGGAAGGTTGATCAGGACGAGGGAACATGCAGCTGATCTGCCTGTCGATAACCTGAAGCACAACTTATATCTTCTTTTACTCAGGAATCGGGATCATTATATTCTGAGAAAAATATTTATCTGACGATACGTAAGTGTGTCTCAAAATGGCACCATCTTTTCTTTTATTGCTAAGCAAAGAATT
>Ga0172365_10000824_pt1 | contig 21654 bp, 17 predicted proteins | sample LakKivSesite48cm_FD_114535 | JGI IMG/M metagenome (GOLD analysis project Ga0172365, IMG submission 114535) | Sediment microbial communities from Lake Kivu, Rwanda - Sediment site 48cm | ecosystem: Environmental > Aquatic > Freshwater > Lake > Sediment | place: Rwanda: Western Province, Lake... | reverse complement strand
CAGCGTTGGCCACATCTTGCGGAGTGCCGAGCCGGGCAATCGGCCTCTTGGCTGCTTCCTTCAAAAAATCTTCTTGGTTGAGGCCGAGCTGAGCGCATTCATTGTGGAGCAGGGGTGTATCGACATCGCCCGGGCAGACACAGTTGACGCGGATGTTGTATTTACCGAAGTCGATGGCCATGGCCCGGGTGAGGTTGAGAGCGCCGGCCTTGGAAGCACAATAGGAAGCAGCGTCAGGCCCTCCTTTCAGCGACCAGCCAGAGCCGATGTTGATGATGCTTCCTCCTCCGTTCTGAATCATGTGAGGAAGGACATAACGGGAGAGGAGATAGATACTCTTTAAATTGACACAAAGGGTCTGGTCCCACTCTTCCTCCTCTAAGTCCACGCAGTTTTTTCTGATGATGACGCCGGCGTTGTTGCAGAGGATATCGATTTTGCTAAATTCCTTGATTGATTTTTCTGCGGCTTTCTTGCAGTCTTCATTCGAGCCCACATCGCATTTGATGAATTTTGCCTTTCCGCCGTTAGCCTTGATTTCAGCCGCGGCTTCAATCCCTTTCTCTTCATTGATATCGAGCAAAGCCACGGCTGCGCCCATCTCTGCCAGGAGATTGGCGACGCCGCGGCCGATGCCGGAGGCTGCACCAGTGACAAGCGCCACCTTGCCTTCAAGTGATAATAGCGCTAAAGACATTTTCATTTTGTTCATCTCACTCTCCTTATATATATGGATCGAGCCGGATTTCTCGAGACCATGTCGCTTAGGGCGTGCTTTCGAGCCGCTCTGCCTTCGCCTCGCTTCGGCAAAGCCTGCGTATTTTCGAAGCACGCAGCCTGGTTCATTTCATCTTTCACTTTATTGGCTTGCCGTGTTTCTTTAAATAGGCTCTCCAGGTTATCGCCCATTTCTTCGGGTCATCGAACGTGCTTTCGTCAATCTTGTGGACGACGCTGCGATGAGGCGCATTCTTGACTGTCTCTGGCTCTTTCCGCGCCTCTTCGGCGACATGCCTCAGCCCATTCAAGTACTCATCCAGCTCTTTCTTAGAATAAGATTCTGTCGGCTCGATGGTGAAGGGTTGAGGCACAAGAAAAGGATGGTGGCTCGACCAGAGATGAAAGCCAAAATCAGCCATTCTGAAGGCAATCTGGTGCGTGTCGACTCCGGTTTCTTTGCAGAGCTCTTCCCAGCTGTACCTCACCTGCTCGATTCTGTGCTTTCCGGCTTTGAAAGGAGCGGCCGCTCCTTTGATTTTTGTAATTTTTTTGAGGAGATAATTGTTGTTCAGGACGGCCGTCTTCGCCACTTCTTTCAATCCTTCGGCTCCAAGGCTCATCATCCAGGCATAGGATTTCAAGATAACCGGAAAGGGGCCGTAGAACGACCTCACCTTGCCGATTGTTTTGGGAAGGCTGTCATTGAGATAATATTTTGAGCCGTCGAAGTCCACAACGGGAATAGGAAGATAATCAACGAGTTCTTTTGTCACTCCCAGAACGCCTGAGGCTGGGCCGCCGCAGCCATGAGGGGCCCCGAATGTTTTATGAAGGTTAAAGAAGCAGAGGTCAAATCCAGCTTCCTTGGCTCTGGTGATTCCCAGAATGCCGTTGGCATTGGCCTGGTCGTAGCCGCACAAGCCCCCGGCCTCATGGACGATTCTGGTAAATTCGGAAATCTTCGGGTTGAAGATTCCAGTGTCTTCGGGATTGGTGATGAACAGCCCTGCCGTTCGCCTGGAGACGGCTTTCTTCAGCGCCTTGATATCGGGCAATCCCTCCTTATTGAAATAGATGGTGACGACCTTGTATCCTTTGACAGCCGCTGCTGCCGCATCCGAAGGATGGGAGAAGATGGTGGTGATGATTTCATCCCTCTCGCTTCCCTCGCCTCTTGATTCATGGTATTTTCGAATGATCGAAGCCATGGTCATGATGGCATGGGAACCAGAGCTTGGCTGCAAGCTGAAGCGGTCGAGTCCGGAGATTTCACGGAAGAAGAGGTCCATCTCGTACATGATTTGAAGTGCTCCCTGGACTGTGCCCTCATCCTGATAGGGGTGTAAAGCTGATGCCCTTTTGGATGAAGCAAGAGTCTCGTTGACCTTTGGATTGTATTTGACTGTGCACGTGCCCTGTCCGATATCGATATTGAGGTCTGCTCCCAGGTTTTGCTGGGAGAGGCGGAGAAAGTGCTTCAGAACTCTCATTTGAGCCACTTCCGGGAGGGCCGGGGGCTCTTTTCTCATCATATTTTCCGGCAAGGAGGAGACGCCGTCGCCGGCTATTTTTTTAATCTCAGGCTCGACCTCAGGAACGAGGATGCCGCGTTCGCCCTTGGTGCTCAATTCAAAAATGACTTCTTCATCCCACTTGGCTTGATGGAAGTTTCTTAGTTTGCTGTTTTTTTGAATTTCCATTGCCTTTCCTCCTTATCTCCGGCTCAAGATGTCTTTAAGAACGATGACCAGGGTATCGATCTCCTTTTTGGTCACCATCTCTGTCACGCAGTAGAGTGCGCAATTCTGGAGCTCAGGGAATTCGCGCGACAGGTCTTTTCCGCCGAAGATACCTTTATGGAGAAGCCAGTGATTGATCTCCCCCACCGGCTTTCCACTCGAGCTGAAATCAACAACAAACTCTTTGAAGTGAGAGGACTGAAAACGAAGGCGAACTCCCTGAATTTCTCCAAGCCTCTTCATGGCGTATTGTGACTTCTGGAGGATGTGCTCTCCCAGCTCAGCCATTCCTTGCGGCCCCATCAAAGACAGGTAGACAGCGGCGGAAATTCCGTACAAGGCCGCAGCCGTGCCGACAAATTCTTTTCCTTTTTCCCTTCCCCCGAAGGATGTCCGCATGTAGGCCACGTCGCCAAAACCCCATTCTCCTTCCACTGAAGTCTTGGCGATGCCGAAAAGCCGCGAGGGATATTCCATCACGAATCTCTCTTCGTCGCGGCTGGCGATGAAGCCGCCGAGAGAGCCTCCGTAGTACATGTGGTTTCCCAGACCCTGGATATCGCCGCAGGCGATGTCGGCGCCGTAATGGCTTGGAGGCTTTAAAACGCCGAGAGAGATGGGGTCAACGCCGACAACGGAAAGCGAGCCGTGCGAATGGGCTGTATCGGCGATGCTCTGTCCTTGTGTTTCAATGAAGCCAAGAAAAGATGGATTCTCAAAATAGACAGCAGCCACATCCGGCGAAATCTTCGATTCGAGGTCTTCGAGGTTCATCAGTCCCGTGTGAGGATGGTGGCCGATCAAGTCGACTGCGAGCAGCGGATGGCAATAATTCCTGACGATCGAAAGCCTGTCAGGCGAGATCGTGTCGGAGACGAGAACTCTTTTGCGCCCGGTGATTCTTCCGGCCATGCGCAGCGAAGTGCTTGCGGCCTGTCCCCAGTCATAAGTGGGGACATTGACCACGTCAAAGTCAAGAAGCTCTGCCATCAGGCTTTCGTACTCAAAGAGGGCTTGGAAACGTCCTGCGTCTTCATAAGGCTCGCCGGCGTAGGCCGTGAGGAATTCAGAGCGGTGTGTGATCTCATCGCAGACGGCCGGCACATAATGATGAGCGCAGCCGCCGCCTAAGAAGCTGATGCAGTCCTCGCAGGATTTATTCTTAGCGAGTATTTTCTCCACATGGCGTTTCAGCTCGAGCTCGGAAAGCAGAGGCTGAGGCAGGTTGAGCCTTCTCCTCAAGCGCAATTTTTCAGGAAGGTCATCATAGAGCTCGTCGGCATCCTTCACTCCAATCTCCTTGAGCATTTCTTCTTTAACCTCAGGAACAGAATTCGGGATATAGGGATGGATAAAGCTTTTCTTTTTATCCAAGGCTACCTCCTTATTTTTATTGTTTTCCCCGAATAGACGACGGTCTGGTCGACATCCGCTGTGACTTCCAGCCCGACTCCGTGATTTTTTTTGACCCAGACAATGTGGAAAGTCCTCTTCTGCAGCATGCCGGGAAAGCTTCCCTCTCTCTTGCCGATGGTCAATGTCCTGGATTTTTCAGTCCATTTAAAGGGAGTAGTGGCGTAAATCCCTTTTTCATAATTGTAATTGTCGTTCTCATCCTCGTAGAGCGTGAATTCGGCGTCAGCTCCGCTATAAATCCTGAGCTCAAGAGGGTCTTCGGGCTTTTCTGTTGAATATTGTTTAAAAGGGCCGAGGGGAAGGATGGAGCCGGCTTTTGCATAAAGAGGCATGATGTCGATGGGCGTTTCCTTTCTCACTTCTTGCCCGCCTTCATAAAAATCACCGCTCCAGAAGTCGTACCAGCCAGATCCTTGCGGCAGATAGACATTAATTGATTTTATTGCCTCCTCCTCATTTTCTTCAAAATCGACTTCCTTGATATATTCAGGAAGAGGGATTCCTGACTCTGCTTGAGGAGCAACCAATTTTTTAGAGGGAATGCATTCTCCTGATTTCTTGACTTTATGATGCATCTCTTCGGTCACTGGAGTGACGAGGAGCGAGGGGCCGAACATGTACTCATTATCGATTCCATAGGTATTTTTATCAGCCGTAAAATCCATCGGCAGGCCGCGCATGATGGTATAGGCCTGGCTGGTCACCTTCCAGGCCAGCGAGTAGATGTAGGGGAGGAGGCGGTAGCGGAGATTATCGAATTTAACCAGGGCGTCATAAGCCCAATGGCCGGGTTCGCCGAAGCGCCAGACTTCCCTGGGCGTGCCTGTGCCATGGGAGCGAAAAATGGGAGTGAAGGCTCCGAATTGAAACCAGCGCACGTAGAGTTCCTGATAAGCGGGGTCTTTGCATCCTAATGGGTAGAGGCCTCCTCGCGAGTTGGGAAAAAAGGCGCCGATGTCGTGCGTCCAATAAGGAATTCCTGCCATGCAGAAGTTCATTCCTGCCGAGACCTGTTTGCGGAGGACATCCCAGTTGGCAGAGATGTCACCCGACCAGGTTGCGGCTGCATACCTCTGCTGCCCGGAAAAGGCCGATCGGGTTAGAATGAAGACCCTTTTCTGAGGAAAATCCTTCCTGAAGCCTTCATAGATTCCTCTTGTTGTCATCAAGGAGTAGGTATTCAGATATCTGGCCATGGTGCCCAGTTCTGTCGTTCCGAACTCCTTGATGAGCTTTTCCGAGATTTCAGGAGTGTGCTGGTCTCCAAGCTCTGGCTCAGTGGCATCCATCCACAAAGCGTCAGCTCCTTTGGCGACAAGACCCTCTTTGACATAACGCCAGTAGATATCGCGGGCTTCGCGGCTATAGGCGTCGTAGACATATCCTGAAGTCCAGTGCCGGGGAGGATAGAGATGGCCCTTTTCCTTCATCTCCTTATAGATATCGGTCTTTACCCCAAGAGCAGGCCAGATGGAAATCATATAGTGGAGGTGATAATCTTTGTGGAGCGAAGAGATTGTCCCCTCCGGGTCAGGATAGACTTTGCTCTCGAAGCGCATCGAGCTCCAGTCGCTATTCTCTCCCCAGTAGCGCCAGTCCTGGACGATGTTGTCGATAGGAATTTTTCTCTGCCTGTATTCTTTGGCCGCGCTCAGGATATCGTCTGCATCCAGATAGCGCTCCTTGCTCTGCCAGTAGCCGTAAGCCCATTTTCCGAAAAGAGGAGCCTGTCCGGTTATCTCCCTGTAGCCGGCAATGACCTCGTCCATTGTCCTGCCGGCGATAAAATAATAATCGATAGCCTCGGCAACTTCAGACCAGAAGGACATGCCCTCCTCGCTGTCGTGAAAGAGAGTTTTCGAATAATTATCCCAGAGAATCCCGTAGCCGTTGGTGGAGATGAGGAAAGGATTGACGGCAACAGGATTGGTTTGAACCAGAATGACATCCTTGCCCCTGTAGTTCATCCAGCCGTCCTGATGCTGTCCCAGGCCGTAAAGGCCTTCATCCGGAGTCAAAACAAAGCGCTGGAGCGCATGCCATGTTTCCTCGCCCATGACCTGAGCCTTGGTCATGGTTCGGGGAATGTTTGGCGCCTCGCGTAAAAGGACCTTGCCGGCCTTGTCCATGAATCGGATTGCGCCTGTCTTGGCATTGATATCAAGCAGAAGATTTGAGGTTTTGATCAATATCTCTTCTCCCTCTTCTCGGGCTTTCCACTGCGAATCTTTCGGCGTTTTTTCCACGACGAGGCTCTTGGCAAGCCGCACGGCATCGTTGGGTGTGTAAAGGACAACGATGATATTCGGCGCATAGACCTGGATTTTCAGCTTTGCGCCTTCCAAGGGAATGACAATGCCCTTATCATCTTTTTGAAAAGGCGGCTGAGCGCTGGCTGGAATGAGCAATAAGATTATTGAAATAGAAATAAAAAAAATGATTGCTGACCTAAGCTTGAATGGCTTGATTAGACTGCCCATCCTCAATTTGACCTCCCAGTCTTTAGCTTTGCTTCTGTTGCAAATTTTTTTATTTGTTCTCTTTCATTTTGTGTGAGTTTTATGAACATCCTATTCAGAATGGCCGCAGCGACCATTGAAGGTTTAGCCTTCCCCTCACACCTTGGAGGGAGAATGCGGCATTCCCCTTTCCAACGGTCGCTCCGATTTCTCGTCGCCCCCTGCCTCCCCTTCTCGGACACATTAAGGTGTCCTGCGACCAAGAGGGCATACCCCCTTGGATTCCCCAACGACGCAGCTGCGCAGCCGCCGAGAAGGGCGACGAGGGAACGGCGTTAAAAACCTGATTGGGAGCGGGGCCATTCCGAATAGGTTTTTTAACGGCACGCCACATATCCTTCATGCGCATAACTTGAGAGAGGTCCTTATTATTTAAAAAACCGTTTTTTTATAAAGTCCAAAATGAATGAGTGTTGGATTTGTCCTGGATTGGGTTATGGACAGACGGACGCGGTCGGTCGTTGTTGCCGGGAAGCGGAGCAAGCGTTTGTAGCCGATGGTCGTTCCTTCTGCTACTTTTTCCCAGCGGCCGTTTATCCAAGCCTCGAGCTCAAAACGCTCAACCCTCTGTCCAACACGAATATTTTCTTGAAGCATCAAGATGTCAAAGGTCGACGGCTGGGCTAAACGATACTCGAGCGTTGCCGCCTCGTTTCCTTCTTCTGTAGTCCAGTATGTTCTTTTATCGCCGTCGATTGTCTTCTGGGCCAAATGTCCTTTAGCGGCATTCGAAGCATGAGCTTGAGCCCCTTTGGCTAAATTCAGGCGAAAAGTCTCATCCAGTGCTTTGCGCCATTCGCTCAGAACTCGAATATCGTTTTCATGGATCAGGCCGCGGCGGTCAGGAGGAACATTCAAAAGAAGAACAGAATTCCGGCCGACAGAGCTGAAATAGATATCAAACAACTTTTCAGGAGATTTTAGCTTCTCATCCTGGCTTTGGTGGTAAAACCATCCCGGCCGAATGGAAACGTCCACTTCTGAAGGGTACCAGGCGAGAGCAGAGGCGTGAATAATTTTATCTCTGCCGCCCAGATCCGCTTGAGTCAAATCCATAGGAACGAAAGCAGCGTCTAAAGCTTTCTGGTTGAGGATTGCCGGCATCTCAGCCAGAGCCTGCAGGCCGAGGGGAATAGGGCTCCATTCTGTTTCCCTGCCGTATCCTGATTCGGTCCCGACCCAGCGCACGTCAGGCCCCATGATGGCGATGACGGCCTCTGGTTGCAGCTCACGAATGACTTTGTAGTAGCCTGGCCAGTCGTAGACTTGGCGCTTGCCGTTCGGCCCTTCGCCGCAGGCGCCGTCAAACCAGACCTCTGCCACTTCTCCATAGTTGGTCAATAGCTCTCGCAGCTGGCTCTTGAAAAATTCATTGTAGCGAGGTGAATCGCCATATGAGGGCTGGTGACGGTCCCAGGGCGAAAGGTATATTCCGAGCTTCAGGCCGAACTCCCGGCAGGCTTCTGCCACCTCCCGGACCACATCGCCTTTTCCGTTTTGCCAGGGGCTGCTCTTTACCGAATGGTTGGTGTATTTGCTCGGCCAGAGGCAAAAGCCGTCATGATGCTTGGCGGTAAGAATGATCATCTTCATCCCGGCATCCTTAAAAACTTTTGCCCACTGCCTTGCGTCGAACTGGCTGGGATTGAAAAGTTGAGGGTCTTCCTTGCCCAATCCCCATTCGCGGTCGGTGAAGGTATTTATAGAGAAGTGGGCAAAGGCGGTGAGCTCCATCTCCTGCCAGGCAAGTTGACGCGCAGAAGGAGCCACATTGGCTGCCTTGTGAATAATCACTTCGGCAGAATCATCAGCCGCTATGACCACAAAGCTGGTAAATTTCTCCTGCCGGCAGCAAGAGAATAAGACGGAGTAAAAGCCGAGGGCAATACCCAAAATGGCCGGTTTCGCCCGAAATTTGACCTTTTTATTCATCGCCTCGCCCTTTTCTTTGTCATGCCTTATTCATCAAGAAAATCGATGGTTGCCATAAGAGAAAATCATTGTCTGAAGATTCTGCTTTCCTGAATATTCTGGAAGATTTCCGAATGAATTATATGAATATTTGCAGCCATTAAGCAATACATTAAAGCAGGCATCCGTAAATCGGCGATATGAATTCGCTGCGGCTAAAGATGCTTAAAAAGATGCTTACTTGAAAGAAATAAGGCTTGACTAGAACCTTTTTCCCGCTTATACGTCTAAGATATTGAAAATCGAGGAGAACTTTGTGGAGGCCGGAAGCCGCAAGGCCATTAAAAGAAAGGACGAGGCCGATTCCCAGATATTTGATGCCCTTTATCATCAATACAAGTCTCTGGTCTTTGATTTTGCCTGGAGACTGACCCAAGACAGGGGAGAAGCAGAGGATTTATTTCAAGAGACATGGCTTCGAGTCGTCGAGAATCTGTCCAAAATCAATGTCAGAAATTTTAAGGCCTGGGCTATGACTGTCGCTGCCAACCTCTACCGGGACGCTCTGCACAAGAAGAGAATAAGAAGATTTTTTCTTTTACAAGAATCAAGAGGCTTTCTTGATGAAAGCAAAAGGCCTTTTTTCGAAAATAAAACATTATCTTCAAGAGACGAGTCAGAATGTGCGGATGCGGGCAGGGCTATTGCCCGAGCCATGGCCGGCTTGCCAGGAAGACAGCGCTGTGTCTTTGTTCTCAAGGAAATTGAAGGTTTTAAATATTCGGAAATCAGTGAGATGCTCAGCATCCCTCTGGGCACGGCCAAGACACTTATGCATCGGGCAATGAAGAGGTTGCGCAAGAAGCTTTCAGACTATAAAGAGGAAGGATGTCCATTTATAGGGAGTGTAAAAAATGAAATGCAAAGACATTGAGAGATTAATTATTGATTTCAGGGAGGATGAGCTGGGCGCAGAAAAGCTGTCGGCCATCGAGGAGCATGTCGAGCGTTGTGCCGAATGTGCAAGCCTTCGAAACGATTTGAGAAAGATCCGGGGCTATCTCAGGAGAATGCCCCGGCCTGTCCTTTCTGCAGAGCTGGCGAAAAAAACCCAGTCGATGTGTCAGGTTGCGTTAGGTCAGATGCCTTTGCTCGGGGCTAGGAAGAACGCTCAGAATCATCTGAGGGCCATACCCAAGTTTATTTGGGCAGCACTCTTTTCTCTCATTGTTTTGACAGCAATTTTAATTTTGGTGTTGTTGAAGGATTTCGATTTGAAACTGCCGCTTTCTCTCCAGACAGCTGTTATTCTGGCTCTAATGATTCAGAACGCAGGAATGCTCTTCTTTGCGCCGATTTTGATAAGAAAATTTAGTTCCGGAGATAAGAGCTTCAGGCTCGGTTCAACGGGCTAAAAAATGCGTTGCTTTATACATTTGATTTCATGCCTTTCGGTTATCCCAGGCATGGAAAAGGAGGCTTAAAATGGCAACTTCAACAGGAAAGACAATCGGGCTTATCCTTTTGGCGATAATCGTCCTCTACTTGGTTTTTGCCGTGACGCCCTTGGTTTTTGCCCCCTTTGCTATTTTTCCCGGTGTTTTCCACATCTTCCGTATTCCAAGCTCGGGCTTTCTCTGGAGTGAACACGGACCATTTGCTTTTTTCAGGTTTGTATCGGTCTCTTTCATGTCCTTGGTGCTCTTGGCTCTCTGGATTATGGTAATTGCTTGGGTTTATCGTGATGCAGAGAGGAGAGGCATGAACGGAGTCTTGTGGGCCTTGCTGGTGCTGATTGGCAATTTGATAGGGTTGTTGATTTATCTTATCATCCGCTCCGAGCGTCTGCCGGCAAAAAAGGCCGTTCAAACAACTACCTGCCCGAGCTGTCAAAAGACCGTGGAAGCGACTTTTATTTTTTGCCCCAACTGCGGAGCGCGTCTGCAGGCTGTCTGCCCTGGCTGCAACAAGCCAGTCGATACAAGTTGGAAAGTGTGTCCAAACTGCGGCGAAAGGCTGAGCAAGTAAGGTGAAGGTTCAATTCTTCTGAATTTGAAAGAAGAAAAGGGTGATGTTTTTCTTTATCGGAGGGATTCAGCCAAAAACTAAAATAGTGGATGAGCAGGCAAGACTCTGTCCAGTCTGTCGCCAGATAAAGGTCTACCGCAAAAGGATTGACCATTATTTGAACCTCTTTTTCATTCCTCTCTTTCCTGTCAAAAAAGGGATTCCATTTTTAATTTGTGAAAACTGTCATAACGTTGTTGATGAAAGAGGCGGAGGGATGGAGACCGGGCTAGGGACCCACAAAAGGAGATGTCCTCGCTGCCAAAGAACCGTTGACCCTGATTTCAGCTTCTGTCCCTATTGCGGACAGAGCCTCTAAAAGAAGAGCAGAATAGAACAAATAGAATTCCCTTCGATTGTCTCCTCAAAAACTATGGCGCTTTTAAAAAAATTTTCTGTTCAAAAGAAAGGATATCCAGCCCAGGGTTGAGCAAAAGGGAAAAGAAAATTTTTTAATTTTGACAGATAATTTGACCTGTGTTATAAACTTTTTAAGATAAGTTAAAAGATAAATAGAAAAGCGAAGAATAAAAATAAACGATCGAACAATGAATAAGATGCAGGAAAACAGCTTGAAAATGTTTTTATTTTTCTCTGAGCTTCTGGGCCGCTCTGTCGTCAATTCAGAAGGGGAAACGCTGGGAAAAGTGGCTGACATGAAGGTTAGGCTGGGAGAGCTGTTTCCCAAAGTGGCCAGCTTGTGCCTCCGGAAGAAGAGGCAGCATATTCCGCTTGAATTGGACTGGGTTGAGGTTGAGGAATTGACCGGCCATTTGATTCAATTGAAGCCTGAAGCCGAGGAAAAGATAAAGCCTTTAGTGGTGAATGAAAGCGAAATTCTTCTTCGAGAAGAGCTGTTCGATAAACAGGTCGTGGACACATTCGGGGCGAAGATAGAGAGGGTGAATGATATCCATCTTCTGGTCGCAGATGGAGATCTACGGCTTGTCCATGTGGATATCGGGATAAGAGGGGTCTTCAGGCGCTTGGGCTGGATAAAAGTCATAGATTCGTTAACCGATTTCTTATTTTCTTACCACGTTCCAGAGAAGATGATCTCCTGGAAATATGTCCAGCCTCTGGCCAGCGACCCGCATAAAAAAGATTTGAAGCTCAACGTGAATTTGAGAAAACTCCACGAGCTTCATCCCTCCGATTTGGCGGATATTCTCGAAGAGCTCGACCAAAAGAACAGGTCAAGAATTTTCAGGTCTTTGGATTTATCGACTGCAGCCGAAACGCTGCAAGAGGTCGAGCCAAAATTTCAGCGCTCTTTGGTCTTATCGGCTTCTGAAGAGCTTGTCTCAGACATTTTAGAAGAGATGGAGCCCGATGAGGCCACAGACCTTCTGGCTGGCCTTCCGCAGGAGAAAAAAACAAAGCTCATCCAGACGATGGAGAAGCCCTCCAGAGAGAAATTGGAGGAGCTGTTGAAGTTCGAAGAAGGCACGGCAGGAAGCATCATGACCAAAGATTACATCTTCATTCAAGGAAATAAGACCATCGCTGACGCTTCAGAAGCGTTCAAGAACACAACCCATCCTTTAGATACAATCTCTTATCTCTATGTGACGGATGAAGAGAATCATCTCGTCGGCGTTCTGACCTTAAGACATTTGGTTTTGTGTGAGAAAAGTACTCCCCTGTCCAAGCTGATGAATACCAATTTGATAAAAGTCAAGACAGAGGATGATGTCAGAGATGTCAGAGAAATATTCAAGAAATATAAATTGTTGGCTTTGCCTGTCACCGACGACGACAATCGTTTAAAAGGAATCATCACTCTCCGGGACATCGTCGAAGCGACTTGAAGGATTTTTGATTCTCATCCATATATTTTGAGGAATTGTTTTGAAGATTTTCGATAAGAGCCACCTCAGACTGCGCTGGAAGAGGCTTTTAATCTTCCTTTCTATAGCCGGCCCAGGCATCATCACCTCCAATGTGGATAATGATGCAGGCGGCATTGCGACTTATTCCATGGCAGGAGCGCATTTCGGCTATGGGCTTCTCTGGTCTTTGATTCCGATTATGGTCGCTCTGGTCATCATTCAAGAGATGAGCGCCAGGATGGGAGTGGTGACCGGCAAAGGGCTATCCGATCTTATCCGAGAAAAATTTGGAGTCAGGATAACTGTTTACCTGCTGGCGGCTCTGATTGTCACCAACTTTGGAAATGTGATTGCAGAATTTGCTGGAATTGCCTCAAGTCTGGAAATCTTCAAAATCTCCAAGTCTATTTCTGTCCCTGTTTGCGCCTTTCTTGTTTGGCTGCTCGTGGTGAAAGGGACTTACAGGTCGGTGGAAAAAGTCTTCCTTGTCGCCTGTCTGTTCTATGTCTGTTACATCATTTCCGGATTTTTAGCCGGTCCAGAATGGGGTCTTGTCTTCAAAGCCTTTGCCAAACCTGCTGTGAGCTTTTCGCCCGGCAACCTGGCCATGCTCATCGGCCTGGTGGGGACAACAATAGCTCCCTGGATGCAGTTTTACCTCCAGGCTTCAGTCGTGGAGAAAAATATCAATGTCAGAGACTACAAACATTCTCGGATGGATGTCATCTTGGGAAGTATCGTGGTAACCGTGGTGGCTGTATTTATCATTTTGACCTGCGCCGACACTCTCTTCAAGGCCGGAATCAAGATAGAGACGGCAAAAGATGCTGCCTTGGCTTTGAAGCCTCTGGCGGGAAAATACTGCTCTGCTCTCTTTGCCTTTGGACTTTTGAACGCCTCTCTCTTCGCCGCTTCAATTTTGCCTCTCTCCACGGCTTTTGTCGTCTGCGAAGGAATGGGTTGGGAAGTGGGTGTCAATAAGAAATTCTCCGAGGCTCCTCAGTTCTATGGACTTTACACTCTCCTGATTTTCTTCGGTGCATTGGTCATCCTTCTTCCTGGAATCCCCCTCTTCCCGATTATGTACATATCTCAGGTTATAAACGGAGCCGTCTTGCCTCTCATCCTGGTCTTCATGCTTATTTTGATCAACGATAAAAAGCTGATGGGAAATTACGCCAACAAGCGCACTTACAACATCATTTCCTGGATAACGGTTATTATCCTTGTCGCGATGGGAATAGCCTTCTTGGTTTCATTATTCAAGATATAACCTTTCAAATTCGATGATATGGGTGAGGATTTGGAGTTCGGAGCACGCTGATTTTCCCCAGTGATTGCAAATACCGGACGCGAAGGCCAGCGGGTGAAAAAACCGTTTGAAGGCTGAGCGGGCACGGCTCCTCTCCGAAGGAGAGGAGAGCGAAGCCTGAAACCGAGCAACTTTTGCCTCGCTGGGGCAAAAGTTGCGTGTTTTTGAATCCGCTGGCCTGAGCTCTATAGGGGACTCCTCACTCCCAAATCCTCACCCTATCAGTTATATTGACATTACAGACTCATAACGTTTATAAATTGAAAATATTCTGCATTTTAATTATCATATTAAAGGTAGAGAGAAAATCCCATGATTCACTCAACAACCATCATTTGTGTTCGCCACAAGGGGAAAATTGCCATGGCTGGAGACGGCCAGGTTTCCCTGGGTGAGACAATTATCAAGCGGAATGCCAATAAAATAAGAACCCTTTACAAAGGAAATGTGATAGCCGGTTTTGCCGGAGCGACTTCAGATGCTTTTGCCCTTTTCTCCAGGTTCGAAGCCAAGCTTGAGGAATTTCGCGGCAATCTTCCCCGGGCCGCGATCGAATTGGCCAAGGACTGGCGCCTGGATAAAGCGCTGCGCCGGCTGGAGGCTTTCCTGATCGTGGCCGACAAGGAGCATGAATTTTTAATATCAGGAACAGGCGATGTCGTCGAGCCGGATGATGGAATCATCGCCATCGGCTCGGGCGGCCAATATGCACTGGCTGCGGCTCGAGCTTTAATTAAGTTCACCGAGCTCTCGGCAAAAGAAATTGCTGCCGAAGCTTTAAAGATTAGCTCCAGTATCTGCGTCTTCACCAATGACCAGATTACAATCGAGGAACTTTGATGCCTATCGTCCTCCCCCAGAGTTTAGAAAGCCAGATTGAAAAACTTGCGGAGACAGAGCTGACTCCCCAGGAGATTGTCTCCGAGCTGGACAAGTACATCATCGGCCAGCAGGCTGCCAAAAGAGCCGTGGCCATAGCCCTGCGCAACAGGTATCGAAGGAGGAAGCTTCCTCCCGAGCTTGCCGACGAAATCGCCCCCAAGAACATTCTGATGATCGGTCCTACGGGTGTAGGCAAGACCGAGATTTCGCGCAGGCTGGCCAAGCTCACTTCCTCTCCCTTCCTTAAGATCGAGGCCAGCAAGTTCACAGAAGTCGGATATGTCGGGCGCGACGTAGAATCGATGATCAGGGATTTGGTCCGGATTTCTGTGGATATGGTCAAGCAGGAAAAGATCGAGGAGATCAGGGAGAAAGCCGAGAGGAATGTTGAAGAGAAGATTCTGGACATACTCCTTCCGCCGGTAAAAAGAAGGATGAATTCCCTTGAGCAGGAAGACTTTGACAAATTTCAAGAGACGAGAGAAAAATTCAGGAAGCAGCTCAGAGAGGGATACTTGGAAGAGAGATTGATAGAGATCGAGCTCAAGGAGAGAATGTCCCCTCCTTTCGAAATTTTTTCCAACAGCGGGATGGAGGAAATTGGGATTCAGATTCAGGAAATTATCCCAGGTTTTTTAGGCGGGAAATCCAAGAGGCGAAAGGTCAAGGTAAAAGAAGCCAGGGAATATCTGCTGGAGGATGAAGAGAGAAGATTGATCGATATGGAGCAGGTTGCCCGGCTGGCCATAGAGAGGGTTGAACAGTCTGGAATCATCTTCCTCGATGAGGTTGACAAGATTGCCGGACGTGAATCAGGTCACGGCCCAGAGGTCAGCCGCGAAGGAGTCCAGAGGGATTTGCTGCCGATCATCGAAGGGACGACCGTCAACACCCGCTATGGGCTGGTGCGGACCGACCATGTCCTCTTCATCGGCGCCGGCGCTTTTCATGTCTCCAAGCCATCCGACCTGATCCCGGAGCTTCAAGGAAGATTTCCGATCAGAGTTGAGCTGACGTCCCTGAACAAGGATGATTTCATCAGGATTTTGACCGAGCCTGAGAACGCTTTGATCAAGCAATACAGAGCTCTTCTGGAAACAGAGGGCGTCCAGGTGGATGTCACCCAGGATGCTGTGCAAGAGATTGCTGAGATTGCAGAAAAAGTCAACGAGGATGCAGAGAATATCGGTGCCCGCAGGCTTCATACAGTCATGGAGAAAGTCATGGAAGAGATTTCATTTGAGGCCCCGAACATAAAAAAGAAGAAGATACTCGTTGATAAAAAATATGTCCAGAATCAGCTCAAAGATATTATCGAAGACCAGGACCTGAGCCGTTTCATTCTTTGATGAAGAGGTTTTCTCTTTTATTCATCCTTTTGTTCCTCTTCCTTTTATCCTCTTTTTGCGGGAAAAAAGGCCCGCTCCTTCCTCCTCTGGCAAAGATTCCGAATAAAGTCGAAGTCTTCGATGCCGTTCAGAGGGGAGGAAAAGTCCTCCTTGAATGGGAAAATCCTCAAACTTATATTGACGGAAGTCTTTTAACCATTGACGCCGTTGAAGCCTGGCTTTATGAGACAGAGAAAGAATCTGCTGGAGAGAAAGAGTTTGAAGCTAAAGCCAGGCTTGTCGCTTCAATCGGAAAAGAAGATCTCCCTGAGCATCGAATAAGCAAAAGCGATGCTTTGAGCAGGCTTCGCTTCGGCTATGAATTGACCCAGAGAGATTTTGGCTCAAAAAATCTTGTCTTTGGGCTCAGAGTCGCAGATAAGAAAAAAAGAAAATCAGAGTTCTCAGAGCTTCATTCTTTAAGGCCGATCGTCCTTCCACTTCCGCCTCAGCGGGTACAGGCAAGTGTTTTCCAAGATCGAATCGAGATAAAGTGGGAAGCGCCAAAGACAAACATAGACCAATCTTCGCCCGCTTATCTCAAGGGGTGCAATATCTATCGTGCCGATGGAGAAGGGTTTCCCCAGCGTCTGAATCCGGAGCTGGTGAAAGGAGAGAAATATGAAGACAAAAGTTTTGTCTTTGAGCGGCCTTACCGCTATTTTATAAGAGCCTCGGCAACCGAACTTCCGCCTTTTATTGAAAGCGACGATTCTGAGAGGGTCGAGGTTCTTCCCAGGGATATCTTTCCTCCTGCTTCACCTTCAGGGCTGGTTTCTGCGTCTGTGGAGAATTTAATCTCCTTGAGCTGGGACACAAACAAAGAAAAAGACTTGGCTGGATACCGGGTTTGGCGAAAGGCAGAAGGAGAAGCGGATTTTGTTTTATTGACTCCCGAGGTTATCCAAGAGAATGCTTATAGCGATACAAGAGTTGAAAAGGACAAGAGATATTATTATGCTATTACCGCTCAGGACAAATCCGGGAATGAAAGCCAAAAATCAGAGGCTATCTCTGAGATTGCCAAGAAAGGGCTTCAATGAAGATTTACCGCTATAAATACAAAAATAAGATTGAGTGGGGAGTGTTGAGGGAAGAGACTCTTTTTCCGATAAAAAGCTCCCCCTTTAAGCAATTTAAAATCAAGGGAGAGGGTGTTTCTGTCAGCCGTGTCAGCTTGCTGGCCCCTGCCGAACCCACAAAAATTGTCGCTGTTGGAGCGAACTACAGGAACCACGCTCAAGAGATGGGGAGGCCGTTGCCGGAAGAGCCTCTCCTCTTTCTCAAGCCTCCCTCAGCGGTTATTGGGCCGAATGATATTATCGTTTATCCCAGAATGGCGAAGAGAGTTGACTATGAGGGAGAGTTAGCCGTGGTGATAAAGAAAAAGGCTCAAAATCTCGGCGATAAGGAAAGAGTCGAGGACTACATCCTGGGCTACACCTGCTTGAATGATGTTACGGCCCGCGACCTCCAGCAGAAGGACGGTCAATTCACCCGCTCCAAGTCTTTCGATACTTTCGCGCCTGTCGGCCCCTGCATCGCTACCGATATCGACCCTTCCCGGCTGCGGCTCAAGACTTTTCTCAACGGCAAGCTCAGACAGTCATCCAGCACAAAAAACCTGATTTTTCCGGTGTCATTTCTGGTGAGGTTCATTTCCAGAATCATGACTCTCAACCCGGGGGACATCATCAGCACCGGGACACCGGCCGGGATAGGACCCATGTCTCCGGGCGACCGGGTTGATGTCCAGATCGAAGGCATCGGGACTCTTTCCAACACTGTGATGAAAATCAAGGAGGAGGTATAAATGAAAATTTTCTTGGATACAGCAAACCTGGAACAGATTAAGGTGGCAGCGAGCTGGGGGATATTAGATGGAGTGACGACCAATCCCACCCTCGTTTCAAAAGAGAATTTAAAGTTTAAAGAGCTCATTAAAGAGATCTGCCGTATCGTTCCCGGCCCGGTGAGCGTGGAGAGCGTTTCAAAAGTCTCCAAAGACATTATCAAGGAAGCGAGAACTCTTTCAAAAATTGCTGAGAACGTTGTGGTCAAAATACCGATCTGCATTGAGGGATTGAAAGCGACTAAAGTTTTGTCCAAGGAAGGAATCAAGGTCAATACAACTTTGGTTTTTTCTCCTAATCAGGCCCTTCTGGCTGCCAAAGCCGGGACAAAATATGTCAGCCCCTTCATCGGCCGGCTCGATGATATTTCTCAAGCAGGGATGGAGCTGGTGGAGGAGATCATGGCCATCTTCAACAACTATGGCTTTGAAACAGAGGTGATTGTGGCCAGTATCCGCCATCCCCTTCATGTTGTGGAGGCCGCTCTTATCGGAGCAGACATTGTCACCGTCCCCTTCGCGGTTCTGGAAAAGATGGTGAATCACCCCTTGACCGATATCGGGCTGGAAAAATTCCTGAAAGACTGGGGCAAAGTCAAGCTTTGACAGCCAGTCGGAAGAGAAAGAAATGACAATCGAGAAAAAATTAGAGGAGCTAAAAAAAAAGTTAAAAGCCTCTGAAATGGGGGGAGGCGAAGAAAGGATAAGCCGGCAACACCGGGCCGGGAAACTGACTGCCAGGGAGAGGATAAACCTCCTTCTCGACGAAGGCACATTCCAGGAAACGGATAAACTTGTCCTCCATCAGAGTCATGATTTCGGAATGGAAAAGAAAAAGATATACGGAGATGGAGTCGTTGCCGGCTACGGCAAGGTCGACGGCCGGACAGTCTTCATCTTCGCCCAGGATTTCACCGTGTTCGGAGGCTCTCTCAGCGGGGCAAACGCGGCAAAGATTGTGAAAATCATGGACCTGGCCTTGAGACAGGGCGCTCCGATCATCGGGCTCAATGATTCTGGAGGCGCCCGCATTCAGGAAGGAGTGGCAAGCCTTGCCGGCTATGCCGATATCTTCTTGAGAAATGTCCTTGCCTCAGGAGTCATTCCCCAGATCTCAGCCATCATCGGCCCCTGTGCCGGAGGCGCGGTTTACTCTCCGGCTATCACTGATTTCATCATCATGACCAAGGATACCAGCAATATGTTCATCACCGGGCCGGATGTGATCAAAGCCGTCACCCATGAAGACGTGACCATGGAAGAGCTCGGAGGAGCTGAGACGCACAACGCCACAAGCGGCGTCGCTCATTTTGCGGCAGAGAATGAGCAGCATACCGTTGCCCTGATTCGAGAGCTTCTTTCTTTCATTCCCGATAACAACATGGAGGACCCTCCTTATAAAGAGACGACCGATCCCTTCGACAGGATAAGCGAGGAGCTCAATTTTATGATTCCTGATGACCCGAATCAGCCTTATGATATGAGAAAGGTTATAAGAGAGGTCATGGACGACCGCTACTTCTTCGAGGTCCAGGCTGAATACGCCAAGAATATCGTCATCGGCTTTGGCCGGCTTGGCGGAAAATCAGTGGCCATCGTCGCCAACCAGCCGGATTTTCTTGCCGGCGCTCTGGACATCAACGGCTCTGATAAAGGAGCTCGATTTGTCCGCTTCTGTGATGCCTTCAACATCCCCTTGATCACTTTTGAGGATGTGCCCGGATTTTTGCCCGGCGTTGCCCAGGAGCACGGCGGTATCATCCGCCATGGAGCTAAGCTCCTCTATGCCTTTGCCGAAGCAACCGTGCCCAAGGTCACAGTTATCACCAGAAAAGCCTACGGAGGCGCCTACTGCGTCATGGCTTCGAAGCATATCCGGGCAGACGTCAACTATGCTTATCCCACTGCCGAGATAGCTGTCATGGGTCCTGAGGGCGCGGTGAACATCGTCTACAAACGCGAGCTTGACGAAAAAGAAGACTCGGAAGAGCTGAGAAAGCTGAAGGTTGATGAATTCCGGGAGAAGTTTGCCAATCCCTATATTGCCTGCGAGAAAGGCTATCTCGACGAGATTATCGAGCCGAAATTCACCAGGCCAAAGCTTATTGCCGCCCTGCAGATGCTCGAGAACAAAAGGGATAAGAATCCTCCCAAAAAGCACGGAAACATACCTTTATAATTATATTTGCTAATACGAAGGCATTAGACGTTTTCGGCTTGTCATTGCCAGGCGCGAAGCGCCGAAGCAATCCGACGAAGTCGTTGCGAGGAGCGGAGCGACGCGGTAATCTCATCATTTGATGAGATTGCCACGCTCCCTTCGGTCGTTCGCAATGATTCTGTAACCTCATTATACTGGACTAGAATCGTCAGGCTGGAAAGAAAGCCAAAAAAAGGGTAAACTAAGCTCAAAATAAAGCGAAAAAGCCGAAATGGCCAAGATGTTCAAGAGAATCCTCATCGCCAACCGCGGCGAGATCGCGGTGAGAATCATCCGTGCCTGCCGGGAAATAGGCGTTGTTCCTATTGCCGTTTATTCTGAAGTCGACCGGAAAGCCCTTCATCTCAGGCTGGCGGATGAAGCCTTTTATATCGGTGAGGCTGTGCCTTCCCAAAGCTATCTCAACATCGAGAAGCTTATCGAAGTCGCAAAAGAAGCTAAGGCCGAAGCCCTCCATCCCGGCTATGGCTTTCTGGCTGAGAATCCTGAGCTGGTCAGAAGATGCGAGGAGGAGGGAATTGTCTTTATCGGACCGCCCTCCAAGCCGATGGAGACTATGGGCAGCAAAACCTCTTCCCGGGTGACGATGTCCAAAGCCGGAGTGCCGATCATTCCTGGAACGCTCAAGCCTTTGAAGGATGAGAAGGAACTGGTGGAGAAGGCGCAAAAGGTGGGTTTCCCTCTCATGCTCAAAGCTTCAGCTGGAGGCGGCGGCAAAGGGCTGAGGTTGGTCAACAGCAGAGAAAACCTTCTTTCCTCTTTCGAGCTGGCCCGCTCTGAGGCCCAATCGAGCTTCAACGACCCTTCGGTCTATATTGAAAAATACCTCGAGGAGCCGCATCATATCGAGATTCAAATCCTTGCCGATAATTTTGGCAATATTGTTTATTTAGGCGAGAGGGAATGTTCCATCCAGAGACGCTATCAAAAAGTTCTGGAGGAGACCCCTTCTCCCTTCATCAATGCTGAGATTCGAAGGGAGATGGGACGGATTGCGGTCAAGGCGGCGGCTGCCGTGGGCTACAGGAATGCTGGCACAGTGGAATTTGTTGTCGACAAGAATAAGAAGTTTTATTTCTTAGAGATGAATGCCCGGCTCCAGGTGGAGCACCCGATCACTGAGATGGTCACAGGAGTGGATCTGGCCAAGGCTCAGATTGAGATAGCAGCCGGGTTTCCTTTGAATTTCCGCCAGGAAGAGATCAAGCCCAATGGATTTGCCCTTGAGTGCCGGATCTATGCCGAGGACCCGGACAATGACTTCATGCCTTCGCCAGGAAAGATAGTCCATCTTCGCACGCCTTCAGGCGGGCCCGGTATCAGGGATGACAATGGAGTCTATGAAGGGTATGAAGTTCCGCTGGAGTATGACCCTCTTCTTTCCAAGCTCATCACTTGGGGAAGGACAAGAGAGGAAGCCATCCGCCGCATGCTCAGGGCCTTGTCTGAATACCAGGTTTATGGGATAAAGACAACAATTCCTTTCTTCAAGCGCGTTCTCCTCCATCCCAAGTTCTTTGCCGGTGATTACAACACACATTTTATCTCCAACCTGGAAAAGGAGAAAGACGGCGGCCAGCCGGCAGAGAGGGAAATAGCCTTGATTGCAGCCGGAATCAGAGTTTATTCGGAGAGGAAGGCGGGCTCCGCACCTCTTTCTCAAAGAAGAGGGAGCAACTGGAAATTTCAAGGGAGGCTCCAGAACTTTTCCAACAGGCTTTAAGATGAATCTCTCATTCTGGATTGAAGACAAAGAATTCAAGCTAAGCTTGGAAGAAAAATCAAAGAACGATAT
>Ga0172365_10000823_pt1 | contig 21671 bp, 20 predicted proteins | sample LakKivSesite48cm_FD_114535 | JGI IMG/M metagenome (GOLD analysis project Ga0172365, IMG submission 114535) | Sediment microbial communities from Lake Kivu, Rwanda - Sediment site 48cm | ecosystem: Environmental > Aquatic > Freshwater > Lake > Sediment | place: Rwanda: Western Province, Lake... | reverse complement strand
GAATCCTCACGAACTCGATGAGGAGCTTGCCAAGCAAAAGGCCGACATTGAAGACTTTTTTGATGAATTTAAACTATATCCGGTCATTGCACTCAGCTTTTTCTACAGATTCTGATTATTGGAGGAACCAGTTCGGGCCGTATTAAAACCTTGAAAGAACGTCCGGAGGAATCCTTATTTAACTTATGTTGACGTACTGGGGACCGGTTTTTCGAGTGACTGGCTGTCTTGCTGGGTATTATCCTGCGGCTGGCCCTTGTCAGGTGATGACTGCTTAGGCTGTTTTGTCTCGGTTTCAGGTTTTCGTTCAATCCCTCGTGAAGGACTGAGCAGGACCTTTTCGCCTATCTGCAGGCCGCTGATGATCTCGACAAAGGTGTTGTTAAAAGCCCCCGTTACGACCTCGCGTTCTTCGGGGCCCGAGTCGGCTGCGACGTAACAGAATTTTTTGTCGGCACGGTTCTCAATAACGTGAACCGGCACGATTTTAACGTTGTGCAGCCGGTCGACGAGGATCTCGACCTTTGCGGACATTCCCGGCTTGAGAATCTCATGTGTACCCTCGATAGTGACATAAGTTGTATAGACCTTCATGCCGGGATCGAACCAGCCGTGCTGAGGATCCGGCAACGGAGCGATCTTCACCACCTTGCCGTTAAATGCCATGTCCGGATGTGCTTCAACCGTAACCGTCACGTCCTGACCCGGCACGACTTTGTTCACCGACGACTCGTGGACCCTCAGCTCGACGCCCATGACGTTGGAGTTGGGAATGGTAAAAATCTTCTGGCCCCGTCGAACCATGTCACCGACCTCGATCGGGTCGTCGCGCCTTTGGTACCAGTCCGCACTGCTGCCGTAGACCACAATGCCCGGACTCGGAGCACGGATGGTGCAGGCGGCGATCTGGCGCTCGAGCTTGTCAACGTGGCTTGTCTGAAGATTAAACGAGGCTTCAGTACTTTCAAGTTTCGCCTGTGCCTGTGCCAGTTCAGACCGCGTACGTGCTACTGTCCGTTCCAATTCACGCCTGGCTTCGTGATAGTCGCTGAGAAGCTGCTTTGTTTGCTTCGGGAAAACATAGAGCTTGTACAGCCTGAGAGCTTCTTCCGCACTTTCTTTTTGGATCCGAAACCGATTGACGTCCAGTTGGGCGCTCTTCAAATCGAGGTCCGAGGCGTAATTCGCATCATGGAGCTTTTGGGTGCCGGTCAAAACATCCGTCGCCTTTTCGAGCTGTCCTTCGGCAAGAAGAATATCATTTTGATATTTTTTCAACATCTGTGAGGCCTCGCCGCCCAATTCTCTCGGATTGTCAAGAAGCTCCAGCAACGTTGCTACTTCGACTGTAACATTAGGGTCCCGGACGACCTCGGCGACGAGTTTCTGCGACGCTTGTTCGCCCAGGTAGTTTTGCAGATCCATAAGACCAAATTCAACTGCCAACTGTGCTACGGCTATGTCTGACTCGTTCTGCTTCTTCTGGATCAGCAGAGCCTCCTGGGCACCCAAATAATTCGCCTTGGCGGCCGAAAAATCAATCAGCTCGCGATTGTAATTGTCCTGAAGCTCGGCTGCGTTCAATTGGCAGAGGATTTTCCCATTAGCAACATCCTCCGGAGTGATTACCGTGCCCTCGGGAATGATACTGGCAATTTCGACGCCCCGGCCTTCAACCTCACATATAACATCGGTGGACTCCTGGGCTTTTATATTGCCGCTCTCAGTCACCGTAATGACCAGGTCGTCCTCTCGCACTGTGAATGTGCCGCTGACTTGCTCGTCATCGATCGACAATGGCGTTCTCATCCATCCCGACAGGACAATCGCTCCACCACCAACAACCAGCAGGAAAATTATTATCCAAAGCCCCTTACTCCGGCGTTTCGAGGTGCTGCCACGCCGTCCGTTTTTATTGTCTATTTGTTTGTTCCTGTGATTTACCACTATAATCGCTCACATTTTACTAAATATACATCATTCAACGGGCTTTTTATTGTCTTGCTTATATAAGATTACACGATATAGCATGGATTTTCAACTAATTTCGGCCTCTGCTTGCGGATTTCAGAGAATAAATTACAGGACGAAGCATAAATCGAGTCCAATATAATCGTCCTATAATAAAATTTTGACCAAATCCGAAAAAAATTCCCCAAAAATATTGACAAAGTGGTAATTGGTGGTATGATTTCCCTAAGATAATAAGTTCAGTGGGACGAATACCATGCTATTATTAACAGGTGAATATCAGCACGTTGTCGATAACAAAAGCAGAGTCCTAATTTCTAACAAGTTAAGAAATCAAATTGATGCCGATGAGCACGGCAATAACTTCTATCTCGTACTCGGAGCCAACGGCATACTTTGTTTATATCCTGAGAAATATTTCGAGCGGATAGCACTTGCCGTTACACCCGGTACCGCAGTGCCTGATGAAGCCGTCGTGTTCGAGCGAATGAGCTTTGCCATGTCGAGCAAGGTGGAATTAGATGGCCAGGGCAGACTGCTGTTGAGCGAAATATTACGAAAGAGAGCCGGATTAAAAGACCAAATCACGCTAATCGGCGTCAGAGACCACATCGAGTTGTGGAACACTGAAAGCTGGGAACAGTACGTCTCAGACCATATGGACCAATACCAGAAACAGATGTCGCAGGCACGCCAGTTTGTCCTGCAGAAACAAAATGAAGAAGATTAACTTCCCGTGGAGACAAAACAAAATGATGAGAACGGATTCGAACCATTGCAGGATTGTAGCTGAAAGTCTCGCCGGCAAAAGAAAGGTTGACGAACAAACTTTCGCCTCGCTGGCAATTCTAGAGGAAAGACTGGAACGATTAAGAAATCTCGGCGGAGCTTTTTCCGGCGTAATGTTTTCGCCCGATGCAGTGAAACTTATAAGACGGAAGAATGTGGTAGCTGTCGGCTGACTTTCAATGGAGGCATGATGCCTCGTCTTCGCTCGGCATGAAAAGATCTTCACTCTGAGCGAAGACGAAGAGTGAGCGAAGACGAAAGGTGAGCTGAGCAGAGAAAGATGAATTAAGCCCTGATCCACGGGGATGTTACAGTAAATACGGCGTATAATACGTAATATACGAAAAAAGTGAATGGTTCGATAATCGAGCATACACCGGTTCTTGCCGGTACATTAGCTGAGCAGATAAAGCTGCCATCGGATGGTGTAATGGTTGATGCAACCATAGGACAGGGAGGTCATAGCCTTCTGCTCGGTAGAACCTTGGGCCCTGAAGCAGTCATCGTCGGTCTGGATGTTGATAAAAATGCTGTCCACAGGGCCCATCTTAATTTAAAGGAGCTTGCCTGCAATATTATCCTGATTCATTCGAATTTTGCCCAAATCAGGGAAGAATTATACAAACAGGGTATCGAAAAGGTTGACTTGATATTAGCGGATTTGGGTGTTAGCTCGTCTCAGTTGGCGGATGCGGAATTTGGACTTAGTTTTCAGAAAAATATGCCGCTGGATATGAGAATTGACAAAAGATTAAAGCGCACCGCTGCCGATATAGTTAATAAATCAGATGAAAAATCTCTGGCTGATTTGATTTACAGGTTCGGCCAGGACAGAGCCTCGCGACGGATCGCGCGTTTTATTGTAAGGGATCGAAAAGTTGAGCCGATACAAACAACCGGCCAATTGGCAGGGATTGTTTGCAAAGCATTTGGGGCAAAAAAGCGAGGCGTAAGAAGCAGAATACATCCGGCGACCAGAACCTTCCAGGCGTTGAGAATTGCAGTCAATGACGAATTGGAGAATTTGAAGAGGCTGCTTGTTTCGGCGCCGGGTCTGCTGAACAAGAATGGACATATAGCAATTATTAGCTTTCACAGCCTGGAAGACGGATTAGTCAAAAATGATTTCAGGCAGAACGAAAAGGCAGGTAATTACAGGATCATCACAAAAAAGCCGATTGTCCCGACGCAAGAGGAAATCAGAAGAAATCGACGTGCAAGAAGCGCAAAACTGAGGATCGCACAAAAACAATGACCTCGTTACGTGATCCCTTGAAAGTAAATGGAGTTTCGTTATGACTTCGGACGCTAAAATTGGATTACTGTTAGGTCTGGTATTCATATTCATTATTGCATTTGTAATCAACGGTCTGCCCCGTTTTCGCAAAGCTACAAACGGCAGTGAAATGACCACTAACATGGTCAGCTCGCAGAATGATACGCAGCCCATCGGCAGCAGGGAACGTAATGCCCCGGGAGTTTTTAACTGGACAGAACAGGATTCCGAACAAAAAATCCAGGAAACTCCGACTCCAATAGAGCAAAAGGAGGATGTTCGCTTCAAGATGCAGTTGCCGGATGACGTTTCGGCGGCGAAAGACGCTTCAATTATGGAAATCGCCGATGAAGCCGAATCCCCTGTGGACCAGCAAGTCGAGCCAACTGCACCGGCACAGACTCCCGAGGAAATAACTGAGGCCGATAAAACCAAGCCTGCCGAGCCTATTTGGCCGAAAGTCTATGTGGTTTGCGAGGACGATACGCTGGCCGATATCGCCAAGAAGTTCTATGGCCCCGAGCAAGGCAACAAAAGAGTGAACATTGCTAAGATATTTGAAGCCAACCGCAAACTGCTCAAAACCATAGATGAAATCTACGTCGGGCAAAAAATTACAATACCTCCACTTGTGGCCTCGGAGACGGATACGAAAGAAACACAGAGCTTTTTTGCAGATTCTTTATTCGAGAAGGTAAAATCTATCGGAGCTAAACACCTTTCGACCAATTCCGACAAAGCAAACGATAAAGCAAAGCAGAGCGAACCTTATATTGTGCGGGAAGGTGATAGTTTGTGGCGTATCGCCGCCGAAAAACTCGGAAACGGCAGCAGATACAAAGAAATCAGCGAGCTCAATTCCAATGTCATAAAGGACGAGAATGAGTTGACTGTCGGAATGCTTCTGAGAATACCGGCCCGATAAGGTACCGGCAATTGGCCGATTATAACCGGGGCCGAGCATTAAATATTAACCTGGAATCCTGAACGAACAGCGATATACGTTTACTATGTCTCAGTTTCGTTTTGTTTTTGTTATATTTTGTTTTACGGCTGTCCTGGTCCTTGCTGTCTACCTGCGGAGCGCCAATAACCGTATCTTCTACGAACTTTGTGCGTGTAACGCCGAGATGAGCCGGCTGAAACAGGAGCTTGGAACCAAGCAGTTGCTGCTTGAAAGTATGATTAATCCCGCCGCCCTTTCTCAGCGGGTCGGCGAATCAAATACTGAAAGATAAAAATTGAGAAACGTTCGGATAACAATTTTTTTTTCTTTGTTTCTAATGGTGTCGTTTTTGGCACTGGGTGGACGATGTTTCTATCTACAGTATTACAGAAGCCGACATTATAGCGAGGCCAGCCTGATACAGCAGCGGTCATACAGGAACCTGCTGCCCCAGCGCGGTGTAATACTGGATTGCCGGGGCAGGGTCCTTGCAGCAAGCAACAAAGTTCAAACAATTTTCGCCGAGCCGCGAGTGATCAAAGACGCGAAAGAGACCTCCTCAGCACTTGCCCCGATTGTTGATGTCGGCGCACACATAATCTGCCAACAGATACTGGAAAGTAATAATCCCGGCTTTGTGAGAATCAAGATGGACGCCAACTCCGGCCAATGCAGCGCCGCAAGCAGGATTTACGGTATAGGTGTCCAGTCCGACTGGCAGAGACATTATCCGATGGGACGGCTTGCCGCAAATGTTGTCGGCTTTACGAGTCACGACAATCGCGGCCTGGAAGGTATTGAGCTGAAATACGACAAAGATCTCAGCGGCTCTCCGGCACGGAATATCTTCTTTGCCGATGTCTATCGCCGGCCAATTCGGGCCAAGCAGCAGGACGGTATTTTAACAAACGGCAAGGGGATTATCCTGACTATTGACGCTACTATTCAACAGTTCGCCCGAGACGAGCTTATAAAGCAGTACGAAGATTATCAGGCCGAGTCTGCGGTGGCGATTGTGGCCGAGCCTAAGACGGGAGCGATTTTGGCAATGGTCTCTCTGCCCGATTTCGATCCTGCCGATATCCGCTCGACCGATCCCAATAATTTCCGCAGCCGGGCAATCACGGACTGGTATGAGCCGGGCAGTATCATCAAACCGGTTGTGGCCGCAGTTGCCCTTGAGGCAGGTGTAGTGAACAAGACGGAAAAGATATTTTGCGAAAACGGTAACTACTACGGCAGGGGATTCGGGCGGATCGGCGAATACCGCAGGGGATTCGGAGATTTAACCCTGCGGGAGATTCTTATCAACTCCAGCAATATCGGAATGGCCAAAATCGGACAACGGCTCGGCAAGGAAAGGCTTCACGATGGGCTGAAACTCTTCGGCTTCGGCGGAAAAACGGGTATTGAGCTGCCGGGAGAGATCGAAGGGCTGCTAAGGCCCGCGAATGCGTGGACGGGATACAGCGTTACCCGCATACCCTACGGCCAGGAAATCTGCGTGACCAGCATGCAATTAATCAGGGCGTTCTGCATCCTTGCCAATGGCGGCCGGCTTGTTCGTCCATTCCTGATAAGAGCGGTTGTCGACAACGAAGGAAATATTACCGAGCTCAAAAGGCCGCCCCCGCCGGTTGGCTATATCATCAAAAACGAGACGGCAAAATGGATTGTTAACGATGCCATGACCGGCGTTATCAATGAGGTCGGCGGCACCGGCAAAAGAGCGCAGCTTGAAAACTGGCAGGTGTTCGGCAAATCCGGAACTGCAAACATTGCAAGAAGTGACGCACGAGGCTACTCGGACGAGGACTACGTCGCTTCTTTCGTCGCAGGCGCCCCGGTCAAGGACCCTGCTATTGTGGTGCTCGTATCGATACGCAAGCCAAACCGGTCGCTCGGCAAAGGTTACAGCGGCGGGGTTGTCGCCGCCCCGGTCGCCGCCAAGATAATCGAAAGAACGCTCACCTACCTCGACGTTCCACCGGATTAAAATCCAAAACTTTTACACCAGGTCCGGAGTCCGTAAAATTGGCTAAAATTATTTACGCTGTTGCGGGGGAAGGGTTCGGGCACAGCAGCCGGTCGCACCTTATCGGGCAGAGATTCATCGATGCCGGCCATGATGTCATGTTCGTGGGCTCGCAGAAGTCGCTTCTGTATCTGAAGCAATACTTCGGCGGACGTGTAAAAGAGATTTTTGGCCTGTCGTTTGCCTTCGAGGGCCAGCGCATAGACAAATCGGAAACTCTCAAGAGAAACCTTCTCAAACTGCCCGAGGCCAACAGGCTGAACGACGAGCTTTTCAAGCAGCATTTTGAGCCGTTCGGACCCGAGCTGGTCATATCGGATTTCGAGCCTTTCAGCGCGTGGTGGGCGTGGCGAAAGAACGTGCCGTTTATCAGCATCGACCACGAGCACATGCTGACGCTTTGTAAGCTCGACCATCCGGCGAAGAACTGGTTTTCCCGACTGACCGCCAGCGTAATAACCGAGTGCCACTACATCGGGGCGGTTGCTTATATCATCCTGAATTTCTTCGAAGTGCCGCTGCGGATCGACTCGGCGGTTTTGGCCCCGCCCATCGTAAGGCCCGTCGTCACGGCCCTGAAGGCCGAGCCGGGCGAGCATGTCCTGTTGTATTCCACGACCGGCACCGGCGGCCGGGACCAGTTGCAGGAAATACTGGAAAAATTCCCCGCCCAGAAGTTTTATATCTATGGCTTTGACCAGGACGCCGAATATCAAAACTGCATCTTCAAGAAGCGTTCGACCGAAGGTTTTCTCACCGACTTGGCCGGCGCTCGTGGCATTATCGCCTCGGCGGGTTTTTCGCTGATAAGCGAGTGCATGTACTTAAGGAAAAAGATGCTCCTGCTTCCTCTGGCCGGCCAGTACGAGCAGATTATTAACGCTCATTATATCCAAAAGCTCGGCCTGGGAATATCAGCCGAGAATCTCGACGAGCCAGTCATAGCCCGCTTCCTCGAAGAGCTCGACAAACCCATGCCGGGTGACGAGAAAATCCTCTGGCCAAATAACGACAAATTCTTCGACATCCTCCAAAATGAGCTAAACAAACTCAAGATACCTGTCAGTATCTAATGCCGCCAGTGACCTTACGTCAGACCGGCTTCAATTCCGCAGGCCTAAGACCTCAGGATTTATCCGCAGAATTATATCGTCCTTTGTATCTGCTTTGCCATCAGGGCCGGGACTGAAAATCTTGTTATTCTTAACGTCAATGATATATTTATCACTGTAAGCACGGGCCTTCAAGCTTAAATCTTTGCCAAGTCTCTTGCTCAGGATAATTTGCAAAAGGTCATCTTGTATCTTTATCCGTATGATAGAATTTTTCCTTGACTTTATTGTTTTGTCGGAAGGTCCGACGATATCGATGATATTTATATGTGGATTATAGCATCTATAGAGTAAAGGTAGTTGTTCCTGGTTTGCCAATGACACGGATGGTTCTTTAAAAGGGTAAATATCAGGCCAAACCGAGAGTTTCGTTTCGGCAATGTTCTGCCTTCCTTCCTCAGCATCCATCCAGTCATCGTATAAATTCCGGTATAACCTCAGCGTAGAGTTCTTTTTGAGTGGCAAAATCTTTTCGGCAGTACCTTGTTCGGATACCTCAGAAAGCATATTCCTTATGAGAAGATATTCTGACAGTATCCCGTTACGTAATGATGTCTTTTCGTCCGTAAGAGGTATGAAGTGCCTCGCCAGTAGTTCAACTATGCTCATCGGAGTCCGCTGATCATTCACAATAGCGTTGGCCGTAAGAATGTTTTCATTTATGCATATAAGATAAGCTAATTTCGGAACTAACATCCGGGCATTCACACTTAACTTTCTGCATGCTGAGTCCAGCTCGATAAGTTCGGACACAAAGGCCCGGATATCGCATTGTTCGATCTTGAGATGTGCATAGACCTGGTAGAAGCGGTCTAAATCTATTAATTTGCTCACTCGCATGATCTTTAAATTGGTATTTAGCTCGGTAAGGTCGGCTATCTCGGGAAATTCATTCAGACGATGGATTACTTCTCTGGCTGTTTCGTTATCAGCCCATATCTGATTTATTTCTTCGGCATATGAGCTGATGGCTTGGATTATTTCCGATGTTGTTCCTGTTTCCATGATCCCCTTTATTTCAGCAATCATGCCACTGTCACTGTTTGTTATCTCTATAGCAGAGACGTTAGAAGAATCGCCATTCTCACCTAACAACGTCTTGAGAACCTCAAAACTCTCGGCATATTTTGCCGAGGCAGAGCGAAGGTTTGCAATTGTGTAATCATTCGGAATCGGCGGTGCATCAATACCCCAAAATAGGTAAAAGACGTACATAAAAAGGATCGAGATATTCATACCTGCCAGCGCAATATACTTGCCTTTGAGTTTGCCGTTGCTGCTTAGCGGCTGTTGCAGCACCATTGTTGTAAAAAGCGCAATATACTTGCCTTTGAGTTTGCCGTTGCTGCGCCGGATTCTGAGTGTACTGACGATCCCGATAACTATCGCCGGTATCCCGGCCAGAACAAAGAAAAACAAACTCAAAATTCCCAATATCAGAGTGAGAATTGCCAGTTTGCTAATCTTTGATTGAACAGCCTCGCTTAGCAATCCCCTTTCGTAGCAGTCCTGACCTTGTTTTTCCTCTTGTTCGTTCATTTCTTTTAATTATAATTGGCGGCGGGTCGATTTTCAAAGGTTTCTTTGGATTTATATCATACCATCAGAAGTATAACTATCGGGATAAGAAAATGGAGCCAAAGTGGTTGAAGTGGGCGAAGCGGTTGCAGGCGCTGTCTCAGAACGGATTGACGTACGCACGGGACCCGTTTGACCGGGAGCGATACGAGCAGATACGGCACATTGCGGCCGAGATGCTGGCCGAGCACTCCGGCGAAAAGATCGAGGACGTGCTGGATTTGTTCATACGTGAGAAGGATTACGCGACGCCGAAGGTGGACGTGCGGGGCGCGGTGTTCAAGGACGGCAGGATTTTGCTTGTGAAAGAACGTTCGGACAGAAAATGGACGTTGCCGGGCGGATGGGCCGACGTCGGAGAAAGCCCCTCAGAGAGCGTCGAGCGAGAGGTGCAGGAGGAGTCGGGTTTTCGTGTCAAAGCTCAGCATCTGGCGGCTGTATATGACAGGGGTAAACATCCGCACAAGCCCCTGATGCACTATCATATTTATAAGCTTTTCTTTATTTGTGAAATCACGGGAGGTCAGGCGACAACAAGCTCTGAAACGGAGCAGGTTGCGTTTTTCGAGGAAAATGACCTGCCGGAGCTGTCGATTACGAAGATTCTTCCTGAACAGATAGCGAAGATGTTCGAGTACCACCGGCGGAACGATCTGCCCGCTTATTTCGACTAACCAGAAACGTTGCTGCTGACGGATTGCCAAGCATCGTTTGCGAATGGAACCTATTTTGCTGACAGGATGGATTTGCCGATATATCCGGCTTCGATGCAGAACTGGATGATGTCACGGACCAATGGTGCGGCGTCGCTCGAGCCGTGCTCGCCGCCTTCGACGACTACGGCGATTGCAATTTTCCTTGCCGTGCCGTCCTGAGCGAAACCTCCGAACCACGCGTGCTCGGGCCTTTCAGTCGAGCCGGTTTTGCCGTAAACTTTCACATCCTCAGCGGCGAGCGTCGCAAGAAAAGGCTTGAATTGAGTGTAAGCCGTTCCGCCGGCCTCGTTGACAACAGCGCTCATACCATCGTATATGACGGCCAAAGTTTCGAGCGAAATGCCCAAGTCCTCTCCTGTGTCACGGGCTTGAAGCCCGCGATTCGAGGGCGAGACGCCCTCGATATGTTCCTCGACACCACATATCAATCTTGGATGCTTGAAGATTCCGCCGCGGGCGAGGGCGGCCATGGCGTTGGCTACCTGCAGAGGTGTGACTCGCAGATTGCCCTGACCGATTCCGAACATTCTTCTCTCGCCCGGTCTTATCGACGGCATTTCTTCGACGCTTGCGAACGTGCCCTTGCTCCTTCCGCTCCAGATTATGCCTGACGACTGCTTGAAGTTGCGCTCAATCTCGCTTCGGTTCGGGTCGGCCGGCAATTGTGGAACGAAGAGAAGGTCCTGGCCGTAACCGAATTTGAACAGCCACTGCTGCAAAACTTCCGGCTCAATCATGTCGGCGAGGTGTGAAAAATAGATATTACAACTGCCTTTAATGGCGTTGCGTGCCGTATTCTCCCACCGACTATCATGCCCTACTCTGTATCTTCTAAATATCAAGCAGTCGGGCCATCCATCCGGAGCCGCCTGGCCGGGACAATTGATGACGTCCTCAGGTGTGATCTTACCGGTTTCGAGGCCCGCGATAAGAATCAATGGCTTGACAACCGAGGCGGGTGGATACTGCTCATTAATCGCCCGATTAATAAGCGGTTGATTGCCATCGGCAACTAAATCACCATAGTCGTACCGGGCGCTGTTTAAATCATAAAGCGGCAGAGAAACCAGTGCGAGTACATCGCCGGTTCCTATTTCAATTACAACGGCCGACATTCCGGGGCCGCAATTCGGATCGTGCTTGTAGTCACTCAGGTAGTTCTCAATCCTTTGCTGTAGCTCGATGTCCAGCGTCAATTTAACGTCATCGCCGAACTGTGTCGGAGTAAGACCTGTAAGCCGGCCGTCTATGTCGTGGTTTAGCTCGCCCCGTCTGCCTCGAAGGACCGCCTCACAGACGTACTCAATTCCATCTTCCCGCCCACAAACTTCTCCTTCAAGATAGGTCCGTAATTCATCGTCGGCGAAAAGTTCTTTATCCTGTTGTTGTGTGGCCAGGCCGACCCAGCCGATCGTTTGGGCGGCAACGGAACCGTAGGGATAGAAACGGTGGCCCTTCGGCAGAATATAAAGCCCTTCGGTGTCCATGAATTCCAACTGGGCGGCAAAAACATCATCGTCTGTTTTCAATTCCAGCAACGGCCAGTTCTCGTGCATTTCCATGATGTCGATTTTACTTGCAAGCTCAATTCTCCTATTCGGGTCGGGCTCCTTCGCCTCAAAATCGGCGATTGCCTCAGAAATCGGGACGCTGATTACGCTATACTTCTCAAAGACTTCTGAATTCGGGAAATTTTTGCGCCAGGCCTGGAACATTCGCCGGTCCCAGACATAGTTGTTGATTTTCTGAATTTCGTCCCATATCACGGATGGTTCTACAGCTTTGAATTGCGAGCATTTCTCAATTATGAGCTGTAAATCCTCCAGCTTTTCCCGGATTTTCTTGTCGATTTTCGCCACAGCGACGTCCGAATCGCGCCTGGCGGCAGCCTCCGCGAGCATCGTCATGCGTACACGTTCATCCAGAAAAGAGCTGAGTTCATAATTGATATGCACCCAAAACCGGGCTTCATCAACGGCCAATTCCCTGCCATTGCGGTCGAGTATCCTGCCCCTGATGGTTTGAAGCTGTTTGGACTGGCCCCTTTGACGCTTTAATTCCGCAATTTCATGCTGGACGGAGGAGGCCGTAAGCAACTGCATCTGCGCCAGACGGAGTGCAAAGACCGCCAAAAGCAGCAGGCTGAAGATCACAAATATCTTTACTCGCCTATTATACATTATTAATAGCGTCGTCCGAATCGGCTCGTTTTTATTCGCATCCACCATGCTAAGGGCAGGAAAAGAAACGGCCCCACGATGCTCGAATATAAAGAGGTCACGAAAACAACGGCGTAGATATTTGCCGCGACCGGCTCGCCCGTGATGTGTGCCAGCAAATGACTCAGGACGCCGGTCAGAAGCGAACTGACAAAAATCGCAAGCGCCTGAAATGGCATCCTTTTTATCGCTATCACGCGATGCAGATACGCCAGCAGCGTGCCGAACAGACCGAAACTAATCATTTGCGGGCCCATCGGCATCGGTGAGCCGACAAGGTCGGCGGCAAAACCTATTGTGAAAGAGCTGATGATTGCATCCGAGGTACTATAGTGAATCGCATAGAATACTAAAAGGACGACCAGTAAATCAGGCTTGGTGCTCCAACGCGCCAACAGGCTCTTTTGAATAACAGTCACAGCAAGAATTAACAATGCAAACCGAAACCATCGCATTTCATGTCCTCAACGGGTCCGAACGCGGTCACTTTTGCGGATTCATAATGATCACGGCTATGTCCTCGAGCTGTTCTATATCGCACGCCGGCACGACTGTTATGTCCCAAAGCGAAGGGTTCTTCTGGTTTCTGTTACATTCGGAAACTTTTCCTACAATCATCGGGGCGTCCAGAAAGCCGGGCTTTTTAAGGGCAAAAACGTTCTCACCAACCTTTACTTCGTTTTTGACCATTTCGATCTTCGCCGTGTTATTGCCCTTGCCTTTCATTATGTTCTTTAATCCCTCTACCTCTATAGGTATCATCGACGTAGGATCAGTGACCAGCACGACCTCAGCCTTGGAAATCTGCGGAAAAACATCGGATATCCTGCCGATAATACATTCGTCGCCCAGGACGAACTGGCCTTCGGCCAGGCCGGCGGATTTTCGGCAGGCAATCGTCAGCTCGCTCCGGGACCCGTCAACATTTGCCGTGATGACGTCGGCAAGCGCAAAATCCGTGCCTTCCCAGACGTACGTATTATACAGCCCGGAGAGCTTTTCGAATTTCTGACGTTCCTCGGCCAACGTTTTTTCGAGGTTGGCAATATAATTGAGATACTGTGTTTCGCTCCGGCTGACGGAGCCTGTAAGAGGCTGCTGCGTCTGCGCCGTCAGCGCCAAGTCTCCGCCGATGCTCAAAGGCCAGCGAAAGACGTGAACGAAAGCAAGCTGGAATTTACTTGTCAGATTTTGCGGGGCGAAAAGGAGGATAAATCCGGTCAGCATAAACCAGGTAAATAACATTCGTCTGGAAACTTTTGTTTGCTTCCTTGCCATAATCGTATGCCGTCAGTTTTTTCGAAATCCGCTTCGAGCGCTGCCCATAACGAATCACTCCCACCCATACTCGTTATGGTCCATCGTGTCCTTCCACAACTCGAGGTTTTCCAGATAGACGCTGGTTCCCCGGGCGACGCTGCTCAGCGGGTCATCGACTATCTGGACCTTCAGGCCGGTCGCATTGGCCAGAACGGTGTCCATCCCCCGCAGCAGTGATCCGCCGCCGCAGATGTGTATGCCGTTGTCGATTAAGTCCGCGGCCAATTCCGGCTCGGCCTTTTCCAGTGTTGCCGTAACTGTATCAATAATCGAGGCGATGGGATCGCGAAGGGCCTCACGGATTTCCTCACTCGTTATGACAATTTTTCTCGGCAGGCCGGAGATGGTATCTCTACCGGCTATTTCCATCGTTAATTCCTCCTCCAGCGGAGCGGCGGAGCCGATTTGTATCTTGACTTTCTCAGCTCTCGCCTCGCCTATGAGCAGGTTATAAGTCTTCTTGAGATGATTGATTACCGCTTCATCCATGTCGTCGCCGCCAATTCGTATCGATTCGGAAGTGGCGATGTCGGCCAGGCTCATGATGGCCACCTCGGTAGTCCCTCCGCCGATATCGACAATCATCGAAGCGGTAGGATCCGTGATGGGCAGTCCGGCGCCGATTCCCGCGGCCATAGGTTCATCGACCAAATATACCTTGCGGGCTCCGGCCCGCTCGGCGCTGTCGATTACCGCCCTTCGTTCGACTGCGGTAATTCCGCTCGGCACTGCGATGACCACTCTCGGCCTGACAAGACCGCCCCGACCGTGGACCTTCCGGATAAAATAACCCAGCATCGCTTCGGTAATCTCGAAGTCACTGATCACGCCGTCCTTTAAAGGCCTGATGGCACTGATCGAGCCCGGTGTTTTGCCTAACATTTCTTTAGCAACCAGCCCGACAGCTTCACCATTATTCAAGACGATATTGGTCCCTTTACGGACAGCAACTACGGAGGGTTCATTGAGGACAATACCTTTGTCGCGGACACAAACAAGGGTTGAACAGGTGCCCAGGTCGATACCCATATCCATACTGAACCAACCTAAGATTGTGTCCAGCAGCACTTTCGACTCCTTTCCGAGTTCCCAATTTATACTTTCGGAGAGCTTAAAATTCCTGTTTCGCTATCTTACTATATAACTGCCGGGAAAATTGTTGTCAATAGCTATTCAGCTACTGTATTTTAAAAATTGTATCGTATTGCGAGTAACATTGATAGGTGACAAACACTGCCGCAGCAAGAACTACTAAAAATGCCACGGCGAGAATCACCGTATAAAGATTATCGGCTGCCGTTATTTTTTTACCATGACTCTGTACAACGGGACTCATATATCAACCTCGCATAGCGATTGGTTAAAATTGCGTTTTCTACAAATTAGTACTGACTTTATCATTGATTTGCGGCTGATCCTGCGGTTGGTCTTCCTGTACAAGGTCGAGCCAGCCGACCGCCTTCTCGGGCCAGACGTCCAAAATCACAACGTCACAAATAAATTTATCGCCTCGTGTGAGGTGAAATCTCATGCCTTCCTTGACGCCGTCCGCAGCACCAATTGATATTTCGGCAAGGAGATTTTTCAAATCCACTTCGGTGATGGACCCGCTTAAATCGATGTCTTTGACCGGAGGCGCCAAGCCAACCACATCTTGCACCGCTGTAACAGGCGTCGGCTCGGCGACGGCTTTGCCGTATTGTCGCAAGTACAGGTCCAGCTTATTTTGGAGTTCTGTTTTTTCTTCGAGCAGGCGTTTGGATTCTTCCTGCAACTGCTTTACTATCGCCATGTTCTCCATAAGAGCCGCAGTGGTGTCTTTTAGCTCTTTATCCTGTTTGATTAGCTCAGCTTCCTTTAAGTCCCGCTCGGTAAGGGCATTTTTAACCAGCTTCTCGTTATTTTCAATAGTTTTGGAGAAATCCATGACTATCGCCGCCCAGTTGTTTACCTTCCGGTTGGCGTCATCTCTTTCTCTTTCAGCGTTGGCCAGATCGCTTATTAACTTGTTAATTTGTTCTTCGAGCGAGGCAATCTGTTCCCCCAGCTTTTCCGTGTCCCTGTTCTTTTCCTCAATGGTATTGTTCAATTGTGTTTTTGCGTTGTCCTCATTTTTCTTTGCCGCTTGGTAGTTGCTGTTAAGATTGTCGTATTTTTTCTTGTAATTATCGGCGTTCGCAACGTAAGTCACAACAATACCACAGAGGAAAATTGAGGCTATTGTCAACAGGACTATTAAGACTTTTGTAAGAGTGCTCAAGGCAAGCTCCTTTCACTATATGTATTTTCTTTTCAATACACCCATTACCTTACAGGGCATCCCAACCTTATTAGAGAACATAAGGGGAAGCTCCCTTCTACCCTTCACCAAACAGGTTCAAACCTAAAAAACAAACTCTCCGGCAATTCAAATGCCCGGAATCCGGCCAAATTAACGCCGGATCGCTTATTAAGAACCCAAGCCCTGATATAATGCTCTTATTATAATTGTACGCTTAAAACTCGGAAAGGTCAAGTTATTTTTGGCAAATAGCCTAAATTAAAATGCACGATAAAAAACGCCCAAATCACGTCTGATAACAAACGATTTTAAGGTTCTATTTGAGTAATTTTACACTGGAAAACGGCCTTGGCGGCTGCAATACGCACAAATTTCGACTCATTTTTCAAAAACCGGGGCAGATTTTTTTCCAGGGCCGGAGTGCATATTTCTCCAATTGCCAGTGCTGTAAGCGTATTGGCCCGTTCAATGGCCTCCCTATCCAGGCCGGCAGTAAGATTTTGCTCGAAAACGTCGAGTACTTCCGCCTCACCGATCCTATCGTTAAGCTTACCAAGCTGCTCGGCTGCCGCCAGCCGGACTTCCAATACGTTATCATCCAGCTTGGTAATAAGGATATCTCTGGCCATTGGAGTGCCTAAAAGCCCCATTGCCCTTATGCCTAAAACTCTATCATCCGCAAAAGCGCTATATACTATTGCCCATAATTTCTGTAATACCTCCTCGTCGCCGAGCCTGGCCCTGGCTTCCAATATTTGAAATCTGGCCTTATCACTGGTATTTTTATCTTCCTGCGCCGATCTCAGCAAATCCAGCGCAGTTTTGTCCCCCATTTTACCAAGCAGAAAAGCGGCGTTCGATTTGACCGTCTGGTTGCTGCTGTTTAGCGCTTTGCGAACGACTTCGAAATATTCAGTAGAGCCAAGCTTTCCCACCGCATAAGAGGCCGCGATGATGACGTTCACATCTTTGTCCCTCAATAATCGGGTCACCTGATTTTTTGCAGGAGTGTATTGCAAATCGCCTACGGCCAAAGCCGCCGCAAATCTAACCGGCGTATATTCATCCTGTAAAAGCCGCTGCACCTGAGGCATAAATTTGACCTGCCCGGTCGTGGCGATAACTTCAATGGCATTAACTCTCGCCACTGGATTGGCATCAGAAAGAGCATCTTGAATAATGTTATAGGCTTCCGCTCGTGGAGAAGCTATATTAGTAACGTAGAAATCCCCCAGTGTTGCTTGCGAGGATTCCTCACATCCGGCGGAAAATAAAGCAAGAATTGCAAAACATAAGGGCAAGAAAATGAAAGCAATGATACTTTTCTGCCTCTGAGTGTCATCTCGTTCGGATTCGCTTTTCATTTTGGCCATCCCTGATCAACAAGTTTTTTAGTTTTAAAAAATATCTCCGCGAAAGCAGTACTATTATGAGTAAAATAACACATGCTTCACAACAAAAATCCAGCCATTCGCCGTATTTACTGAAAATAGTCACCCTGTTATCGACAGGTATTCTGTCGATGAACCATCCAGGCATACCCGTCCGGTCTATAGCCCCGACGGGTAAGTCACCGGCCATATAACCGTTTCTAATCCGGCCGGCGCTGTCGATAAGGCAGCTTATGCCGGTATTAACGCTTCGCAGAACGGTAAGCCGGTTCTCGACGGCACGAAAAGCACAAACCGCCGCATGTTGGGCAAGCTCGGCAGTCGGTATGACTTGCTCGTCATCGAACAGAACAAACCAGCCGTCATTGCTTATATTGACCAGCCAGTCGAGCCTCTTGCGGCCCTGTTCGTCCAAGGCGAATCTTCGCCCGATAGCGGGAACAGTGTCCTCATAACAAATCATCACGCCGAATTTGTAAGGCCGGGACTGTTTGCCTTCGGCGCCGGTCATTTCGAAAATAGTGTATTCAGTGCCGTAATCGAGCGAATAATCGAAGTTATAAGGGATGAACTTGACCTTCATCAGCAGCTCGTAAAACCACGACAGTGACTTCCTTAGCGGCAACACTTCCCCGAACGGCACTAAGTGGATTTTGTTATAGACCTCCTTCGCCTTCTGGCCGTTTCTGTTGTAAAGAAAGGCCGAATTGAATCTCTTAACCAGGCGGATTTCGAGATTGTCCTCGACTTTGGGAGTCCCGCCGTACGCACCCACGAGCACGAAAGCTTTATCTTTGGCGTGCTCCCGAAGCGCGTTATCAAAAACATTCCAGGAGTGAGAAGACTCCAAAAGCTTCAATATTTCAGGATTCAAAGTTGCCTGCACCATCGTCTCGGGCCAGACTATCAGCTCGGCGCCAGCCTGAGCGGCGACCTTGCTTTTCTCCATCAGGCCGGTGAACAAATCGTCGCCGGATTCGAACGTCCTTTTCACCGACTGAGGGACATTTGATTGAAGCACTGCCGCCAAAGGCCCCTCTTTTACACATTCTTTCTCCTGGTCGATCCTCCACCAGCCATAAACAAAGGCACCAATGACAGCCGCACAAACTATTACCGTTCCGGCGAACTGGACCAGCGTCAAATTCTTCTTTCGGTAAACGGTCACTATCAGCTCAGCCAGCAGGCCATTGACCATAGCTATCAGGAAAGAGACGCCGCCGGCGCCGAATATATCGGCGATTTGAATCAGCGTAACACTCCGGTACTGGCTGTGTGCCAGAAACCGCCAGAAAAAGCCGCCTAAAAAGAAGCCCTGCAGCCGCTCGACGCCGACTATTAATACAGCCGCCGCTATAAACAGCGGCACTTTCTTTTTCCGGCAAAAACGAAGGCACAGAGCCAGCACGGGCCACAGCAGCGCAGTGTACAGGCAGAACAGAAGCCAGCCGACAATCGTCACCGGGGCGACCCAGTACAAATTGCCGAGCCAGTACAGCAGCGAGATAACGTAGCCGAAAATAAATAACCGCCGGGACCTGGTCTCCGGCGAACAGGCAATAATAAAAGGCACAAACGCTACCCACGCCAGCGGCGCCAGGTCTATCGGCGTCTGAATCATCGTCAGCATCACGGCAGTGCCGATAAACGGCAGGATAACAAGCAGATTTCTTCTCATTCGCACGTTCTTCAACCGGTCAATTCCTCCAAAGCCGTCGCTACAACTTTCATGCTGTATTGCTTATGATTGTTCATCCGTACTGTAAATTGATTTGTAAAAAGATTCAGCAGGTCTTTGTCCGCAACGATTTCTCTCGGGGCTCTTCCGATGTCAACTGAAAGCCTTTCGAGTTCATCCAGTTCAGTCATATTTAAAAAAAGGTCATTTGAACGTTGTTTTTTCAAATCGGCCAGGCGTTCGTTTGAATTTTCGACGTATTGTTCGGAGATTTCGATCCCGACATAGCTCCTTTCCAATTGATACGCCGCCGCCGCCGTAGTTCCCGAGCCGCTAAAAGGATCGAGTACACAGTCACCCGGATTGGAGCTTGCCGCAATAATTCTTTTTAGCAGGCTCTTCGGCATCTGGCAGGGGTGCCAGCCGGCACGTTCTTTAAAGGTTCCGCAGACCCGCGGGTATCCGCTCCATACATCGTCTGGCATTTTGCCGGCTGGATTGGCGCGCTTGTCGTTATAGATTAGCTGCCTGTCCGAAGGAACGCGGATGGCATGGTCGTTAAAAATGAAATTAGTTTCATCGCTGACAAAATAAAAGATATGTGTGTGCGCCCGTGCAAATTTGTTTTTAGTCTGCTGGCCGAAGGTGTAATGCCATATTATCCAGTTTCGCATAAAAAGGCCAAGCTCATCGGCGATGATTTTCACGTTCGCAGCATATTCGTCACCTATTGCGATATAAAATGAGCCGTGAGGCTTGAGGACTTTCTTGCAGACGCCCATCCAGTCCTTCGTCCATTCGATGTAGTTTTTCTTTTTGACCTTGTCGTAGTATTTGTCGTACTTGTAGCCGATATTGAACGGCGGGTCGGCAAAGATAAGGTCGGTAAATGGTTCGTCAATTTTGCCCAAAACCTCTATACAATCGCCGCAAATTATCCTGTTCATAAACTTCTGCATGGCGATATATTAGAGGTTCTCGCCGAGTTTGCAAGAAAGAATTTACCGACCCTAATCAGGCATCCGGAAAATCTCGCCGTTGTGTTCCAATTCAGCCTGTTTTTCCTCATTTAAGCCTATTTCACTATCTGTTAAATAACATCCCGGGTCAGGAGCCCATGGATCACCAAAATGTAAATCAGCACGAACTCTCAAACTTCCGCCGCAGCCGTCGAAAAACTTACATAGCCTGCATCTTCCTTTGATATACCGGCGACGTTCTTTCAAACCATTCAAAAGAGGATCGCTCGTATCTGTCCAAATCCGGCTAAATGGTCTCTTACGCACGTCGCCGAGGTCATAATGCCACCAGAACTGGTCCGGATGGACTTTGCCGTGAAAATCAATGCAGCCTATTCCAACGCCGCTGCTGTACATGCCGCCCCCGTTCCAGGTCAATAGCTTCCAGACCTCGTCTGCGCGCGTCGAATCTTCCTGCTTTAACTTCAGATAAAGATATACGCCGTCGACATGATTATCGACCGTTAAAATATCGGTGGTTTTGCCTGCTTGTTTGTACTGTCTGGTCTTTGCTAATATTGTATCGACAGCCTGTTTGCTTTGTGCATGTGTAAGGTCCTCACTTGCCATAATCCCTCCTCTGCCGCTCGGGACAAAATGGTAGAAGCAGGCCCTTTCAATGTTCTCGGCTTCAAAAATGCCGAATAGATTTTCCAAGTCCTGAACATTCTTTTTAGTCAAAGTCAATCTGAGGCCGATCCGCACGCCGGCGTCCCGGCAGTTCTTTATGCCCCGCACGGCCCTGTCAAATGCGCCCTCGACGCCTCTGAATTTATCGTTAATCTCGCCTATGCCGTCGAGACTGATACCTACGTATGAAACTCCATGCTGCTTTATTTTTTTCGCCGTATCTGTTGTTATAAGGGTTCCATTCGTTGAAATTACCGTCCGTATGCCTCGCTCGACTGCGTATCCAATCAATTCGAACAAATCAGGCCGCATAAGAGGCTCACCGCCGGAAAACAAAACCGATGGAACGCCGAACTGTCCGAGATCATCCAAAACTGTTTTGGCCTCATCAGTCGAAAGCTCATCGTCGGCCTTTAAAGCTCCGCTGTCGTTATAACAATGAACGCACTTGAGATTACATGACCTGGTAATGTTCCATACGACTATAGGGCGTCTCTCGGACGCTTTCTTCAGCACAATTTCACCCTCACACTCGCCTGAATCCCTGGCCCCATAACGGAGCCAATCACCCGGAGTGACCTGGTCGCAATATAATTTGCTGATATTTATCATAGGACAATCTTGAAAAACTAAGAGAAATCAACGCGTTGCCTCGGGCGGCACATAAGCGCAAAAAGGCTCTTCAGCCATATAATTGCCGGTGAGGGCGT
>Ga0172365_10000817_pt1 | contig 21732 bp, 20 predicted proteins | sample LakKivSesite48cm_FD_114535 | JGI IMG/M metagenome (GOLD analysis project Ga0172365, IMG submission 114535) | Sediment microbial communities from Lake Kivu, Rwanda - Sediment site 48cm | ecosystem: Environmental > Aquatic > Freshwater > Lake > Sediment | place: Rwanda: Western Province, Lake... | reverse complement strand
TCCTCGACCACCTCGCCATCCGCTTCGGACACGCGAACGACCTCCCCTTCCAGCTCTTCGTCCCGACCTACGCCGCCACAGCGTGGTATCACAAGAAGCTGAGGGAGCCGCTGCAGAGTAAACCGGTTGGCGATCTTGTTTCCGAGGTCAAGTCGTGGTCCGAGGGACCGCTGACCGGGGCGTTGATGAAAGGCGATCGGCTCGGCGACGGCGAGCGCCGGGCGGTGGCGAAGAAGCTCGCGGACTACACCGGGCTCGATCTGGGCTACGTACTCGGCACCAACCTGCGCGTCGACATCTTCCGCTTCTGCAAGGAACTGCTGCGCAGCGAGAAGCGAAGCATCGGCCGCCTCGACTCCCGCTTCAAGGGCGTCGAGGCCCTCGCCGTGACCGAGGTTCCCGAATTCGACCCCTCGATGCACGCGATCACCCCTCCCTACACGTCGACATTCTGCCACTACGCCCGCTCCCAACTGGGCATCGAGACCGACCTCGTGTACGAGACGCTCTCCAACAAGGTGAACGAGAAGTGGGAGTACGAGAAGGGCTACCTCCCAGCGACGGGGGAGACGCTGCGCACCGCCATGGCGAAGAACCCCTACATGAAGGTCTTCGTCGGGCAGGGGTACTACGATCTCGCGACGCCGCTCCTCGCGACCGAGTACATGGTGAGCCACATGAACGTCGACGCGCAGTTGCGAGCGAACGTCGAGATGCACATGTACGAGGCGGGGCACATGTTCTACCTCGACTCGGCGTCCCTCGCTGCGTTCAAGAAGGACGTCGACGCGTTCTTCCGCGCTGCGACGTAGGCAAGGCGAAGAGCGGGAGATCCAGCCCTCGTGAAACCGGGCGAACCAGGTAGAATCCGCTCCTGCAAGGAGGCGGCATGGAACTTGTTCGCAAGCTCGAGGGGGCTCTGACGTACCTCTCGCCGCTGGAACCGCACGCCGCGGAGTTGTGGTACCGGTGGCACAACGACCTCGAGACGGGGCTTCTCGCAGCCAGCCCCGGCCACCGAACGCCGGGAACGCTCGCGGAGTACCAGCAGACGATCGCTCGGTTCCTCGAGCAGAAGGCGCACGCCTTTCTGATCGTAGACGCGGCCGCCGATCGTCCCATCGGGTGGTGCGCGCTCTTCGTCATCGATCCGGCAAGCCGCCGGGCGCTGTTGAGTGCTCTGATTGGGGAGAAGGAGTACTGGGGAAAGGGATACGGCGTGGACGCGCTGCGTGCGCTCATCGGGTACGGGTTCCACATCGTGAACCTGAACAGCATCGAACTCGTCGTCCACGACGACAACGCCCGCGCCCGACGATGCTACGAGAAGCTCGGGTTCCAGGTCGTCGGCAGGAAGCGGCAGGCGAGGATCCTCGGCGAACGGAAGCTGGATGTCCTCGTCATGGATCTTCTTGCCGAGGAGTTCACGGGGCCGTCGCCCATTCCTGTCTCTTAGCCGGTAGAGGAGCGAGCCTCGGTCCACCCAGCGGCCGCGCGCTTGCCTTTCAGCCGTCCCAGTGGTTACTCTGTCGGTCTCGTACCGGGTGGGCGAAGGCAGGAACGGCGTGAGGGGTTCATCCATCGACTACGAAGCCGTGCTCTCGCGGCTTTCCGCCGCCGACCACAACTCCCTCGTCGCCCGCCTCCAGAAGACGCTCCCTGCGCTTTGGCTACGCACGTATCGAGAGATGACATCGACGCCGGTCCATGCCGTGCGCTTCTCCGACCGCGGGTTCGAGTTCCTGTTCGACCACGCCTCGGCGCGCCCAATGGAGAGCCCTCACGGAGACGATGCTGTGGAGGACCGCATCATCGCCGCTTTCGGCCGATCTCGTCCGACCCCGATGCGGCAGGAGTCTCATCCGCAGGGACTCCTCGGAGCGTCCGCCGCCGCCTTCGGAGGACATACCGATCGAAGGCACGTTCCCGGTGGAGTCCTCGGCGGGACTCACGATGGGTGTCTGTACCCCCTGCGGCGGGATCTTCGCCACGATAGCTCCGCGGACGGGCGCGCGTTCCGGGCGATGGAACGCTACTGCGCCGAACACCCCGGAACGTTCACGTTCTCCCGCCCCATCTACGACTCGCCGTCGTGGTGGCCGTGCGACATCGAGCATGGCCTCCTCCAAGACGACGGCACCCTGTGGGTTCGGAGCTTCGACAACACCGCGGCCGTCGTCCGCCTTCCGTTCCTGGCGTCCAGTCGTGCCACTCTCGCCGGAGCTCGCCGCGCCCTGGCTCCCAAGTAGAACGCCGATCCTTCCCGTCCGGCGCCGCAGCAGACCTTCACCGGCCGACATGCGGCGGTTTCGCTCGCCACACTCCGATGTCCTAGGATCAGCCAGGAGGGAGAGATGAGCGCGGACGGCAGGCTCCATCCTTGGGCGGTGACGCCGAAGCAGGCGATGGGAATCCAGATCGAGCTTCGCGGACGGCTGGACCTCACCTGGGACGGACGGGCGGTGCGCTCGGTCGCCGGGATCGACGTCAGCGTCGTGCGAGACCTCTCTCGGGCGGCGATCGTCGTGCTCGGGTTCCCCGACCTTCGCCCTCGCGAAAGCGCAACGGCCGAGCTCAAGACCCCCTTCCCATACGTCCCCGGACTGCTCTCCTTTCGCGAGGGGCCGGTCATCCTGGCCGCGTGGGAGAAACTCGATCCCAAGCCGGACCTCGTGCTGTTCGACGGTCAGGGGACCGCACACCCGCGTGGCATGGGGATCGCTGCCCACATGGGGCTCTGGTTGGGCGTGCCGACGATCGGGGTCGCGAAGTCACGCCTTTGCGGAGTGGCGATGGAACCCGGCCCCCGTCGCGGAGCCGTCGCCGACCTGCTCGACGAGGCCGACCCGAGGCGCGTTCTCGGCGCCGTCGTGAGGACCAAGGACGACACCCATCCTGTCTTCGTCTCGCCGGGGCACCGGATCGATCTGACCCACGCCGTCGAGTTCGCACTGCGCTGCGCAGCAAGTCACCGACTCCCCGAGCCGATTCGCTGGGCCCACCACGTTGCCGGAGGAGGAGCGCTGCCCGCCGCCTGACCTAGGTAGAAGGGTTCGGATCTCCCCCTGGTAGACAGCCTCCACCTTTCGTAGAATAGCGGGGCAGGGAGTGCTCGGCCGGGCCGAGGGCGGAAGGTCCCTCTTGGCTCCATCGGGCACCCCTTCACCGCCAGGACCTAAGGGAAGGACAGCGATGGGAAAGAGGCTCGGCCCATGGACGGAGTACCGGACATCAGGAAGGGTCACGTTTTCTCCACACGAACCTCGCACGCCGAGCACGTCTCGGTGGAACAGCCCATGAGTTGGGGTGTAAGGACAATAGACAAGTTCTCAAAAAAGAGAAGGGGGAGTCATGCCTAAGAAGGAATTGGTCGACAAGCTGAGCATCTACGTACCGAAGTCGAAAGTCGCACAGCAACCGGTGGAGCGGCTGATGAAGGTCGGTGCGAAGAAGGATCGGTCCGTCAACTACCTCGTCGTCGAAGCGATTCTTCAGTACTTGGATCGTGAGGAGAACCGAAGCTAGTTCGGTTCTCGAGAGGTTGCCTGAGCCAAGCGGACTCACCCGGCCGGGTTCGAAGGAGGGGCGCCGGGGCCTGCTGATCCGGTGCAAGCATCTCCTTTGCTGGGAGGCGCTGGCCGAGGGGCGGGGGAGAATCCACCGAAGACAAGATTCACCCACGGCGCTCGCGGCGGTCTTGCGAAGCAATGCGGGTCCCGTACTACTCGTCAATCATCCTTCGTACGGCGTCGGCCATCGCAACTTGAGACTTCGCGTCGAGCCACGCCAGGATCTTCCGCCAGGCAAAGGGGATCCCGGCGGCCAGCATGACGGCCACGAGTCCCCACGCGGATGCCGAGATCAATTTGGCGATTCCTTCCATCATCCACCCCCAGACGACTCGCTCCTGCGAGAGTACTCGACGAGGTCCGCTTCTGGAAGGGCCGTACGGGGTTCTTGCCGGGCGGAAGACCGGCCGGCTGCCCTTGCGGTAGAGTTCGTCCTCTGGAGTTTCGGGACCGACAACGCGAGAAGGGAGAGAACATGAAGCACGTACTCGCTGTGGGAGTGCTGGTGGTGTTCATCGGAGCGGCGGGAGCGGCTCAGCACCACTACGCGTTCTACTACAACACGCTGGGAGAGAGAGACCTCGAGATCAGCCTGATCAGCACGGTTCCTGAGATGTCGCAGTACACGATCTCTGTCCACGACGCGTACGGCACGGAGATCTGGTCGTACTCCGGCACACTCGGACCGGGCGCGTCCGATGTCGTGAGCCTACATAACTACGTGGCGGGGATTCCCCACGCGTGGGGCGTCGTGACCCTCGATGCAACCGGGCGCTTCCTCATCGGCCTCGAGTACTCGGTCGGCGGCGCCCTGGTCTCGACGGACACCGTGTCGAGCGAAGTCCCCGTGCTCGATCCGACTGACCCCTTCTGGCTTGGCGCGTACTACACCCAGGTTCGCGAAGCGTCGACTGCGTACGTCGTGATGAACCCCTGGAACGCGACGGTGACCTGCACCGTGACCGCGTTCAACTCCCTGGGCGCGGTAGTTCACAAGCGCGAATTCACGCTGGGGCCATACGAGTCTGAAGACGTGGGCCTCACGAGCATCGTCGGACACGGAAGCCTCCTGTGGGGATTGCTGAACGTACGGATGGAGGGCCGCTCGGTCATCCTGGGCCTCGAGTACACGGGCCGAGGGGCCGGCGGACTCGAGGTCGAGAACGTCACGCAGTACTACTACTGACGGGTAGGCAGATCCGAAGAATTAGGTGAAGCACCGCGCGCCCTTCTCCCGATGGACCGGCCCATGTCAATGGAGAGGCGGCCCTCTGGAAGGCCGCTTCTCTTGAGCCGGACGAAGCTCGCGTCGCAGACTGAAGAAAGGCGCCATGCGCCTTTCTTCTTGTGAACTCGCCCACGTCAAAGGAGAAACGGCTCCCCGAGCCGCTTCTCCCCAGCTGGACCAAGTCCGAATCACAGACTGAAGAAAGGCGCCATGCGCCTTTCTTCTTCTGAACTCGCCCGCGTCAAAGGAGAAACGGCTCCCTGAGCCGTTTCTCCCCAGCTGGACGAAGTCCGAATCACAGACTGAAGAAAGGCGCCATGCGCCTTTCTTCTTGTGAACTCGCCCACGTCAAAGGAGAAACGGCTCCCCGAGCCGCTTCTCCCCAGCTGGACGAAGTCCGAATCACAGACTGAAGAAAGGCGCCATGCGCCTTTTGAACTCGCCCGAGGCGAGTTCACCCCTTCATCACTCCGACTTGGACGTTCCGGAACCGCGCGGGAGCCGCCCCGTGACCTGTGTGCGCCACCTGGCCCGGCTGCCCCTTCCCGCAGTTCGGCGTTCCCCACACGTGCCAGTGATCCTTGTTGCAGATCGCGTCGCAGCCGGCCCAGAACTTGGGCGTCATCCCGGTGTACGTCGCGTTCTTCACGATCCGGCCCAGCTTCCCCTTCTTGATCTCGTAGGCCAGCTCCGTTCCGAACTGGAAGTTCAGTCGCTTGTCGTCGATCGACCAGCTCTTGTTCGTGACCATGTAGATCCCGTCGTCCGTGTCCGCGATGAGGTCGTCGAGCGTCCACGTCCCCGGCAGGAGGCTCACGTTGTTCATCCGGATGATGGGAATCCGGTTCCACCCGTCGGCCCGCATCGCAGCGTTCGAGCGCGCCGGCGCATCGGGGTGGATCTTGCGCAGCTGGCTGGCCGTCTCACGCGACGTCAGGTACCCCACGAACTGGCCGTTCTTGACGATGTCCGTCGTCTGCGCGGGCACGCCCTCGTCGTCGTACCCGTACGTGCCCAATCCTCCCGGCGTAACCGCATCCGAGACGATGTTCACGATCTTCGAGCCGTACTGGAAGTTGCGGTACTTCTCGGGCGTGAGGAAGCTCGTTCCGGCGTACGCCGCCTCCGTGCCGAATACCCGGTCAAGCTCGATGGGATGCCCGCACGACTCGTGAACCTGAAGTCCGAGCTGCGGTCCGTCGAGGATGATCGACGTCACGCCGCTCGGGCATTGAGGCGCCGCGAGCAATGCCACCGCTTCCTCGGCAACGCGGCGGGCGTTCCCCGGAAGGTCCCACGTCTCCGCGAACTCGTACCCTCCCGTGCCTTGATGACGCCCGAACGAGTTCGGGTACGAGCGCTGCTGCATCTCCCCTTCGGACACCGCCATCACGACGATGCCGGCGCCGGTCTCGGTCAGCGTCTGCTCGATGTAGCTGCCCTCGGTGCTCGCGAACACCTTATGGTTGCGTTCGAATCCTAGAGTGCTCTCGGCTACGCGGATCCCCTGGACGGCGCGCGCCTCCTTGTCGGCGCGGAGGAGGTAGTCGATCTTCGTCTCGAGCGACACCTGAAACGGATCGATCTTCATCGGAGTCGTATAGGTGTCAACGTGACTCTCGACCGGTCCGAGATCGACGTCGGCGGCCTTACTGATGGAGCTCGCCTTGGCGATGGCGACGGCTAACGAGGCGACGCGGTCGATCTCCGCGTTCTCGAGTCGATGGCTGCTGGCGAATCCCCAGGCTCCGTCCGCGACGACGCGGACCCCGAAACCGTAGGTGTCGCCCAGAGAGAGGGTCTGCACGACTCCGTTCTTCACCTCGATCGTCTGGGTTTCCCGGCGGACGATGCGGATGTCGGCGTATGTGGCTCCCTTCGCTTGGGCCTGGTTCAGTGCGCGGTTTGCGTAGTCTCGCATGGTTCTCCTTTCTGGGAGCCCGCTAGTCGGTCGTCCCGGTGAACCGGAAGTTGCGGATCTTGGCCGCCGGAGCGCAGGTTCCGACGGAGTTCCACTCGTCTTTGAGAAGCACGAAGTTCTTCCCCAGCGCCTCGATGTTCGAGAACGCTTCGAGGATGCTCTGCGTGAACCGGAGGTTCCGCAACGGGCGGACCATCTTCCCGTTCTCGACCAGGAATGTCCCATCCCGCGTCATTCCGGTCAGGATCGTCTGCACGGGGTGCAGGATGTTGGTGTAGTGGAACCGCGTGACCCAGATGCCGCGCTTCGTCGAGGCGAGCATCTCCTCCTTGCTGGTGTCCCCGGGTGCCATGAACAGGTTCACGGGAATCGGACCCGCCGTGTTCGGAGCCGGAAGGCTGTGCCCGGTCGATGTCTTCCCTTTCTCGCGCCCGGCCGTGAACGTATCGTAGACGACGTTCTTCGCCACGCCCTTCTCGATGAGCATGACCTTCTGCTTCGGCACGCCCTCGAAGTCGAACGGAAGCGGGAGTCCGCGCGGATCCGCGCCGTCATCCCAGATGGTGACCTTCTCCCCCGTGATCCGCTCGCCGAGCTTGCCGCTCATGAAGCTCCGGCCTTCCTGCACGGAGAGAGCGCCCAGTCCCATCCAGCCGAGAAGGAACAGCATGTCGGCGACGGCTGCTTCCTCCAGGATGACGGTGTACTCCCCCGGCTCGATCGGAGTTGGGTGCCGGCTTGAGAGGGCTTTCTCGACCGCGATTCGCCCCACGGCTTCGGGGTCGATGTCTGCGACGTCGATCGAAGCCGCCGTCGCATACCCGGAGCTGTCGGTCCCCATGATCACCGTCACGATGCTCGCCACCGTGCTGCGGTGGTACTCGGAGACGCCAAGCGAGTTCGCGATGTGCACCTCCAGCGCTTCCGTCGAGAACGCGCCCGCGGAATCAAGACGGTTCTTCCGCGACATCTTGAGGATCGTCTCGACGCCCCGGGCACGCTCAATGGGCGTGTACTCCGCGGTCCGTTCGACGAAGGCGTCGACCTTCCGCACGGGACTCGGTCCGGGAAGAGAGGTGAACTCGGGGTTCTCCTCCTGGAAACCGGCGACCGTCTCCGCGGAGCGAACCAGCTTGCGGAGGGCGGCCTCAGAAAGCTCGTTCCCCGAGGCGACCCCGGTCTTCCGCCCGAGGATCGACCGCACGCGCACGCTGACGTCGGTCTCCGAGACGTTCTGGTGGATTGTGTTGACCGCAAACCGGGTGAGGTGTGAGTCGTTGCCTGTGACCAGCACCTCAGTCTGGTCGGCTTTGGCCTCGCGCAGCACCCGCCGCGCGATCTCAGCCAGACGGCTTTCCCCTAGCACGTTCCCATCCTCCCTTCAGACGAACCGTACGGACCCTGCCCCGGCGGCACGAGTCGTCAGGGCGCACTCCCCGGTCCAGAACGAGAGAGTACCGTCCCCGCCCTTGCGCCTCAAACGCCTCTTGATACCGACAGGTCGTCTCGTGTACGTCGCTTCGCTCCGGCCTCTGGTTCACACTTCGGCCGTCGCCGCCTTCCGGTTCGCCCTCAACGCGGGGCCACGTCGCTGCCGCAACTTCCCCACACGAGCCCGTATACTGCGGAGGCGATGGCTCAGAGAGTGCTCGTGGTCGACGACGAGAAGTGGGTTGTGGATGCCGTCCGGCGATACCTCGAGGAGGCCGGGTACGAGGTCTCCGTCGCGTACGACGGCGCGGCGGCGCTCGAGGAGTTCACGCGCCAGAGTCCCGACCTCGTCATTCTCGATTGGCTCCTGCCGCGGCTCGATGGGATCTCCGTGGCAGAGCACATCCGCCAAACCTCGGTTGTGCCGATCATCATGTTGACGGCGAGAACCGACGAGGAGGACCGCCTGCACGGATTCGCCGCCGGAGTTGACGACTACGTGGTCAAGCCGTTCAGCGCTCGCGAGCTGGAGGCTCGCGTTCGCGCGGTGTTGCGACGGTTCGCGGGGGACGAGTCCCCCGTCCTGGAGGTCGACGACGTCCGCGTCGATCGCAGACAGCGCCTGGCCTGGGTCCGCGGGAACTCCATCGAGCTGTCCGCCATGGCGTTCGATCTCTTGGCGTTCCTAATGTCCCACCCTGGGCGGGTCTTCACCCGCCTCGAGCTTCTCGAGGCGGTGCGCGGGGAGACGTACGGAAGCTTCGAACGGTCCATCGACTCCCACATCAAGCGGCTTCGCCAGAAGATCGAACAGGACCCGGCGAACCCGCAGTACGTTCTGACGGTGTTTGGCATCGGGTACAAGATGGCCCGCGGTGACGAGGCGTCTCCTCGCGGAGACGAGGCGCGCGAAGGAGACGGATGAGGAGCCCGTTCCGCCGCCTGTCGCTCCAAACGAAGCTCCTCGCCTCGTTCGCCATCGTCATCGTCCTGGCGACGATCGGCGGGTACCTGTTCATCAACCAGTCGGTGAACCGCGCCTTCGCGGACTTCGCGGTCCGGCGCTTCTCCCTAGAGGACCAGTTCCTCATCCAGGTCGTCGCCAACTACTACCAGCGAACCGGCGGCTTCGAGGGGATCGCGGAGATTCTCAAACGCGGACCCCGCGGAATTCCGTTCTTCCTGGTCGACTCGAGCCGCATCGTGATCTTCGCTCCGGAAGCACGGTATGTCGGCCGACGGCTGGAGGAGGCTCAGGTCAAGCTGGGACAGCAGCTCGTCCTATCGACGGGAGAGACGTGGACGGCGCTCTCGTACCCGCCGGAATCTCTTCAACGGTTCGGCGCTCTGGAGAGGGGGTTCCTCCGGACGACGCGCCGCTCTCTGTGGCTCGCCGGAGGTACGGCCGCCGCGGCGGGACTCCTTCTCGCCCTCTTGCTCCTTCGCCAGACGACCAGCCCTCTCCGGCGACTGGAAGCGGCGACGCGTCGGATCGCCGAGGGTCACTTGGATGAGCGCGTCGACCTCGATTCGCCGGACAAGATCGGCCACCTGGCCGCGTCGTTCAACGACATGGCAGCAAGCCTGGAGTCGGCCGAGCAGGCCAAGCAGCAGATGATCGCCGACATCTCCCACGAGCTCCGGACCCCGCTGTCCGCCGTTCGCTCTGCGCTCGAAGGGCTCCGCGACGGGCTGATCGAGCCGTCCCAGGCCACGTTCACCGCCCTTCACGATCGGCTCCTCCTGTTCACCCGCCTCGTGAACGACCTTCATCAGCTGGCCCTCGCGGACGCCGGCCAGCTGTCGATTGAGAAGCAACCGACCCCCATCGGCACGGTCGTCGAGGGGATCGTGGACGCCGTCGGCGCCGAGCTCGAAGACGCAGGGATCACGCTCGAGGAGGCCGTCGATCCGCAGCTTCCGATTCTCGAGATCGATCCCCACCGGATCGAGCAGGTGCTCTTGAACCTCCTGTCCAACGCCATTCGTCACACTCCGAGCGGCGGGCGGATCCGCCTCTCGGCGCGACAGGACCCAGGAGGCGACCTCGTCGTGAGTGTGTGCGACAGCGGCCCGGGGCTCCGCCCCGAGGAACTCGAGCGCGTGTTCGACCGCTTCTATCGCGCTGACCCCGCGAGGGCGAGCGACGGCGGAGGAGCCGGGTTGGGTCTCTCCATCGCGAAAGCCCTCGTCGAGGCGCACGGCGGGCGCATCTGGGCCGAGAACGCGCCGCAGGGCGGCGCCTGCTTCCACGTGGCCCTGCCGGCCCCGAGACCCTAGACATCACGGAATCGGTCGCCCCGCCACGCGGAGGGTGACGGATCCAGAGAAACGCGATCGTCCGGCCGCGGGCGGCGCTCGCCCTGTCTCGCTCTCGCTTCGGGCGCCGTCGACGCATACACTCACGCCGCACAGAGGTCGGGCTCGTTCGAGGGAGGGAAGGCGAAATGAGACGTCGCATCTCGGGAGTCGTCGCGGGAGTGGCGCTCATCGCGTCGTTCGCCGCCCGTGCCGAGGTTCGTAGCCTCTGCACGACGACCATCGTGGGCGATGTGGCGGCCCACGTGGCCGGAACGGACCTCGCGGTTGACGCCCTCCTGCCGCCGGGCGCGGATCCGCACACGTTCGAGGCGACGCCGAGCGACCTGGCGCGAATCGCTCACGCCGACGTGATCTTCGAGAACGGCGCGGGCCTTGAGGAGTTTCTCCTTCCCCTCCTGGCAGCGGCCGACGCGCGCGTCGTCGACTTGTCGGCAGGACTTGCGTTGCGCACGGTGTCCGCGGACACCGTCCACGCGGAGGGGCGAAACGATCCGCACGTGTGGTTCGACCCCGCTCATGTGATCGCTTGGGTCGACGTAGCGGCCGCCGTCCTCGTACGCCTCGACCCCGAGCACGCCGCAGCGTATGAGGCGCGCGCTGCAGCGTACCAAGAATCCCTGCGCGAGCTCGACGCGTGGATCGTCGAACAGGTGTCTCGGATTCCTACCGCGAATCGGAGGCTCGTCACCGACCACGACGCGCTCGGGTACTTCACGGATCGGCATGGATTCCAGCTCGTCGGAACGGCCATTCCCGGATCCAGCGCGCTGTCGGAGCCGTCGGCCCGCGAGATCGCTGCACTGGAGGACTGCGTTCTCGGGACGGGGGGTTCTGCGGTGTTCGTCGGGACCACGGTCAACCCTGCCTTGGCGGCACAGGTAGCGGCCGATACGGGCGCGCAACTCGTCCTGCTGTACACGGGATCGCTCAGCGACCCACAGGGACCGGCGCTCACCTACATCGATCTCGTGCGCTACGACGTGGCGCAGATCGTGAGCGCTCTCGCGGAGTCTCCATGAAGATCCTCCGAACCCCAACAACCGGAGCGGGCCGACTACGGACGGTGGAGGCCGCCCACGACCCGAACGCTCCCGCGCTGTCCATCCATCACCTGTGCGTCTCCTACGGCGAGCGACAAGCCCTGAACGACGTGACCTTCGATCTTCCGGCAAGGGCGCGCCTGGCGGTCGTCGGGCCGAACGGCGCCGGGAAGAGCACCCTCCTCAAGGCGATCGCCGGAATCCTGCCGCGCACGAGTGGGTCCATCGCAGTCCACGGCGGCACCCCCGAGCGGCACATCTGCATCGCGTACCTGCCACAGCGAAGCGAAGTGGACTGGGGATTCCCGGTCACCGCGTACGACGCCGTGATGATGGGGCGAACCGGTCGCTTGGGCCCGCTGCGCCGCCCGAAGGACAAGGACCGCGCCATCGTGGAGGAGGCGCTGGCACGCGTCGACCTCGCGGACCGCGGTCGCCGTCGAATCGAAGAGCTGTCCGGCGGCGAGCAGCAGAGGATGTTCATCGCGCGCGCGATCGCGCAGGAGGCGGAACTCGTGCTCTTGGACGAGCCGCTCGCCGGCCTCGATGTTTCGTCGCAGCAAGAGGTGCTGGCGCTTCTTGCGCGGCTCACGAAGGCGACCCTTCTCGTAGCGCTGCACGATCTCGGCGTCGCGACAACACACTTCGACCTTCTCCTCCTCCTGCGCGAGCGGATCCTTGGCTTCGGTCGCCCCGTCGACGTCCTCCGACCGGAGACCCTGCGCGATGCCTACGGAAGCGCTCTGCGCATGGTGAAAACCGAAGACGGCGTCCTCGTCGTTCACGACTCGTCCTGCCCGAGGGAGCCCCAATGAGCGCGATCGCGTGGCTGGCCGCTCCCTTCCACTACCCGTTCATGGTGCGGGCGCTTGTCGCGTCCGTCCTCGTAAGCGGTCTCTGCTCCATCGTCGGCGCGTACGTCGTCCTGCGGTCGATGGCCTTCCTCGGCGACGCGCTCGCCCACTCGGTGCTGCCCGGGGTCGCCGCCGGACTCCTCATCTCGGGGCGCGGCGATCGACGGTCTCTATTCTGGTGGGCCCTTGGGACGGCGGTCGCCGTCTCGCTTGGAGTTGGGTGGATCAGCGAGCGCGGCAAGCTTCGCGAGGACACCGCCATCGGAATCGCCTTCGCCGGGATGTTCGCGCTCGGAGTCGCGCTCCTCTCGACGGTGCGGGGCTTCGCGGTCGATCTCGTTCACATCCTGTTCGGCAACGTCCTTGGGGTATCGCCGTGGGACTTGTGGATGATCGGAGGATTCGGGACGGCCGTCCTCTTGATCGTCGTTCTGTTCTACAAGGAGTTCCTTCTCGTGACGTTCGACCCCACCCTCGCGGCGACCCTGCGCCTTCGGACGTCGTGGTACCGACGCCTGCTCCTCGTCCTCGTCGCCGTCGTCGTTGTGGTGTCTCTCCAGACCGTCGGCATCGGCCTGATGTTGGCCATGCTGATCACTCCGGCGACGACGGCGTTCCTCGTTACCCGCCGCCTCCCATGGATGATGGCCGTCGGCGCCGCGGTCGGGATGCTCTCCGGAGTGATCGGGCTGTACTTGTCGTTCTACTGGGGTGTCGCTTCCGGAGCGGCCGTGGTCCTCGTTGCCATCGGATTCTTCCTCGTCGCCCTCTTGGTCTCGCGCCGCGGCGTCTTCCCCCGAAGGCCGCGGCGATCGGTTGCGCAGGACTGAGTCGTCCCGTACCGTCCCCCTTCCATGATCCGCGTTCGAAGGGCCACAAGACACGACGCACAGCGCATCCTCGAGATCTCCGCCAAGATATGGGACGGAGGCGACTACGTCCCGTCGGTGCTCGAGGAGTGGCTCACCGCCCCGGACGGTGAGCTCCTCGTCGCCGAGATCGACGGGACGGTTGCGGGCTTGGCCTACCGCACGTGGCTTCTTCCGGGCCACGCATGGCTGCAAGGGATCCGCACGGACCCTGCGTACCGCGGGAAGGGAGCCGGCAGGGAGCTGTCGAGAGCCCTGATCGCCCGGTCCCGGCAGGAGGGAGCGGCCCGGATCTCCCTGTCGACGTACTTCGACAATGCGCCGTCGATCCACATCATCGAATCCTTCGGCTTCGAGCGGGTCGCATCGTTCGTCTACCTCGAGCGGACGTCGGCCGCGCCAGGGCTCGGAGCAACCCTGGATCCGGAAATCGCGGAGCCCACGGCGGAGGAAGCCGAGCGGTTCATCGCCGCGTCTCCCTTCCTCGCCACGGCGCAAGGCTGGTACCCGTCGCAGTGGTTCTTCCTACCATTCGCCGTCCGCCCGCAGACCTTCCTCGAGCGGACGCCGTATCGGATCGGAGTCCGCCGCGGCGCCGCATGGAGATCCCTTCTGTGCGCATCGCCCGGCCGAGAACCGAACGAAGCGGCGTTTCTCTCGTTTCTCGACGGCGACCCGTGTGACTTCGGCGCACTCGTCGCGCGAGCCTCGTCGGAGCTCGCGGCCAGCGGGTGGGAGTCGATGATCCCCAAGCGTGGCCCAGACGCGGCCGTCGCCCTCAGGGGCCTCCAAGATCTTGGATTCACCCCGTGGCAGAGCGGCGAGGAGGACGTGTTCTGCTACGACCTGAGCTTGCACGACGCGACCGCGCAACCTGCCGCGAGCCACGGACGCTGACGGAGGCGCCCGTCCTACCGAGGAGCGAGGGCGGCAAGAAGCCGTACGCCGTCGCGAAACGCCTCCACGGGGCTTTCCCCGCCCTGTCGCACCTCGAGGACAGCGCGACCGGCGTAGCCGATGCCTTCGATCACGCCCAGCGTGTCCCTCCAGTCGATTCGCCCCTTCCCGGGGGCGACGTGGATGTCGTTGATCCCGTCGGTGTCGTGAAGGTGCAGGTGGGCGAGCTGGCCGCGGTACCGTCGGAGGTACTCGCGAATCGGATGGCGTCCGGCATCGGTCGAGAGGAAAGCGTGTCCAACGTCGATACAGATGCCGAGGTTCGACGCCGCGGGATCGTCGCCGAAGTCGTCGAGGGCCTGGTCGAGGACGCCGAGCGCGTTCGCTGTGTTCTCGAGCGCGACAAGGACCCCGCGTTCGCGCCCGAAGTCGAGGATGCGTTCGATTTCCGGCACGTCGGGACGTTGATCCGGTCGATCCAGCCTCAGGCTGCCCGGGTGAACCACAACCGTCGGAGCGCCGATCCGTGAGGCGAAGTCGATCTCGGCCCGTAGACCGCCGGGATTCCACGTCCAGTAGTCGCCGCGGGTGTGGACCGAGACGAAGGGAGCTTCAGAGACCGCACAGATGAGGTCTCGCTCTTCGTCCGGAGAAGGTCCGTCATCCGCGGGGCCTTTCGCCCCCCAGACCTCGACGCCGAGTCCGAGGCCAAGACCGGTGACGGAGCGAACCGCATCCGCGAGCGACGGCCACGTCGCTTCGTTGCGGCCGAAGTAGAACCCCCACAGGCTCGCCCCAAGCTTGAGCGACATGATGAGCCGCCGCCTAGACGACGGCCGTCGTCTCGTGGAACTGCACCCCGAGCGTAGCGAGCTCCTTGAGGATGGGCTCGTAGATGGCCGGGACCGTCGGGACGTGAACGCCGGTGAGGTCGATCTCCCCCTGGAGGATCATCCGCGCGGCAATCGCCGCCGGCAGGCCGACGAGACGGGACATCGACGTGTCTCCGTTCGGAATTCCGTAGTCAACGAGGGTCGACGTAGTCGTCTCGGTCCGATCGTCGTAGTCGACGACGAACTCGTGCTGCATCACGAGAAGGTCACGCTCGCCGGGAGCGTACTGCATCTTCTCGAGCATCCGCTGTGCCAGCACATCGAGGTACGCGGTCGCGCCCGCTGGAAGACGATCGTCGGTGAGGAAGCCGAGCCATTCGAGATCGCTGACCGGCTTCGCCTCGGCGGAGAGGCCGAGGCGGCGCGCCAGGTCGCCTCGGGTGGCCTTGCGCGTTCCTCCACAGAGTCTTCCCGTGAGCTCGGCGAACGTCATCCCGGCGAGCTCGGGCCGAACCGTCTCGTCGAGCAGTCCAAGCTTGACGACCTCCTTCAGGGTGTCGCACCAGCCAGGGTAGCGCAGCGTCCCACGGAACATGCTCTTCACCGTAGGGATGCCGTAGCTCTCGATGTACGGAAGCGAGTCGCGGTTCGGGTAGACCTCGAGGGTCCCGAAGCCCGCGACGGGACACGGCCAGTGGTGCGTGAACAGCTCGGGGCCCGGGATGTCCACGACGACGCCGTCCTTCAAGTAGCGGGCCGGGTTCTTCCCCGCGAGGATGACGCCGCGAGGCGCCCACGAGAACTTATACCCCATCGGGTTGTCGTTCGCGTCGGGTGCGGGGAGTCCGCCCGTGTTCGAGGTGAATGAGACGAGCGTCCCGCCCTCGTCGCGGATCCGGTCGATGACCTGCATGGCCGACATGTGGTCGATCCCCGGGTCGACGCCGATCTCGTTCAGCAGAATGACTCCCGCTTGGCGTGCCTGGCCGTCGAGGGAGCGCATGGCGTCCTTGACGTACGACGTCGTGACCATGTGCTTCCCGTGCTTCACGCACAGCCGTGCGACGACAGGATGATAGACATAGGGGAGGAGGCTGATCGACAGGTCGTGCTCGGCGATCAGCGCTTCGAGGGCGCCCTCGTCACGGACGTCGAGGGAGCGCGCGACTCCGTTCCTTGCCCGCTCGATGAGTTTCTCCGCCCGCTCCACCGTGCGGGTCGCAACGGTGACGCGGAACCCCTTCACACCGAGCAGGTAGCGAACCAGCGGACCGGACACCAGGCCGGCGCCGAGGACGAGAACCTTGTCCATGAATGTCTCCCTCCCTCCAAGGCCCCCTAGGCCGAATTCAGATGCTGCTCGAGGTACTGGTAGTCAGGAGCGAGGCTCCCCTGGTAGGCAATGACCGCACGCTTCAGCTCGGGCGGCAGTCCGCACGCACCGAGGGGGGCCGAGTAGTCGGCCGCCGCGATCTGCGGCACGAAGGCTCTCAGGATGTTGCTGAAGTAGGCCGACGCCTCGCGCGGCAGCTCGCTCGGCAGGATCTCGACCGCCATCACGACGGGGCCCGCCCCCGCGACGCCCGAGGCGGTGGTCCCGCGCGACGGATCGTAGACGTAGATCGGATCGTCCGGTTCGGTGGCCCGCACGGTGACCTCGATCGCCCCCTTGACGTCGCACGAGATGTCGCCGATCACGCGGAGCCGCGGTTTCCCAACCTCGAAGGACTCGCGGACGTCTTGGCGCGTGACGAGCCGCGGGTACTTGGGCTCCCAGTAGATGCAGTTCACTACGACGTGGAGACTCGGAAGGTACTGCGCAAAGACGCCCCGGTACCGCTCCGGATGGTGGTAGTACTCCTGGAGATCGAACGCCTTGCCCGCGGCCTGCGGGGTCACGGTGTCCTGCTCTTTGAACACCACCTTGACGATCGGTCGCGATGGGTCCACGGCGGGCGTTCCCGACAAGAGCTCCGCCGGCGACATCTCCGTCAAGGGAAGAAGATCGAGGATCTCCTGAGCCCCGCGAGAGACATTCCCGTACCCCGTGACCCCGATGACGAGGGGAGACACGGGTGTCGGGAGCCCGCTCGCTCGGATCTCGCGGCCGACTTCGGAGATCGCAGCCTTGGCCTCGGCGAGCGATGCGTAGCCGGACGCCTGGCGCACCCGCTCGAGCGGCGTGTGGATTTCCTCCCACGCCAGCCGCTGCCCGAGCGCCCACAGGGTGTCGATCATGCCGGCCAGCCCAGCATAGTTGCCGAAGAAGATCAGGCGCCGCCCCGCATCGTCGACGATCCGCTCGTAGTCGATGATCGTCGCGCCAAGATCGAGGATTCGTTTGAGCATCGACATGTTGTGCGGTTGGCCTTTGATGGTGTGGGAGAAGAAGACGTAGACCTTGCCCCGTTCGATGACGTCGAGGGGGACCTCTTTTAGGCCGATGATGACCGGGCAGTCGGAGAGCTGCTCCGCCACCGGCAGCCCTGCGGCTCGGTACTCGTCGTCTTGGAAGACGCGCCGCCCCGAGGATTGGACAGTCACATCCAGTTGATGGCGGTCACGAAGCTCCTGCAGGTGCTCCGGAATCAGCGGCGTGCGCCGCTCCCAAACGTACATGTCTTCCCGGCGGATTCCGATCTTCTGACGCACGGCATTCCTCCACGACTGAACAGAACGGCCTCTCGGCCGCGCTCGCGGAGTATACCGAAGCGGAAATGTCCAAGCAACCCGGGCTTTCGGGCATACCCCTCTTCGGCTGGACGAGCGCACCTAGCCAAGAACATTACTTCTAGGTTAGGATAGGATCGACATGCAGGAGGAGACTCGAGCCTCTGACCGGACGCGTTCGCTTGCGAGATGGGCGCGGCACCGTCACCTTCGTGGCGGCATGCTGATCGTGTGTTTCGCCGCCTTGGGCACGCTCGGTGGATGGGACGGGGCCCCTCCTCTTGTGGTCATTCACGAGGTGGCGTGGGCCGGGACGCCGGCCAGCTCGGCCGATGAGTGGATCGAGCTTGCGAGCAACGCCCCCTGCGCCGTGTCGCTCGCCGGATGGCGACTCGAGGCCGAAGACGGAGTCCCGGTCGTCTGGCTCACTGGAACGGTGCCTGCGGCAGGCTACTTCCTGCTCGAGAGAAGCGACGACCACACCGTGGATGACATCCCCGCGGACCTCCTGTTCACGGGAACCCTGGAGAACTCGGGCGAGACGCTTCGCCTCCTGGATGACAAGGGACGGGTCATGGACATCGTGGATTGCAGCGCAGGATGGTTCGCGGGGGAGTCCGCCCCCTCGTACGCCACGATGGAGAGGGTTAACCCGAAGAACCCCGGCGCCGCCTCCAATTGGCGCACCCACGATGGGGTGACGCAGACCGGGCGCGACGCGGCCGGCCACCCCATTCGCGGAACGCCGAAGGCCCCGAACTCGGCCACCAAGCCGCCGCGGGCTGACTTCTCCGCGATTCCGACGGAGGCCACGATCTGGGACGACGTTGCGTTCCTGGATCGGTCCGTTGACGTCGACGGGGAGGTCGTCTCGTGGCGGTGGACGTTCAGTGATGGAGCCGCGTCGGACGGGCGCAACGTCTTCCATCGTTTCCGCGTTCCCGGAGCGTATCGCGCGACCCTGACGGTGGAGGACAGCGACGGGCTTGCAGGGCGGTGCGAGCGGACGATCGCGGTGTCGATTGGGCGAGGCGATCTGAACGGGGACGGGCAGGTCGACCTGATGGACGTTCAAATGTGCCTCGCCCTCGCAATCGGATCCGCCGAAGCCGCGCCGACGGGGCACGCCGCGGACATCGATCAGGACGGAGACATCGACGTCGAGGACGCCGAGAGGCTCGCGGAGTTCGTCCTCGGTCTCTAGGCGTCAGACCCTAGCGGCCGGCCCAGCGCTCGAATGCCTCCCTTCCTGCGCGACGGTGAAACGCCCAGGTGATCAAGGCGTCGCCGTCCCGGTGGAAGGTCTCGCCCCGCTCGTCAAGCCAAGCACAAACGGTATCTACGAGACTCTTGGCCCGTTCGGGCGTGGGCTCGGCAAGGGCGCCGCTCATGTCGCGGAGAAGGGCGTCAGGAACGCCGAGCAGGCGCAACTCCTGGCCGGCCCAATGATGGGTCGCCGGCCACGACCGTGCCGCGAGGAACAGGACCTTGACGAGAGCCGCTGCGGCGTCGCCGCGCAGGAGACGGAGGTTGAGATCATCGCTGCGCCGCTCGGTCTTTCGGGCGCGTCCGAGGGCGAAGCGAAACTCGAGGTAGTGCACCCGCAGTCGGTCCTGCCGAATCCCCTCCGGAAGTTCGGCAAGGCGGGCCACCACCGGCGCAATCCTCCCCTGGGGGTCGTGAAGCACGACGGCATACTGGTACGGGTAGTGGAACAGGTCCAGCGTCGACGAGGCGAGAGCGGCGAACTCAGACCACGGGCGCAAGTAGAACTCGTAGTCAACGACCTTCGGCTCGCCGCCCTTGAACGCAAAGACCTGTCGCTCCGCGTCGGGAGTGCTCTCGTACGCCGCGTCGTCCAGGATGACTTCGATGTCGTAGTCCGAGAGCGCGTCACGGTGCGGCCGGGTCGCCGAACCGACGACGTAGATCCCGACGACGTCCTCCCGGGCCATGTACGGACGACTGAGTTCTCTGGCGCGCTCCATGGAGCGACCCTCCCGAGGTTGAGGATGAGGAATGCCGCAGGAGGGCCTGCGGCGTGGTGGGTGGTACAGGACTCGAACCTGTGGCCTCATGCACGTCAAGCATGCGCTCTCCCAACTGAGCTAACCACCCATGGGGTTCGAGGTGAGGCGGCGAGCGGATTCGAACCGCTGCATCAGGGATTTGCAGTCCCTTGCCTTACCGCTTGGCTACGCCGCCGACCGACTGATTATAGAGGCTGCCTGCACTCCCAGCAATTCCCTTCGCTGCCCGGGGAACACGGCGCCGCCGCGGCTCGCGGCGCTCTTGGCGCCGGCTCTCGCAAACTAGATCGTCTGGATCTGCTTGGCTTTCTGCTCGAGGAGCGCGTCGACGGTCTGCGAGTACTCGCGAACCGCCTCGTCCGTCTTGTCGCGATAGCGGCGGTGGTTGTCCTCGGAGATCGTGCCGCTCTTCTTCATCGCGTCCAGCTTCTCGTTCGCTTCCCGCCGGACGTTGCGCAGGGCGACCTTCGTTTCTTCGCCGTGGGACTTGATCACCTTCGTCAGCTCGCGCCGGCGCTCCTCGGACAGCTTCGGCACCTTGATGCGGACCACGTTGCCGTCGCTCGCCGGATTCAGGCCGAGGTCGGCGGCCAGGATGGCCTTCTCCACCGCGGCGATCTGCGTCTTGTCGTACGGCTGCACAACGAGGAGGTTCGCGTCGGGAGCGGCGATCGTCGCGAGCTGCTTCAAGGGCGTTCGGGTCCCGTAGTAGTCGACCATCACATCGTCCACCATGGCAGGATTTGCCCGTCCCGTCTGCACTTTTGCGAGATGCTCCTTCAGGACGTCGATGGTTCTCTTCATGTGCTCCGTCATCTCACGCTGCACTTGTTCTGGCATGCTCTGCACCTCAAGACGCCATTCTAGGGGCCCCCGCAACAACGGTCAACGACAGATCTTCCGCACACGAACCGTCACCTCAGCCTCTCCTGACTCGACGAGAGCAAGCGTTCGAGCGAACGCTCGACCCGCCATTTGATGGGCCTAGCGGACGACTTTCGAACTGCCAGGTGGCTGACAGCCGGAGTCCTGGAGTCGCTCTGCGCGCTGTAGCGGCCGCAGAGAGCAAGCTGAGAGCTCAGGGAAGCGGCGCCTCCAGTAGGAGGAGGTGCGCTGTCCCGCGCGCGGGGACCTCGATCTCCACCTGCCGATCTACGTAGGTTCGAGAAGGATCTTCAGCGTCCGGACCGCTGTAGCGCACGGTCCGACTCTCGTTTGTCACCATCGTCCTCACGAACGCAACCGTTAGTACCTTTCCGTCGTAGACGGCAGAGGCCTGGCTCTCGACGTCAGCGTCGGCCGTCAGCTGACGTCGGTCGGAAGCGGTTCGCCTCGTGGGATCGACGACGATCGCAAACAGGTCCGGTCCGACGGCGCTGAACCCTTCCCAGACGACAGCCACGTGGCCGTTCGGAGCAGCCGCTGTCACGATTGTCGACGCTGGGAACTCCTCCTGCACGATCCACTCTGTCTCCCATCCGGCCGGCCCAATCGATCGGGCGAGGAGCGCCCTTCGGCCGTCCGGCTGCTCACGGATCCACAGGAGAACGGCGCGGTCGGGCGTCACAGCGGCGAGATCGAGGCCAACGTCATCGCCAGCGGTGTCGGTCAGCCGCTCCGAGGCCACAGGGCGGCCGCCGACGTACGTCTCGCACCACAAGCTCGCGTCGCCCACGCTTGTCGGATCGCCGTCAGCGTCCTCGCTGCGAACGTAGACAAGTGCGCCTCCGACGGCAGCAAACGACCGGGCCACGGCAGCATCCCCCTCGCGCAGTATTGCCGCCGGCCCGAAGCCGTCGTCGGAACATGGAGCGAAGTAGACGGTGTCTGGAGCGAGATCACTCGGGAACAGCTCCCCGCGCCGGTTTCCCACCCAGACTACGCCGAGGACCCCGTCTGAGCCTCCGACGAGAGCCGGGGAGTGGTCCGGAAACGCGTTCTCGGTCAACCGCGCCGGCTCGATCCATCGATCGGCTGCGGAATCGTACGACGACCAGACAACTTCAAGCCCCGCCAGGAGCTGCGAGTCGAGATCGTCCTCCGACGTCGGAGCGTCCGGGGGTGAGAC
>Ga0172365_10000814_pt1 | contig 21770 bp, 16 predicted proteins | sample LakKivSesite48cm_FD_114535 | JGI IMG/M metagenome (GOLD analysis project Ga0172365, IMG submission 114535) | Sediment microbial communities from Lake Kivu, Rwanda - Sediment site 48cm | ecosystem: Environmental > Aquatic > Freshwater > Lake > Sediment | place: Rwanda: Western Province, Lake... | reverse complement strand
TCATCTTGATCGATTTTTATAAATTGAAATTTCATTGTATCCCAATCTGAACCTTGTAACTCAACCTCTGTTATTCCAGAATAGCCTGCACCTCCAGTGATGCCATTTACGGAATCATCTTCTATATTATTATCTAAGTCCTCAGTTTCCTCATCGTTACTACAAGAAAACAATGTGATTAAACTTATCAAGTAACATAGGAAAATCATAATCAAAACTCTATTCCTCATAGTAACCTCCTTATTACTCAGAAGTTGTTTGTATGACTTCCTGTTCTTTAAGCCAATTCTCTACATCCTGTGACCGAAACCTCCAATAACGCCCTACTCTGATAGCCTTTAACTTTCCTACTCTAGCCCATTCTCTTATAGTTGTTTCTTTTATCTGAAGTTTATCAGCAACCTCTTTGGACGTAAGTAATTTATCTATCATACTTTCACCGCCTTTCACTTATATTCTATCATAGTAGGAACATCAAGTCAAATTATTATATATTAGTATGTATTAGTATAAATCACTTAACACCTGTTAAGAACGAACAATAACCAAAGTTATGTAGAGCAGTTCTTAAACCTTTATGTTTATTAGGTTTTGTGGTATCATAATGACGCTGTTTCCGTTATGCCAAGATTTAGGCAATATAACCGATTTTACGGCATAGATAGGACTCATATTTGCCCTAATATTGTTACTTTTGGCATGGAAAAACTATTGTTGTAATTAGCTGGCACTTTGATATACTAGGATACTGAATAGCAGGAGGTAAATATGTATAAGATTATGGTATCATGTTTTATAATGATGATAAGTATATTGTTTATACTTCTGTTCTCAGGATGTTATTCAGCATTACATACTGCACAAGTAATAGATGGGCCGAGTATGGCATTAGCCTATCGTCCTATACATCCTATATCTATGCATCCTGCGGCATGGGCAGGTGGTCCAGTCCGTGGAGAAGCCTTTAATATTCAGTCTTCGGTAGCCATTAAATATGGATGGGCTGCTTCCGAATATATAGCAGGCTGTGGTCTTTCAGTCGGGCTTTCGTGTCATCGTGAGACCTACAGTAGTAAAGGGGATCCAGATGATAATGGATGGTTCCCGAGTGTAGATATTTATGTCCAAGGGCCAAAGAATCCCATAATCGACTGGGGCATTGGGTTATTTTATATCACATTGGGGCGAAACATAGGAGACCATTTTGCAATATATTGTGAACTTCGGAAGTACCCATTGCTGATTTTTAATAAGTCAATCACAACCGGCATCCAATTTACAATCAACAAACATATATCTATATTAACTGAAGCGAACCTAATTGGCAAATCTGAGTATATTGATGACGGGGTCGCTAAAGTAATGACGGTAGGTATAGTATTAAAACCGTAGTCAACTTGACTGATATGACGCTCAAACCATTATAGATGCTGTGTTAAATGTATAACGGTTCACTCCATCTCAGTATACTGTGTCACCACAACGTGCCATATCTAATTATAATGACACGTGGTAAGATAAACCTAATAACGGTGGTCATTTTTGTGTGTGTCGCTGAGTGTGCCGTAAATATGAAATATTGAATTCCTTGTCTTGTTTGTGCTATAGTATCATCACATTGGTCACAATCAATGGTATTCAGATTTTACAGAAAGGAGGAACTACTGTGCCAACTGATGATGATGACGCTGTGACAACTGATGCCACTGACACAGGCTTATGGCACACTATAGATGAGGCGTGCGAGTTGTTAAAAATATCCAAGCGCACCTTATGGAGACGTATACAAAAAAGCAAACTAAAGTCTAAGCAGGAGGATGGTAGGAGATTGGTATTTATACCAAATACCTACACTATAGATGAGACACCCGCAGAAGATGGCACAGTGACAGGCACACCTGCTGACACACTTAATGGCACACCTGAACCATCGGTGCAAAGAGAACTTATTCAACAATTAAGAGCAGAGAATGAGTATCTACGCAATGAGCTAAAGCAGGCTAATGATAGGTATGAGCAAGGTCGTGAACGTTCCGATACAATAATAATGCAACTCACCCGTCAGTTAGGCGATACCCAAAAAGCGTTGGAGGCGCATACCAAACCATGGTGGAGACGCCTGAGGCTGAACAAGGGTAAGAACGAAAATAAGGGTTGATCGTTAGAGGTGGTGGATGAAATGCTAAAGGCTATATGCTTCATGATTCCATTAGTGCTGGTAACAAGTATATCGGCAGGGGTGTATGACGATGAAGGGAACGTTATCACTGAGGAAGAGATTGAGAAAGAGATGCGTACAATGCAAAAAAAACGGGCTATGGTCGGATGTCTATCAGGCTGTGTATCTGGTTGCGCTGCGATGATTATTGGGTTTGCATATACACCTCTTCTTTCTTCTGATCCTAATGCGGATCTTCCTCTAATAATAGGTTGCCTGTCTGCTGTTTACTTTCAAATAGTCGGTTATGAAGTTGGCAAGCATTTACGCAGCAATATCAACAGGCAATCAGCTATTGAGAGGGTTAAGGAAAAACGTCGTACTCAAAAGTTTTGCAGATGATTCTAAGCAGCGATAGGAAGCCAATCTATGGACTTCACCTCCTGTGAAAGTGAGTGTTGATGCACCTTATCAACAGCTTTGAGTATTAATTCGTGAAACACTATTTGAACCATTTGACCAATCGTATATTTAAGGTTTCGAGAATAGCGAAGCCAAGAAAGCACGAGATAGTTGAGAATACATACACAAAGATGAGCTGTTATCCCATTGAAGTGTTGCATGTGAAACTCTGGTAAGCCAAGGCTTTGTTTGGCATCCCTTATGAGTGTCTCTATTCCCCATCTCTTGTAATAGTTCTCAATTATCCACGGACCATTAGCACCTAGATTGTTTGTCACCAACAAGAAGACTTCAGGGTTGCGTTTGGGATCATACACAACTGCAGCATACACCCATCCGTATTTGGGAAGGTAGCAGCGTCCTATGTTGTGATATCTCACGATTTTCCGATGAAGTGTCTTCATCTTTCCTGTTGGATACAGAAAGAAGTCTGATGCGTGTTTCTTAATGGCAGGATTGCCCTTATCATCTGGCAGGAAAAAAATACGATTGGATTTGCTTTGACAAATCCATATCATCTGGTGATTGCTGATAGCTTTGCATAACTCAACGGCAAAGTACCAACTGTCAAAGACGACAACCATTCCAGCTATGCTAAGCTTGGTCTTCTTAGCTTGTCTGGCAAAGTGCTTTACCGTGGCTATTGCCATGCTGACTTTGCTTTCATATCCTTCGACAGTGGCTGGCACCCATGTCTTGCAGGCTATTGGAATGGTTATGGCTGGTAGGCAGACACATGCAAGGAAGGCAACATATCCTATGTTTATCTTTCCATTGGATATACGTACTTCCGAAGCATTTTCCATGTGTATGCCAAATTTCTCAAAGGGGGTATCATCTAATATCATAACGCCATCTTTAGCCATATTGGGAAACTTAGCTTGATAGAACAATAGTTCGTCAGCAACAGCTTCTACCAGTTGCCACCATTTGATGGCATGGACTTTATCCCAGATAGTGTTGAAGACTCTTTGATGGTATGGAAGGTTTTCGGACAACTGGCTCATTGATTTTCCGTTGATGAATGGTAGATAGCTTAGATGGCGCACATTTTCATGAAAAGGAATACCGTGATGTTTGTTAACTCCCATGAGAGAAAGCTTCTCGTTTATCTTTAATTCCTTCCATACAAGCATCATTAGTGGAAGGATAGAAATTGACCTTTGAAAAATATCGAGCAAAGTTTGTATACTCAGGTAACTCATTTATGACCCCCTATTTTTGTTGATATTACTTATTTTATGGGATCAATATATCATTAAACTCGCTTCTTATCAATATTTTTTATCATTTGCAAAACCTTTGGTAAAGATAAAAATGACCAAAATTATGAAATCTACGTTATGGATCCAGATGGGAAGAATCAACGAAACCTTACAGATAATCCGGCGGGTGATCTGTATCCAGCTTGGTCGCCTGATGGCAGAAAAATTGCCTTTCATTCTTTACGTGACGGGAGTGTGGAAATCTACGTCATGGATGCGGATGGAGAGAATCCAGTTAGGTTGACTAATAATGCCTTAAATGTGCAAGATGGAAATCCAGTATGGTCACCTGACGGACAAAGTATCGTTTTTGACTCGTTCAGGGATGGGAACTTTGAAATTTATATCATGGATGCAGATGGAAAGGACCAGCGTAATCTTACAAATAGTCCAGCTACGGAAGACATGAATCCCGATTGGTTTGATCCCGCTTATGCGGCGCAATATATATCTCCTGCTGGCAAACTAGCAACCACGTGGGGTAATATAAAATGACTAACAATAAACTGTATACAGGCCCACTAGAGAACTGGCTATGGGAAGCTGCGTGTAAGATACGCGGTGAGATAGATGCCCCTAAGTATAAGGACTATATACTGCCGCATCAAATAAAACACTCCTCAGATACTAACGAGGACTTGACATGCTAAGAATACTATAGTATACATACTATATGAGATCAAACTGTCAATAACATCAAAGGAGCATACTTTATGTATAATCCAACGGTTATAGATTTATTCTGCGGTTGCGGGGGAATGTCATGGGGGGGGGGTTACATAAAGCAGGTTTTAGAATACTAGCAGGGGTCGATAACTGGAAACCCGCACTAAAGACCTTCAAGCTTAATCACCCGGATTCTATAGCAATGGAATCTGATTTGACGAAACTTAGACCGCAAGAACTCAAGGACATCTTAAATCTACCCAAAGGTAATTTAGATTGTCTTATCGGTGGACCACCTTGCCAAGGCTTTTCTAAGAATGTTCCAGCGGCTTATCGTTTTCTCGAAGATCAACGGAACCAATTGTTTAGAAACTTTTTTAAGTTCGTTGAAGAATTTCTCCCCAAAACTGTAGTTATGGAAAACGTCGCGGAACTTTATAACGCCTATTCAGGTTCTATTCGAGGGGAAATTATTGAAGGACTAATCCGATTAGGGTACGAGATTGAGGTTGCGGTTATTTTTGCGGCGGACTATGGTGTCCCGCAAAGAAGAAGACGATGTTTCTTCTTCGCCTCAAACACTGGTAAAAAACCCTCATTTCCCCTTCCATCTTTTGGTCCGATAGAGATAATTGGTTTGTTTGGAAAGATCGAAAAATACAGGTCCGCCTGGTCAGCTATCTCTGACCTACCAACTTTGAAAGACGGTGATGGGTACGAACCGATGCCTTATAACAAAGAACCGCAAAATGCTTACCAATCAGATATGCGTAATGGAACTTTAAATAAAACCTTTGACAGAAACAATCTACAACCCTACCCATCGCCACGACAGATTTAATACGTAATTATAGTTTTAAGGTAATCCTCTAAAATTTTTTTTACCGTAGTATTATGAATATTGGCATATTCCTCAGCCTTCCGATATATATCTATATCAATCTCTACTATAGGATTTTCCATTATCTCTTCAATTATCACACTTCCTGCTAAAACGGTAGTATTTTCATCTGATTCACTTCCAAATATTTCTCTTTGGTTCTTTTCAAGTTCCAAATATGATTTCATATATTTATATTTTTTTCTCTCTGAACGTTCTTTGTCGAGATATAGACGCAAATCCTCAAAATTAATCCCCAATTCCCGTGCGACTGCCCGTGCTATTGTATCTGATGGCTCGCTTTTTCCATTTTTCCAATTTGATAAATGTGCCTTACTTACTCCGATCCTTTTTGCGACCTTTGATAAAGTAAGATTTGATTTTTCTAAGGCATCCTCAATAATTTTTCCTGTCCGCATCGGTAACGTATCCCCTTTCTATAATTGAAATATTGTGATTACTTGCTAATTATTTCTTTTGGTCACAATCCATGACTATTTCCAATAATGTTTATTATACTATAAAAAGCTGTTTTTTGTAAATGTTAATTAATTTTTTTTTAACTAAATACTTGATTTATCAATATATATATGGTATAATATGTATTGTTAGTTAATTTTTAATTAACTAACAATACATTCATGAACTAGAATCGAGTAAGAACTAGAAATCCAGTTAAATCAAGTTATTAAAGGCTCCGATTTATGTCACAAACTTTTAAGCAACTTGATTTTAATGGCAGCGGCAACCAAATTCTGCATAACGCTATCACAAAGGTGTTTACAGGCTATTAACAATTCATTCGGAATTGGTATTTTTGCATCTTTTTGCACTTACTCGCTACGAGTTCTTATTTTTACAGAGCTAAAATATTCTAATGATCCTTAAGATACTTTTGAATTATATAAAAGCATATTAAAAATTCTAAATAATGTTAATTTTATGTTTTTTGATTTTTTTTTAGCTAAAGTTATTCATAAACACTTCCGATATAAAAGACAAGCCATATTAGACATTATCGGAAATAGAGATATAGGATGCGGTAAATGGCTTTCAGAGTATGTTGCTTGGGAATAAGCAGCTCTGATTAATAAAAAAACTACTTTTGCAAATATAGAAGCCATTTAACCATCTATTAAGCAAGTTATTTCCAACTCGACTTTGTCCATTCCTTTAAAGAAAAAACTTTTCTGTATAAAGGTTGTCAGACATGTGTCATAGTTCTGAACCATTATAAATACAAGCAATTCTGTATTTTCAGTATGACAATGTCATGACAGAGCATTGCCAAAAAATAGAGTCAGATAATTCGTAATGTCTGGTTTGCTAGTGAGACCTTTCCTAATTCTTTGTTGGCATCCTGATTGGTTCTCCATGACCTATTTTGTAGATGCTTGTGATAATTAGGTTTTGGGGTTATCTAAAATGCCTTCAAATATTTGAATCAAAATTAAACAAAAATGGACAAAGTCGAGATCAGAAAAGATTTTGAACTTTGTTAAAACTGAAAATTTGCATTTACATTGCCCTTTAACTCTCCCCGTGAATAAAGAACATTTCCCTCCGTTCACGGAGGGATTAAGGGAGGCAAAGTTCAAAAACATTATTGGTACTTAGGAGATCGCAAATATGACTAAAAAACCTATAGTTAGTAGAAAAAGAGCCAGAATGAATATACGGACAGCCTCAGTTAGGGACATTGATGATCTATTAAAGCTAGAAAAGGTTGCGTGGTCAGAAGAAGCTCAAGCCGATATGGATACATATAAAGCAAGATTAGAAGTGTTCCCGGAAGGAATCTTTATTGGTGAGAGAGATGGCAATATTGAAGGAGCAGCAGTGACTCAAATAATAAATTCTGAATGTCTAGGAACGAATTTCACTTGGGAGAGCATTACTGATAACGGAAAAATAATCAAAACTCATAATCCAACAGGGGATGCATTGTATGGTGTAAATCTCAGTGTAAAGCCGAAATGTATAGGGAACGATCTAGTATGTGCAATAATGATGGCAATAGCCAGAATGATAATAGAACGCAATCTCAAATTTGGCGTCCTGGGTGGGCGGATACCTGGATTAAGCAAATATATTTATAAAAGAAGATTAGATGCAGATTTTATGAACAAAGCTGCAAGAGATAATATTGTTAGTGAATATGTATTTGGAAAGACAAAATATGGGCGACCATTGGATCCAGAAATTGCCTTATATCAACGTTTAGGACTGACTCCTATTAGAATATTGGATAATTACTTTCCAGATCCACCTTCTTTAAACTATGGAGTCCTTCTTCTATGGATAAATCCTTACTATAGCAATCTTATTTATAAAAAGCTAGGTATAACCTTTGGCAAGTATATATACAGGTTAAACAGATTACTCAGAAAATATTAATAGTTATTGACAAATGAAAATGTTCTATGGATGTTATTTCAGTGTAAGCTGGAATCCAGAAAAAACTTAAAAAAGACTGTATTCCTGCCTGCACAGGAATGACATTGAATGATTCCTATTGAGCATTTTCACCCAGTCATTTAGTCTGAAATTTGATAGATATTGGCCTAAACTCACAATTTAGAATTCTCGGCTATAATTAAAAGTTATGAGGAAAAAATATGCAATCTTTAAATAGAACAAATAGAAGGAGTTTGATAAAAAAAATAATCTTAAAAGCTAATCACATCGACAATTTTTCTTATATTGATGAAATCTACAATTGGCGTGTTGGTGCATTAAATAAAAGATGGGTATTAATGCTACCTGGTTTAGGTTGTCAATGGGCAAAGGAGCATAAAGGTGGATGCTACATGTGTGGTTTCAAGTATCAATTGGATCGTATAAATTCTAATATTGGCATATCAATTGAGAATAGAATTAAATTTGCATATTTATTAGGTAGTTACTTGTCCAATATTGAACAACAGAAACCAGCTTTATTGGCAATATATAATGGGGGTAGTTATTTGAATTGTAATGAGATACCTAGAAATATACAATTAATGCTTCTTAAAAGTATTAGCAAAAGATACCCAACCATCAAGAATATACTTGTGGAATCAAGACCTGAATTTATAAATGCTAAAAATTTAATGGAAATTCAAAATGTACTAAAAGATAATTGTTTGTTGTCTATAGGTATTGGTCTTGAATGCCAATCGGATTATATACGACAAAATTATATAAATAAAGGATTTACAAGACATGATTATGAGAGAGCAGTACATTTTTTAAAAAAAAATGGTTTTGGGGTTCTCACCTATGTATTTCTTAAACCTATTATATTAAGCGAAAAATTATCTATAGGTGAAGCCGTTAAAACTATAAAATATGCGTTTGACTGTGGCACAGATGAAGTTGCACTGGAATCGGCCTTTGTCCAAGAAAATACTGTCATGCATAAGTATTATAAAGCTGGTAATTACAAGCCACCATGGTTATGGAGTATATTAGACGTTGTGAACAGAGGCATAAAATATGGCCCGATTCACATAGGTAGTTTTCATGATAAACCGGATCCTATTGATGTTCCACATAACTGCCCAAATTGCGATGATCGTGTTATGAAAGCTATCTCATACTATAATAAGTCTCACGATTTTTCATTTCTTGAATCTATACAATGTGACTGCCAAAAACAATGGAAAGAGGAGATTCACTAAACCATCCCCGTGAATTAACAAAGAACCGTTCTTTAAAAAACTGAGAGTAAATCAGATATTTGAAAAACACTTGACCTCTCTAACGGATTATCGTCATCTTTCGGGTTGAGACATAATCTGCGGTCCTTATCGCATAGAAGTATATGCCTGAGGACACTTCCTCGCCAACCTCATTCCTGCCGTCCCAGTATGCCGCGTTCTCTTTTTTGACATAGAAGCCTGGCTGTCTATGCCCAAGATTCAGTGATCTTACAAGCTGACCGGTGACGCTGAATATCTCTATCTTCACATCAGCGGCTTCAGATAGCTCATAAGGGATCCATGTCTCAGGGTTAAATGGGTTGGGATAGTTGGGTAGCAGCGCCATCTGCATAGGTATTGCCTGAAGTGCAAACTGCATGTCAGCAAGGTTGTTGATCCTTTCGCGAGAATCAATTATGCTTGGTTGATATATTGATAAAGAGCCAGGCGAAGCATTTGATAGCCTGAACCTCAGTGATGCTAATATGCCACCTCCGCTAACTCCCTGCGTCTCATTCATGATACAGCTTGATAGCATCAGGTTGCCGATCTCACCGGTAGAAGCTTTTGATATAAACAGAGTTGATCTTCCCTCCCTGTTCGACTTCAGGAAAGCACCCTCCTTCGGCGTATCTACTAAATGGAAGACTTCTGTATCATACTGCAGAATGGTTGAATATCCCTTCATTTTGCTTGCGCTGTCAGCCCTCAGGTATACTTCAAACTCATCTCCCGGACTGATAGTCTTTGGATCTCTATCGGTATATACTATTAGCTTCATGGAATCATTGTTTCCAACGTCCGATGGTTTCGATGGAGCTAGAGAACGCCCGTCAACGCCCATATAGCCATAGTTAGAGCTGAATATTAAGAAGTCAATGATGTTTACCAGTCCGTCACCGTTGATATCGGCACTATCATCTGTTTTGCCAAAATATTTTGACAACAGTGAGAAATCTGCGAGACTCACAGCATTATCGTTATTGCAGTCCCCGCCGCGAAGTTCACCTGGTACAATGCCTGTTATCTCCGGGTCAAAATCCACATCCTCTTTACTTCCTGAAATATTGACGTTTCTGGCTATAGCCTTCAGATAGTGTTTGGCTTTGGCTGTTATATCATAAGTGCCGGGGTTTATATCTGTCAATATATTGAATAAGCCGTCGGTGATGTCTACGTCAAAAGTCTTCAGAACAGTCTTTGAGCCGACAGGGCGGATGGTGATATTAACACTGGCGGGATTAGTTCCATGCCCCTGTAGCTTTGCATTGCCATTGATGTCTACTTTAACATCCGCGGTGGAGGAGACAGTATCGGAGTTCCCCTCGTCATCGCTGACCACCAATGTGACTGTATAAGTCCCTACCTGTGTATAGACATAATTTGGGTTCGGCTCTGTGGAATCAGTATCACTCGTTCCGTTGCTCGCGTCAAAGTCCCATCTGTATGTCAGAGTATCACCGTCCGGGTCAATTGTGCCCTCAGAGGTGAATGCCGTGTCGTTATCAATTACGCCATTGTATTGTTCAACTGTCTTCGCAACGGGCGGAGAGTTCAGTATTTTTACACTCGAGGATGTCTGTATGTCGCCATAGTCCGATCCGTCATAAGGCTTTACTGTGAAGTACCATATCTGGTTTTTCTTCGTTGAGGTAGATAACACAACCATTTTATCGTTGTATTCAGGCTGTAGGACATTGTCTTTATACCATCTAATCTCGGTTCCAGTCTCAGCATCGCCTTCAGGATCACTATAAGTATAGGTAGCTGTGAGATCATTGGCGGTTCTAGGTGAAGCCGGGCTTATTGCAAGGTTACTGGCGGATGGCGGGGTATTAATTACCGTCACTTTTGGTGAGGCTTGAATTTCTCCATAACTCGTACCGTCATAGGGCTTGACCGTGAAGTGCCAGGTTTCTCCCTTAGAGGTAGCGCTTGCGGGAACCATAAGCTTATTGTCGTATTCTGCCTGATGGACGTCAGTCTTATACCATTTTATCTCGCTTGTGCCTTCGCTATCACCGTCGGCGTCAGCATAGCTATAGCTTCCAGTAAGGTCATCAGCGGACGATGGAGTTGCCGGGCTTATAGCCAGATCAGAGGCGTTTGGGGACAGATTAACGATCACCACTGAAGGCGATGTTTGAAGAACTCCATTTTCTGTCCCGTCATTCGGCAATACCGTAAAATACCATGCCTCGCCTTTAGATGTTGCACTTGATGGGATCGTCAGTTGATTACTGTATTCTATCTGTATATCGTTATTTTTGTACCACCTTATCTGACTTGCTCTTTCGATATCACCATCAGGATCATTGTATATATAAGTTCCTAATAGGTTATCATCTGTAGACGCCAATTGTATTTCTTCAACACTATCCATAACTTCATCTGGATAGATATATGTATAGCTACCTATAAAATTTCCAGATGCGCCTGATGGATTTAGGTTAATAGAAAGTTCCCATGCAGAAGGAGGAGTATTGCCTATTGTCACCAAAGAGGAAGTGGCTAAAGCACTGAGGCATTTGCCATCTGATGCGCGTATAGTAAAATGCCATTTTTCGCCTTTGTTTGTCACGCTATCTGGGATAACTAGTTGATCGTTGAAGTCGGGCTGTAATATGTCGTTTTTATACCATTTTATCTCTCTTTTTATTTCAGGGTCTCCATCTGTATCAGTAAATGTATACATTCCGATAAGATCATCTGCCGTCAACGGCAAGTCTGGAGTTATTGCAAGATTGATGACTGATGGAGGAGAGTTTATTGTTACTTTTGCATTCGTATAAGAATCGGGCACTATTGTATATGGTACATCAGGTATACTAATCTCTGTATTTCGAACATTCCCAAGGTCGAAGTCAAAGATGATAGGAGTTGACAATACTGAATCTATAGCTATGAAACTAACCGTAGCTATCAGTCCTGATCCTGATACCGTTCCACTAATCCTACCCTCAGCATAGTCCAGCTTGCCTCCGTTTACTTTATTAGTAATCCAGTTATTATCACCCGCGCCGATAAATCCTCCCTGTAAGAATGGTTGGAAATTAGGCAAATTAGGATACTGATCTATAGCCGGTTGAAGCTTCGTATTATCGAAAGTTATATATATGGATGCGCCATTAATCTCTGTGTTATTGGTGTTTATCCTAATTTGCAGGTCGAATTCATCACCCTTATTAACCATAACTTTGTTATTTTCTGTCAACGGCGATATAAGGCTTATTACTAAGTTATTATTTGCAGAATTTATTGTCACGGATGCAGAAATCCCTAATTCACCATATTCTATCCCATTAAAAGGTCTCACTGTAAAATACCATGTATCTCCACTTGACATAACACTGGATGGTACAATCAGCTTATTATTATATTCGGCTTGTAATACACCATTTTTATACCATCTAATTTCGCTTGCACCCTCTGGGTCACCATCTGCATCATTATATGTGTAACTTCCAGTAAGGTTATCCTTTGTTGATGGCGACACAGGACTTATTGCTAAATCATTGACTATAGGTTTATCATTAATTGGATCTATCTTTATATTAACCATCGCTATATTGCTAGTTAATTTACCATCAGTAGTTCTATATTTAAAAGTATCAGTACCGTTATAATCTGTGTTAGGAGTGTAAATAAAGGACCCATCAGAATTTAAAACTAAAATTCCATGGAGCGGATTATCTATAATCTCCGCCTTGATAAAATCACCGAGATCGATGTCGTTTGATAATATTCCTGGAGCACTTACCTCAAGTATACTGTCTTCATTTATATTATAATTGTCATCATTAGCTGTTAGTACCCACCTTCCCCTTTCTTTCATTAACGAAGCAAACGGCCCCAAATTTTTATATTCTCCATAACCACCGTCACTACCCTTTATTAAAGTAAAAAATAAGCATCCTTCAATATTAGATATGCCATTTGGCTGGCTCTCCAAAAAATCCAGGCCATCCAACCATTTCTTTGTCAAAGATAGAGAGCTGTCGCTGTCATCATTAATTCCAAGAATTTGTCTGTGTTCTTTTTCTGAAAAGAATTTCAATGATTCTACTATCTTTGGATAATCCCAATTAACTATTATTGTTTTTGAAGATAATCCTTCCCAAGATCCCTCAACTGATCCGTTTACTGCATAATAATTTTTGATTGCATTATGATATGGATCAAACATATCGCTCCAAACAAATATTTCCAAATTAGGATTATATGCCAACAATATTTCTTCAGTCTTACGAAAGGTTTCTGCCATGTATTCACCTGCTGTAATATGACTACAACATGGATCCCAGTTTGCTACTGCCCATTCATCAATATTAATTAAAAATCCATACGGGTTATTATTAAAGTATGAACTTAGTCTTTGAAGGGTTTTTTCAATAATATTGTAATATTCATAATGACAAGAAGTAGCATATCTGCCATAAATATCTCCAGCTAAATACCAAGATACTCTCAATAATTCTTCCTCAATAATAGATGATCCAAAAGGAATAACTAGATATCCGTTTTCCACTATATAATCAATGTTTTCTTGATAGATTATCTTCTCATCATAAGATTTAACAACAATAGGTAAGCACGACCTACGCACCATATTGCATAATCCTAATTCTCGAATATTTGCCCCATCTAACCAAAAATTACCAAAGTAATTACAGCCTTTATTTATAAGTCCAAAATATAAGGTCGCCTTGGTTTTGCTCAAGCTAGTGAAAGTAAAGCTATATTTTGTCCAATCTTGAGTGTTTTTTGCAGAAATGCATGTCCGGCGAAGCAAAGCAACAGAACCGCTATTATCTGCATTTTTACCATATATAAATATTCCAATGGAAGAAGGAACGGTAAAGTTACTTGTTTTCAACCAAAAAGATACTTCATATGCTTTGTAAGATTTTAAATTCATACTAACCATAACTCTTTGATAACCATATGTAGAATTAGATAATGATGGATCTTTAAATAGAATTGAATTATTACCATTATAAGCTATTGTATTATCTTGACGAATAACTGTACCAGGATTATCAAGAATAGTCCAATTTTTAAGCCAATATTGTGTATCAATTTTATCCTGATCCCAATCCTCAAAATCCTTATTTGGCAGTATCAAGTTTTCATCATTTTTAATTGCAGCTATTCCGTTCTGAACATAAAAGATGGAATCGTTTATGGGCAGTGCTTCCAACATTTGGTTTAGGTCAGCTCCCTCATAGATGATATCAGACGGTCCGAAATTTCTTGGAATTATAACCATATCTAATTCCTTTGCCTTTTGTATTAGCGATTTAAATATAGATACTGAATATCCGCTTGACGCAAAAAACATTCCATTGTAACCCAAATGTTTTGCATGCCTCATAATTTCTACTAGGCGATCCAATTGATCTTGTGTAGAAAGAGTTCCGTGATACATAAAATACCTTTTGCTAAAAGTATTTTTTATGGGGTTCTGTGCATGAGTTATATTTTGATTTGCTAAAATGATAATACATAAAATAATTATAGAAAATAGATTTTTTTTGACTGCGTTCACTTTATATTCCTCTTCTAAGATTGTTGCCTCGAAAGAGACCTTTGCATAAAGGATATGGGAAAACAAAGGTTTATTACGTCAATCAAGCCTCATTTGTTTCATAAGTGGGACACACCTATATCTAATATTTATATCGAAAAAACAAACAAAAAACTTTACCTATTTCTTATGTTTTAGCCTTGACTTATGCTTCATACCAATATTGCTGAGAATTCTAAAAAGTGGTAGCTCTGCCGTTAAGTGTGGAGATGAAATTCATTGATATTTCACAGTGCCAAATGCTGACATTGCTCTGACATATTTGTCATGACAAACTATGACAAATATCTGATAAAGCTATATGCCATAAAGATTTATCACTATGACAGCATTGACATGTAAAACATCTATTTGAATATCATATTTTCCTATTCATCAAGGTTTTTGTGCCAAAATTCTAACTCCACACTTTAATGTGGTGCTACCGTCAAATGAAAATGCTCAGAATAAATCATGCAATGTCATTCCTGCGGAAGCAGGAATCTGGTGACTCTCCAGTCTGGGAAGACAGCTCATTTCTCTGTATCCCAGCCTTTTGTGCTTTGGCTACCGCGTCGCACAGGGGAATGACGGCTGTTGAGCATTTTCATTTACACATAGCGCTTCAATCCTTATGTTAATTGGTTTTAGCTGATTTCTAGAATTCTCAGATTGATGCAGGTTTACCCCTGATCTCAGCCGAAATTATGGCAAAGTAGAGATAAGTATGGTAAGAGAATATCAGCCAGATGCACTTATTCCCTGGTTAGCGGATGCACTCAAAAGTAGTGTGGATACATTGGATTAGCGGGGGAAATCATGAGGGTATGCACATCGATAAGTTTATTGAAGCGGAAGTTCCCCTGGGTGAAAATTTATAAATCCAGTCGTGATATGGTTTTGTATGAGTTTTTGTGCATAAATGTAGTCAGAAAAATATAATAATTAACAATATTTTTCCTTGATTTTTATTGATTTATGATGTATAATTGTAGTTATGTACATCGTTGAGATACCTTTTAATTCAAAAACAGGAAAAACTTATCGTTCGGTCTTGCTGCGGGAATCCTACAGGGAAGGACCAAAGGTCAGAAATCGAACTATCGCCAATCTATCCAAATGTACTCCACAGGAGATTACTGCTATTAAGCTTGCCCTCAAACACAAGGAAGATATTGCATTTCTGTTTCCTGATACGGTGGAATTGGTACAATTGCAAAAAGGCTCATCGGTTGGCGCAGTTTGGGCTGTCTATCAGACAGCAGAACGTCTAGGAATCCAGAAAGCCCTTGGAAATCAGTTGGAAGGGAAGCTAGCTCTCTGGCAAGTTATAGCCCGGGTCATAGAGCAAGGCTCGCGACTGTCAGCCGTCCGTCTAGCCAAAACACACGCAGTCTGTGATATATTGGGAATAAACTGTGGGTTTGATGAAGATGACCTGTATGATAATCTTAAATGGTTATCCGGACATCAGAAGGAGATTGAGGGGAAGCTATTTGGTAATCGTCATGGTAAAGATAAGCCAGAATTATTCTTTTATGATGTCACCAGCAGCTATCTTGAAGGAGAACACAATCAACTAGCCGCTTATGGATATAATCGTGATAAAAAGAAGGGCAAGATGCAGATCGTTATAGGTCTGCTGTGTGATGAACAAGGGGAGCCGGTGTCAGTGGAGGTATTCTCTGGCAATACCCAGGACCCCAGCACCGTCAGTTGTCAGATACATAAGATTACTGAGTCATTCGGCTGTCGTCATGTGATATTTGTTGGAGACCGGGGCATGGTGAAAAGCAAACAGATGCAAGCACTAACCAATGCAGAACTATACTATATTACTGCTATCACCAAACCCCAGATAGAGACATTAATCAAGTCTGGAGTTTTTAGACTGGATATGTTCTCAGAATCGGTACATGAAGTATTGCATGCTTCGCATCGTTACATTCTTCGCCGTAATGCTCAACGTGCAGAGGAGTTGAAAGCAACCCGTCGATCGAAGCGCAAGTGTATTGAGGAGTTGATTATTGAGCAAAATATCTATCTCCAGTCTCATAAGGGTGCAAAGTTATCAAATGCTTTGGAGAAAATCTCTGGAAAGATAGAGCAATTGAAAGTGCAGTCCTGGCTTATGTTGAAAAGTGAAGGGAGATTATTGCAGTTGGAAGAGGATGAAAATGCTTTACAGAATGAATCCCGTTTGGATGGTTGTTATGTCATCAAGACCGACGTTCCGCAGAGCATTGCCCACAAGCAGATCATCCATGATCGCTACAAAGACCTGTCTGTGGTGGAGAGTGCTTTCCGTACCTGCAAAACTGAGCACCTGGAGATGCGCCCTGTGTATGTGCAGACTGAAGAGAGTACCCGTGGTCATGCACTGGTGGTTATGCTGGCGTATCTGATAGTTCGGGAGTTGAGCCACAAGTGGACATCTTTTGATATGACCGTTCAGGAAGGATTATCCCAGTTATCCATGCTTTGTGCGATGGAGATGCGAGTCAATGATTCTATTACTTGTCTGAAGATCCCCAAACCTTGTGAACAATCGCTGAAACTATTGGAATCTCTAGGAGTTACACTTCCATCTGCGCTTCCACATAAGGGGGTAAATGTAGTCACTAAAAAGCAGTTGAATCAAAAGCGTAAAAAACCTTAAAACACAACACTTTAGGGGGCATCTGGAACCTATTTAAATGGGGGAACTTCCGTTGAAGTTACGATCTCTTCGGAACAAAGTAGTCGGAAGCGACGTATCGAGGAACTCCAAGAGTGATTAGAACCAGGGGATGCTCTGTTGGTTACTGAATTGAGCAGATTAGGGCGTAGCACTGGAGAAGTTATCATTCTGATTAATGATTTGATTGCCTATGGTGTTACTATCACCGTAATCAAATAGAACCTTCGCTTAAGCGGTGATTTGAAGGACGTGACACCTAAAGTGATGGTTACACTGCTGCCGCTTTTTGTAGAGATTGAGCGGAATTTTATTTCATTGATGACAAAAGAAGCACTGGCATCAAAGAAAGCGCAAGGGTACAATTCAGGCTACTATATATGATAAAGATCGTGGACGCATTGAGGAATCATTCTCTCTTGGTGTTCCTCAGAAACGCACTATCGAGCCCCATTTGCAGTATGGCACAACAAAGAGTCTCAATTATTACATCAGATCTCGTGAACGAAAGAAACTGACAGGAAAATCCAGTTAGTGAGTTTAATCCTACATTCCGCACCACTTTTTTTGGGCTTTTCCGGGTTTTTTATCAAATCTTGTGAAAGCCCACAAATATTGGACTCTGATTTTGGGGATTAATCTTGATATATTGCTAATTTCGCTGAATTCTGATTTAATCACCACTTTTCTGGGCAAAAGATGGATGGCCTGACTGTCCGATGAAACAACGCAAATGGGTGGAGATTTAGTATTCATAAGGCTATATCAGATTTCATTAAACACCAAAAGTTCAAGAAATAGGTGCGGAATGTAGGTATTACATTTATTTCAGTATTATTATCTTCTTTACGTCTGTGGTTTTTCCTGCACTTAAAATGCAGAAATATATGCCGCTTATGACATTCTCGCCGTTTACATTTGTGCCGTCCCAATATATTGCCTTATTCCTAGATAAATACTTTCCTGCCGGCAAATCAACTAGATCAAAATTTTTTACCATTTCACCTGAGGAATTATATATTTTTATGACAATCTGACTATCTTCTGATAGCTCAAAAGGTATCCATACTTCCGGGTTAGCAGGATTTGGATAAGGTGCCACAAGGTGTGAATATATTTTATCAGCTGATTTTCTTGTCTTTTCTCCGTACTCTAACTGTGTACCAAGGTTTATAGTGTCTGGGTTCACAATGTAGGCATTCATGATGGAAAGCTGCTGAATTAACAACCCTTTTTCTGTGTTAATGGCAGTCTCACGGGCGTTAGGGAAGTCAAAATCAAAAGCCACAGTCGCATTGGCTATAGGAGCGATTGCCTCAAGTGTAATAGTAGCTACTATTCCCTTTCCTTCTGACCAGTCAGATAGGCTTACTGCTGTATAGTCCAACTGAAATCCGGGGATTGAATTGCCCGGATCACCATGAGTATCATTTTCTAAGATGAATTCATTTATGAACGATCCATCTTTGAATGGCTGTATGCCAGACTTGACAGGGTCATTATCTACTACTCGAAGGAAGTCGCTATTAATAGTGAGATACAAAGATATACCGTTTATCGGGTTTCCTTTGGTATCTATTGCTATGTTTAGGTCAAACTGCTTCCCTGGATCCGCAAATATGATGTTGCTATTAGTTTTCGACTCCAGAATAATTAAATCTTGAGCAAGAGTTGATGAAATACAAGAAACAAAAATAATTACTGAAAAGATGAATCTCATAGTTGCTCCTCTGAGTGATTTTGCTGATTATTTTTCTCTCAGACTTTGTGAGAGGTTAGCAAAAAGTAAACATAACATTAGTTTTGAAATCTGTTCCTGTAAACAAAGTAAGCATAAATCATGCCACCTCTTACGATTCTATTTATCTAGCGGGATAGGGTGAAATTTTTATACACTTTCGTAGTGCCGGCTATGTCACAAAATGCATCATTTTTTGTGTATAGGACAATGTCGGTTACAGATAAAGTGTTTATAGTGTTTATGTTGCTTATTCAGGCATGGAAGATATCGCAACATTTGAAATTCAGTTGCTTAGCCTGTTTTCAACACGCGATAGCCAAAGAACAAACGTTTATTCATGTAATTCGTGATTCATATCTGGAACACACTCAATTTTTTTTATTTTCCATGTCACATTTTCCCCTTGTGTGGTGTCTATATATATATGAAGGCTAAAACACGCTACGTTTTTTTATCTCAGCCTCAGCAAGCCTATCTTTTAGTTCTCGTTGCCTCTCTCGCCGTTACTGCAATATCCTATTTATCCCACGAGAGCCTTAGCAGTGGAATCTGTTTTGGCCTGTTTGCTGAAGAAGCGTATCCTAACTCTACTTTGTTAAAATAACATGGGAAAATGGATGTGGAATGAAGTATAATAATGGTGGAAGCATATGAGAGGATATGATTAACCTTCAGGAGACTATGATGAATTACCTTGCACCTGTTCGCATCCCCATGTTTGAGCCCTTCTACAAGAAATTCGATAACATATTCAGTGAACCATCTCAAAGGGAAAACTTTCGACTCTATGGCAATGGATTAATGTTAGAAATAAAGCGAAAGAATATATGGTATATTACTGAACATATTCCTGAGACGGATTATCAGCCCGTTCACCACTTCATGCATGATGCTCCTTGGGACGAGGTTAGACTCAATGACCAGAGAGTAGAGATGATGAACAGTAATAAGTCTACCAGAAGTTGCCATGATGGGTATGTAGTCGTTGATGATACTGGCAATCCAAAGTCAGGTGATTCTACTCATGCCACACGAAAGCAATGGATAGGTTCACTTGGCAAGGTGGAACAGGGACAGGTGGTAGTTACCAGTCATTATGTAGATTCCAGAAAGGACTGGCCTATTGATCATCGTCCATACCTACCCCAGAAGTGGGTAGAGGAACGGAATGCATCACTTATTGATAATCCTGTTGATAATCCTGATAAAGAGCCATATGTCTTCAAATCTAAGCTAGAGTTGGGCTTAGAGCTAGTTGATGATACTATCAAGCGTGGTATTCGATTCTCTCATCTGTTGATAGATGCATGGTATGGCAATAGCCCGGATTTCATCAAAGGTGTCGAGAGTAGGAAACGTCTTTACATAACGTCTTTATATGCAAACCGTCATGTCTATTGCCCTGGTGAGGAATCTATAGAAGAGCATTCTGTAAAGGAGCTTGTGACTTCCCTAGAAGATGATGCTTTTTCTGAGGTTGATTATACTAAGGCAAATGGTAAAACACAGAAAGCATATGTAGCAGACACTATATTGAAGGTTAAGAATCTGCCTGGCGAACATCGGGTATTGATAGTCAAACCGACCCCACAAGAGAAGGATATGGACAAAATAGATGTGCTTATGAGCAATGATACACTCAGTGATGTAGCATCTATGTTGCGTGGCTGGAGTTTTCGAGACTCCATAGATAAATTCTATCTTCGTGGTAAAGATGACCTGGGTTTCGATCAATACCAGGTGCGAGATGATAGACCGATTCGTCGTCATTGGTATATGGTATTTCTGATGTATAGTTTTATCATATGGCACAGGCAGTGTGGTAGTTTCAAGAAGTGGAGCACACATGCTTGTAAGACCTTCGGACGACTTCTGGATGTGATACGCACAAAGCTGATGCTATATTTTTACAAATGGTGTGTGGCTAACCCACAGCGCTGGCATGACTTTCTACATAATGAGAAAGGTATCCCAATGGTAGAGATAATGTCTTAGCAGATGCTTCAGACCTTATCATTACTGCATTTCTTGCCAATATTATGCCTTAATATAACAAAGTAGAGCTAATAGATTCGTTAATATCCCCTTCACCCGTGATATATATTCCGGTGTATCTATGTTCTCTAAACGTTCAATCTCCGCAGCGATTTGATTCGCTTCTTCAATCAGAGGGTTCCAAACCAATGGCTCCGCGTTTAATCCTCATTACTTCAATAACAGCTAATTTCCGCTCTTTCTTGTCCTGAAGAGTTTTGATCCTTGAATAAATCCTTCGGAATGTTAATAGTGAATTACCCCGCCTAATGAAGATTCATAAGGCGAGGCTTCCAAGAGCTTGCCTAGAAAAGCTCTAGTTGTTGTGGGAGATTCGTTTCTTTGGTACGATGGTATTCGATATACTTGCGAACTGTTTCAAAAGTTACATCATTTCCGACAGTTCGAGCAAAGTATCCATCTTCCCAGAACTCTCCCTTCCATAGTTCTCGCTTCACCTCGGGGTAGTTCCGAAATATCTCGCTTGCAGAAATGCTCTTAAATCGAGCCACCACTGTTGCAATGGAATCTCGTGGCGGGAAGGATACCAGCATATGTATATGGTCTTCTGCTATTTCAAGTTTATCAATTTCGTAATCATATTGCTCTGCAATGTTATGAAGAAGCTGGTATACATA
>Ga0172365_10000813_pt1 | contig 21780 bp, 18 predicted proteins | sample LakKivSesite48cm_FD_114535 | JGI IMG/M metagenome (GOLD analysis project Ga0172365, IMG submission 114535) | Sediment microbial communities from Lake Kivu, Rwanda - Sediment site 48cm | ecosystem: Environmental > Aquatic > Freshwater > Lake > Sediment | place: Rwanda: Western Province, Lake... | reverse complement strand
CAGCCAGAGGGGATCGTCCCCCTGGCCAAATGCGAGATCAATTGGCAGCGGACGAAAGCCTGGGGCGCTGGCGGCTACTATGGGCGGCTGTTCCTGAATGTGGAGGGGCGTGAGCCGCAGGGCGTGATCCCGCCAGAGAAGTACGAGGCCACCCGGGATGAGCTCATCGCCAAGCTGGAGGCCCTCACTGATCCCCAGGGCCGAAACATCGGCACTCGTGCCTTCAAGCCGGAGGAGGTCTACCGGGAGGTCAACAACATCCCTCCCGACCTGATCGTCTACTTCGGCAACCTGGCCTGGCGCTCGGTGGGCAGCGTGGGCCTGGGGACTCTCCATACCTTTGAGAATGACACCGGCCCTGACGACGCCAATCACGCTCAAAATGGGCTCTTCATCCTGACCGCGCCGGGGGCGGCAGGGCAGGGGCTGGTGCCGACGCACAGTTGGCGAGCTATTGCCCCGGCCATGCTGGGGCTGCTGGGGCTGGAGGTGCCACCCGATATCGAGGGCGAGTCATTGTTAGGCGCCCTCGCAAGTCATTCTGGGTAGAAGGATATGACAGAGCAGCGGTTTCCAGAACCTACTGTTGGTGCGTTGATATTCAGCCCGGAAGGCAAGTTGTTTCTAATGAGGTCTCACAAGTGGAGAGACAAGTACGTGGTGCCTGGCGGTCATATTGAGCTGGGCGAGAGGATGGAGGATGCCCTGCGAAGAGAAGTGAAGGAAGAAACAGGGCTAGATGTCTATGATGTCGAGTTTCTTGGCTTCCAGGAATTCGTGTTTGATGATGCGTTTTGGAAGAAGCGGCACTTCATCTTCTTTGACTATGTGTGTAGAACCGATTCCACAGATGTGACGTTGAATTCCGAAGCCCAGAAATACGTATGGGTCACTTTGGAAGAAGCACTAGAACTTCCGATTGAGCCATACACTGAGGTAGCGATCCGAAAATATCTCAACGTGACAGAGCAAAAGGGATTTACCCTTTGGTTTACGGGCCTGTCTGGCTCGGGCAAGACCGTGCTGGCTAAGGCAGTGGAAGCGGAGCTCCGCAGCCGAGGCCTGAAAGTGGAACGCCTGGACGGAGATACTGTCCGGCAGAGCCTGACCAAGGACCTGGGTTTCAGCAAAGAGGACAGGGATACCAACATCGAGCGGGTGACCTTCGTGGCCAAACTGCTCACCCGCAATGGTGTGGCCGTGCTGTGCTCCTTCATCTCCCCTTACCGGGAGCGGCGGGCCAAGAGCCGGGCCAAGATCGGCCACTTTGTGGAATGCTACGTGGAATGCCCGCTGGAGGTGTGCATGGAACGGGACGTGAAGGGCCTCTACCAGCGGGCCATGGCCGGCGAGATCGAAAACTTCACCGGCATCTCCGACCCCTACGAGCCGCCGGAGAACCCGGAAATTGTGGTCAACACCGCTCAGCAGAGCTTAGAAGAAAGCGTCGGTGTGATCCTGCGGCGGCTGGAGGAGTTGGGGTACTTGGGGCCAGAGGAGGAAGTGTACTCCGCCGAAGATGAGGCTGCAGTGGAGGAACGGCTGCGGGCGCTGGGGTACATATGAGCAAAAGTTACAGGTTACAAGTTCAAAGTTAGCAGGTGAGGCCTTGAGTTAGGGATGAATGTTCTGAGGAGGAAAGAGTTCAAGTGACTCTGCCAGGCCAGACCTTCACCCCTCGAATTCAGCCACCATCTGGCGCATCTCGGCCCGGATCGCCGCCCCCTGACTATCGCGGGCCAGAAACTCCAGCCGGTTAATCCGGGCCAGGAGCGCGTCAAGCGACGGGCGATTGCCGCAGTTCAGCCGAGAGATGCCCGGATACAGAGTGGGCTCTCGCTCCTCAAACCCGTTGTAGATGAGCTCCTCCTGCAGTTTCTCCCCCGGCCGGATGCCGGTGTAGACCACGTCAATATCCTTCCCCACCCGCAACCCCTGCAACTGGATCATCTTCTGCGCCAGATCCACGATTTTGATCTCCTGTCCCATATCCAGCAGGAAGATGTCCCCTCCCTGGGTGAGCGTGGCCGCCTGGATGATGAGGCTCACCGCCTCGGTGGGCGTCATGAAGTAGCGGCTCATGCGCTCATCGGTCACCGTGACTGGCCCGCCCTGGGCGATCTGCCGGGCGAAGGTGAGGGCCACGCTGCCCCGGCTGCCCAGCACATTCCCGAACCGCACGGCGGTGAACCGGCGGGTATGGGAACGATCCAGGGCCAGGACCAGTAGCTCCCCAATCCGTTTGCTGAGGCCCATCACGCTGGTGGGACGGACCGCCTTGTCGGTGGAGATCAGCACGAAGCGCTCTACCCCGTGCTGCTGCGCCAGTTGGCACAGGACCCGCGTCCCCTTGACATTGACCCGCACCGCCTCCTCAGGATGGGCCTCCATCAGGGGGACGTGCTTGTAGGCGGCGGCATGAAAGATGATCTGGGGGCCTTCCCGAGCGATGAGGGCTTCCATCTTGTCCCTGTCGGTCACATCGGCGATGATATAAGCGACCTGACCCTCAGCCAGCGCTTCCAGCTCCAGTTGCATATCGTACAGGCCTGTCTCATTATTGTCCACCATGAGGAGCCTCTTTGGTTCAAAGCGCGCAATCTGACGGCACAGCTCCGACCCGATGGAGCCACAGGCACCGGTGACCAACACCACCTTGTCCCGAAGCAGGTTCCGACAGGCCTCCTCCTCCACCGACACCTCCCGCCGCCCCAGCAGGTCCCGGAGCTCCACATCCCGTAGGGGGGGAAGGGTGTTGGGCTGCTTCAACAGGGCCAATACATCGGGCAGCACCTTGACCTGGGCCTCGGTCTGCTGACAGATGGAGAGGATCTCTCGGAACGCCGGGCCGCTGATGCGGTGGATGGCGATGATGATGAGATCCACCTCCCGTTGGCGGGCCAACTGGGGGATCTCCTCTCGGCTGCCCAGCACCCTCAGGCCATGCAATCGCAACCCCTGTTTTCGGGGATCATCATCCACGAAGCCCACCAACTCGTACTCGTGCCGATGGTCGTGGTGTTGGATCTGCCAGGCCAGGAGCTGCCCCGCCTCGCCGGCCCCCACAATGAGCACCCGGCGGCGGTCGGGGCTGCCCACCACTCGCTCCAACTGCCCGATCACGGCAACGAGGAGCCGCTGACGGTAGCGAATGACCACGAAGGCGCCGGTGGTGAAAATCCCGCCGGCCACCACCACACTGAGGGGCAGGTGGCGTTGCAGGTACAGCAGGAATTCGATGACGAAGATCACGCTGGAGGTCAGTCCCCCGGCGGCTACGATGTCCACCACCTCTTGAGCGCCGGCGTACTGCCACAGCCGACTGTACAGCCCCCAGGCTCCGTTCACCGCGCAGTAGGCGATGACCAGTGCCCAGACGATGTCCAGGAACTGCGCAAAGTAGTAGGGTGGGACCTTCCACTCAAAGCGCAGCAGGAGGGCCAGGCCATAGGAGGCCACGACAGCCAGCCCATCGAGGAGGACGAGGAGGCCATATCTGGCCAGGACCCGCTCAATGGACTCTCTCACCCTTGGCCTCCGATCACCTCTCCCAGCGCCTGGCATACAGTGGCCACTTCATCCTCGGTCAACCTTCCGTGAAAGGGCAGGGCCAGGGTAGAACGGGCCACCCGCTCGGTGGCGGGGAAATCCCCCTCCCGGTAGCCCAATCGTTCCCGGTAGAGGGGCTGAAGATGGATAGGGGGAAAATAGGGGCGACTGGGGATGGATCGCCGGGCCAGTTCCTCCATCACCCTATTCCGTTCCAGCTCCGGCGCTAGCCGGATCACGTACACGAACCAGCCCATGCGGGTGGTGGCGGGCGCGATAATCGGCGGGGTCACCCCATCCACTTGGGACAGATATTGATTATACCACTCCGCCACCTGAGCTCGCTTGGCCAGGAGTTCCTCGATGCGCTCCAGTTGGGCCACTCCCAACGCCGCGCTCAGCTCATCCATCCGGTAGTTGTAGCCCAGCCGCACATGGTTGAGCCACGTACCAGAATCATCGCGCCCCTGATTGCGCAGGGAGCGGAAGAGTTGCGCCCAATCGTCTCGGTCAGTGGTGATGATCCCTCCTTCGCCAGTAGTCATCTGCTTGTTAGGGTAGAAAGCGAAGACTGCACAGTCGCCAAAGCTCCCCACCCGCTGATGATGGTACTCCGTGCCCAGGGCCTCGCAGGCATCTTCGATGAGGGCCAAGCCATAGCCTTCAGCGACTTCCAGGATAGGATCCATATCAGCAGGCTGGCCGAAGACGTGAACCGGGAGTATGGCTTTCAAATTGCGAATTGAACAATCTGCAATGGAACGGGGCAACCAGCGGTCTGCTGTCTGCGGTCCGCGGTCAATGTCCTGGGCGGCTTCGGCGACGAGGACCGGGTCTATGTTGAGGGTGTGGGGATCAATATCCACGAACACAGGGATAGCGCCTACGTAGAGGATGCAATTGGCGGAGGCGACGAAGGAGAAGGGGGTGGTGATAACCCAATCGCCCTCCCCCACCTCAGCAGCAATGAGAGCCAGGTGGAGTCCGGCGGTGCCACTGGAGACGGCCACAGCGTGTTTTGTGCTGATGAAATTGGCAAAGGCGGCCTCAAAGCGCCCGATCATGGGGCCCATGCTCAGGTAAGGGGTACGCAGCACCTGGTTGATGAGGTCAATTTCAGCCTGGGTGATGTCGGGGCTGGATAGGGAAACGTTCATCGTCTGCCCTCTCCCCTTCGCATCACAGAGCGAGCAGCCAATAACAGCAATCGGGGCTGGGTCAGGAGCAGCTTGAAAAAGGCCCTGCCAAGCTCATCCCTGGTGTAGGTCTGCAAAATGCCTTTCGTTCCGCTGTTTACCAGATCCAGCAGATGGTCGTAGTCCGAATCGCTGAACCGGCTCAAAAGAGATCTCATCAGGAAGTGAAGGTTCAGCTCCCTCCTGAGGGCCCTGAGCTCCCTCCTCGTCCCCTTTTTAGAGACGGCCTCCGCCACAGCTCGGGCCCCCCGTAAGCCGGCAACCACCCCTCCCACCGTCGTCACCTTGACCTGACCGCCGGCATCTCCAACCAGGAACACCTCCGAACTCCCCAACTGGATCGAGGAGGGCAGGCCAGGATGGTGCAGGGCCACATCAGCGGCCTGGAACTCCAGCGCCTCAAACCCATGCCCATCCAGAAACCGCTCCAGGTTCCCCTTCGCTTTCTCCTGATCCTCGCCCACCAGCCCCACGGCCCCCCTATGCTGTGACTCTGGAATGAGCCAGCAGAAGAAGGGGGTGCTCTCTCGGTGAAACCACACTCGCACGGTGTGTTCGCCCATCCCTGGCGGCAGAGCGACCCGGGCCTGCCATATGGCCACTCTGCTACGATCATCCCTGCCCACCGCCCGGGCCACCCGGCTCCTGACCCCATCCGCCCCGATGAGCACTCCGGCCTGGACCTCTTTCACCCTATCGGTGCCCCGGTCGTGCAGGGCCAGGCTCAGGCCATCGGGGCTCCCCTCCAATTCCAGGAAACTGTAGCCCAGTTCAATCTCCACTCCCTCTCGCTGGGCTTTCCCAGCCAAAAGCTGGACCAATCTCTCCCTCTCCAGCACCCAATCTGGGGCCCCCAATTTCACCACCGCCCGCCGCTTCTGTGAGAGGAGCTCGATCTCCTGAATATGGTTGATTATAGCCTCGTGGGGGGCAAAGCCCAGCACCTGACTGATCTGGTGGGTGACGATCAAGGTCCTCCTTGGCGGCCCCAACTTATCGCGCTGTTCAAAAAGGCGGACCCGGAAGCCCTCCCGAGCCAGGAGGTAGGCCGCAAACAGGCCCGCCGTTGAGGCGCCAATTACGACGACATCGCCTGCGCTCACAGAGTATCTATGCTCTTTCGTTTCTCATGTCACCCTCCCGCAGGTTAGAGGCTGCTTTACATTTGAACACTCACGACGAGGCCTGCGGGAGGGTAAGTGAGTACACACCCCACCCCCTGGCCCTCATAATAGCACACTGTCTCCACAATGTCAACCTGTTGACTTTGCCCCCCTGGTGAGTTATAATCTTCCCCGTTGTCCAAGTAAGCCTTGAGGGAGGAGATGAAGCGAGCAAGGGTCTGGATCGGCATCGGGGTCAGCCTGATCTGCCTGGCCCTGGCCCTTTGGGGCATCCAGTGGGGACAGGTCCGGGAGCATCTGGGAAAGGCTCATTACCTCCACCTGGTGGCTGCCGTGCTGGTCCTGGTCACAGGGCTTGGAGCGCGCGCCTTTCGCTGGCAGCTCCTCTTCTTCCCCCGCCGTGACCTCTCCCGCATGCACCTCTTCGCCATCTCCAACATTGGCTACCTGCTCATCAACATCCTGCCCGCCCGAGTGGGCGACCTGGCCCGGGCCTACCTGATCAGCCGGGGAGGCCAGATCAGCACCGCCCATGCGCTCTCCACCATCGTCGTGGAGCGCATCTATGACATCCTGTCGGCGGTGCTGATCCTGGCTGTGGTCAGTCCCTTCATGCCCCTGCCCCGCTGGGCAGTACGAGGTGGGTTGATGGTGGGAGCTGTCACTGTAGCGTTGACGGCTCTTTTGTTTGTGCTAGCAGGGCAGCGGGAGCAGCTTCTCGGCCTTTGGCGCCGGGTGACGGAAAGGATCCCCTGGCTGGCCTGGCCTGGAGTAGAGAAGGTTCTCCAGTCGGCGTTGGAAGGACTGTCCGTATTGCGAAATGAAAAAGTGGCCCTAGGTGTTTTAGGTTGGTCGGCAGTAGTATGGGCCTGCAACCTGGGTCCCTTTTACCTGATCATGCGAGCCCTGGCCTTGGATCTGCCCTGGAGCGCGGCCGGTTTCACCCTCTCTGTCACCGCCCTGAGCATGATCCTCCCCTCCTCGCCGGGCTACGTGGGCGTGTTCGAGGGCGGGGTGATCCTCTCGCTGGGGCTCTTCGGTGTGGAGCGAGAGGCGGCGCTAGCCTATGCTCTGCTGACCCACGCGCTCAATTACGTGACGGTGAACCTATTGGGGCTGATCGGCCTCTGGCAGGAGACACAAGGAGTAACATGCGTACCCTGGAGATCATCACCTACTACTACCCTCACTGGACAGGGCTAACCGGCTACGCCCAACGGATGGCCGAGGGATTCGTCCGAAGGGGCCACGAAGTGACCGTGCTCACCTCCCGTTACCAGTCGGAGCTTTTACCCCAGGAGGTACACCATGGAGTCCGCATCCTGCGCCTGCCGGTCCTGACCCGCCTCAGCCGGGGGGTGATCATGCCCCGCTTTCCCTGGGCTGCCTGGCGCCTCATCCGCCAACACGATGTGGTACAGATGCACACCCCTATCTTTGAGGCTCCTCTCATCACCGCCCTGGGGCGCCTAGCCGGAAAGCCGACGGTCTTCACCCATCACGGTGATCTGGTCATGCCCAATAGCCCCTGTGAGCAGTTTGTGGAATGGGCGGTGACGGCACTCATGAGACAGGCGCTCAAAAGCTGCACCCACATCACCGTTCATAGCCGCGACTACGCCGAGCACTCCGACTTCCTGTGGCCCTTCCATGAGAAACTGTCCTGTATCTATCCCCCAGTGGAGATCCCCCACCCTGACCCTGAGGCGGCCCAAGCCTGGCGAAGGGAACTGGGATTGGAGGGGAAGAAGTTGGTGGGGTTCGCGGGCCGCTTCGTGGAGGAGAAGGGGTTCGACTACCTGCTGCAGGCCATTCCCCTCGTGCGGCGGGAGGTGCCGGAGGCGATGTTCCTCTACGCTGGAGAGCGGTTCGTGGTCTATGAGCGGTTCTATCAAAAGTGGGCGCACCTGGTTGAGGCCAATGAAGAGGCCATCCGCATCATGGGCCTCATCCGCGACCGACAGCGGCTGGCCGATTTCCTGGCCATGTGCGATCTCTTCGCCCTGCCCAGCCGCACCGACTGCTTCCCCAGCGTGCAGATCGAGGCCATGCTGTGCGGCACTCCCGTGGTGTGCACCGACATCCCCGGCGCGCGCGGGGCGGTCAGGGCCACAGGGATGGGCCGTCTGGTGCCCCCTCACAATCCGCAGGCTTTGGCCCAGGGCATTGTCGAACTGTTGAGGGACCCCTCGCCTTACCTGAGAACGCGGGAGCAGATTCGAGAGGTGTTCAACACCGAACACTCCCTATTGGAGTATGAGGCCCTGTTGAAGCGATTGACGGGTGACTGAGACTACGATGGACCGGGAGAAGCTGACCCGGCTGCTGCGCAATGAGTCGGATATGGCTTTCAAACGGCGGGTGCCCATCCTGATGGAGTACCTAGAGCTGAGGGAGGGGGATCGCATCCTGGACTGCGGCTGCGGGATGGGATTCTACCTCAAGGCCCTGAGCGTCCTGGGGGAATACGGGCTTTTCGGGCTGGACTCTGACCGCCAGCCCCTGGACTTCGCCTGGAAAGAGCTGAAGGGGGCTGCGGCCCTGGTCCGAGGGGATATCCTAGCCTTGCCCTACGCGGATAAGAGCTTCGACAAGGTCATCATGGCCGAGGTGCTGGAGCATCTGGAGGATGACCATCAGGGAGGGCGGGAGGTGTGGCGGGTGCTCAGGCCAGATGGGGTATTGGTTTTGTCAGTGCCACACAAAAATTACCCCCTCTGTTGGGATCCTATCAATCGCACGCTGGAGGCCCTCTTCGGTCGGCCCATACGTACGGGTCCACTGGCCGGCATATGGACCAATCACTACCGCCTCTACTGGCCGACTGAAGTGGTCGAGGCGCTGGAGGGAACTGGCTTTGCCGTGGAGGAGCTACGGGAGCACACCCACTACTGTTTCCCCTTCATGCACAACATCGTCTATGGGTTGGGGAAGCCACTGATTGAGCGCGGATGGCTGCCTGAGTTCCTGAGCCGCTCGGCGCACCGCTTTCGCTCAGAGGAGAATACGGGAAGCCTTCTTAACCCCATGAACTGGGCGCTGGCTCTCTTCAACTGGGTGGATCATTTCAATGAGTCGCGAGACTTATCGGACCAGCGGACCTTTATGAACATCGTGGTCAAGGCCAGGAAAATCTGAGAAAAATGCAGGGCAACAAGATCAGCTCAGATTACGCACCACGCACCACGGATTGGCGTCGGAGGTTGAGGACGGGGATCGTCGCACTGGCCGTACTCGCCCTGGCCCTGCGTGCCCAGGCTCTCCTTCAAGACCATACCTACATCGCCGATGGCGTGCTGTTGTACGGACTAGCGGTGGCCGGCTTCCTGTGGGCCTTTCGGCAGGAGCCCAGCGAGCGGCCGCTGGAGAGGCAGACTCACTGGGCACCCATCTCACTCCGGCGGTGGCGCTGGGCCTGCACGGGTGGGGTAACCTGCCTGGCTTCGGCCCTCTTTTTCGGCGGCAACCGCTTTCGGCCACTGGGGGTTCTGCTGTGGCTAGGAGGGCTGGCCTGCTTCGTCATCGCTCTGGACGACGGGCCGGGGCCATCCCGGATGTGGGCCCGCCTGCGGGAGCGGTTCACCTCCAGTGAGTTGTGTGTTCCCTGGAGCGCAGTGGCCCTGGCGGCTATCACCCTCCTGGGGGGTTTCTATCGCTTCTATCGCCTGGATGAATTGCCATCTGACATGACCGCCGACATCGGCCACCTCTGGGTGGACTCGGAGCGCATCCTGCACGGAGATCATCCGATCTTCTCCACCATCCACCCCGGCCGCGAGATCATGATGTTCTACTTGGTCGCGGCCTATGTGCGCCTCTTCGACCACAGCTACTTCGCCCATAAAGCGGTGGCCGCGTTCATCGGGGTGGCTACCATTCCCCTTGTGTACCTCCTGGGGAGGGAGCTCTTTGACCGACAGGTGGGGCTAGTGGGGGCCTTTTTCTTCGCCGTGGCACGGTGGCATGTGACCGTCAGCCGCATTGGCTGGCGCTTGGTCCTGGCTCCTCCCTTTGTGGTTCTGATGGGCATCTTTCTGGCCCGGGCGCTGCGAGGTGGACGAAGGCGGGATTGGCTGTTGAGCGGCCTCTGTTTGGGCTTCGGGTTGTACACCTACAATGCCTTTCGCTCCCTGGTGCCGGCGGTGCTCGTGCTCTTCGCCCTGGAGTGGTTGCGAGGCCGTGGTTATCCCCGCTGGCGGCTGCTGAGAGATATGGCGTTCTCGCTGGCTGCGGCGCTCTTGGCCTTCGTGCCCCTGGGCCGCTTTGCGCTGGAGAACCCGGAGCGTTTCTGGTTCCGCATCCTGACCCGCATCTCCTCGAACGAGGTGCCGCTGCCGCCTAATCTGATAGGAGTCTTCCTGGGCAATGTGGCCAAGACGATGCTCATGTTCAATTATCGGGGGGATGGGAGCTTCGCGGCCAACATCCCCTCCGCTCCCCAACTTGATATGGTGATGGGAGCACTCTTCGTACTGGGATCGGCCTACTGCCTGTGGCATTGGTGGCAGGGCGCAACCCTCCTGTTTCTGATGCTGGGAGGGGCGATGCTCTTCACCGGTGCGTTCTCCCTAGCCTTCCCCCAAGAAGTGCCCTCGGCTGCGCGCTCCTCGGGGGTGCTGCCCTTTGCTGCTCTCCTCCCAGCCCTGGCTTTGGTTCTCCTGGGGCGAGCCTGGCAGGCGGCTGTGCCAACGGCCAGGGGCCGGTTAGTGGTAGTCTTGGGAGTGACAGTCCTGGCTCTAGTGAGCGCCTACCTCAATTTCGTGGCCTACTTCCATGCCTATCCCTTCTGGCTTCCGCATCACAATTACCCCCTCCATCGTAAGCTGGCAGCGACGATTGATCAACTGTCGGGAGAGCGGGCGGTGTATCTGAAATACCTGCCCTATTGGATTGACGGGGATGTGATCCGCCTGCAGCTCCGAAGCACTCCATCTGATTGGAACAATATCCAGCCTGCGCTGGACATGGCTGCTCTGGAGGAGCAGGCGAGGCAGGGGTTTGCGGTGATCCTCCACCCTGAGGATGTGGAGACATTGGAGGCGTTGAGGAGCCATTTCCTCCAGGGGAGCTGGTTTTCTGAGCGAATGCCCTCTGGTGAGGTGGCCTTTCTTGTCTTCCTGGCAGGGCCTGCTGCCCTCCCACTTGGTGAGGCCGCCCATCCTTTTTGCCATATTCAGCCCTATGTGGTATAATTACAAAACCGTGAGAGTACACCGGCCATGATCTTGTGTTGTGGAAAAACCGCTAGACAAGGAGTGGAGTGTGGCGCTATCCAAGAGCGAAAAAGACGCCATCATTCAGGAATACGCCCTTCATCCCAGCGATACAGGGTCTCCTGAGGTCCAGATTGCGCTTCTGACCACCCGTATCCACCAATTGATCGAGCATCTCAAGAACCACAAAAGGGATGAGCACTCGAGGCATGGGTTACTGAAGCTGGTGGGACAGCGCCGACGACATCTGGTCTATCTTAGTCGCAAGGACGAGCAACGCTATCAACAGATCGTGGAACGCCTGGGACTGCGGAGGTAAGCCGCCCTTGACAAGGGAATAGACAGATAGAGACCAGAGATCCGGATCGAGTTGCGTTCTGGTGTGCTTTCTACTTCATCCTCTCACCGATCGTCATTGTGTCATCACCCTGACTCCGCGAACCGGATGATGGGCTATCTCAGTGGTCAGGCTTGAGGCTAGGAATTGGAGAGTGAGCCTCAGTGGTCAGATGGTCAAATAGTCAAGTGGTCGGGTAGTCTGATAGCTTATTTCTTGACCAGCCTTTGAGGACCATCTGACTAAGGACTATTTGACCAAGGACTATTGAGACTTACTCCCCAGTCCCTGACCTTCAAGCCTGACCGAAAAAGGCTTGGAGGTATAACATCTTATGAGTGACCAATTTAGTACAACTATGGGCGAGCAGGCCGTTCGCTTTGAGACCGGCAAGCTCGCTGGCCAGGCAGGCGGTGCCGTCACGGTCCGCTGGGGCGACACCACCTTGCTGGTTACCGCGACCATGTCGCGGGAAGCCCGGGAGGCAGCGGATTTCTTCCCCCTCACGGTTGACTTCGAGGAGCGGCTCTACGCTGCAGGACGTATCCCCGGCAACTGGTTTCGACGCGAGGGACGCCCTCCCGAATCGGCGATCCTCATCGCCCGCCTCGCCGACCGCGCTATACGCCCCCTGTTCCCCGAAGACCTGCGCAACGAAGTCCAGGTCATCATCACCCCGCTGTCCAAAGACGAGGAACATCAGACGGATGTCCTATCCATCATTGGGGCCTCGGCAGCACTGATGATCTCCGATATCCCCTTCGCCGGCCCTGTTGGAGCCGCGCGGGTGGGTTACATTGGTGGTGAGTTCGTCTTCAATCCCACCATCTCCCAAATGGAACGGAGTGAGCTTGACCTGCGGCTGGCTGGCACATCTGAGGCCATCCTCATGGTTGAAGGCGATGGCCGGGAGGTCTCGGAGGAGCTGGTCATTCGGGCCATAGAGGCTGGCCATCAGGCGATCCAGCCGCTCATCGCCCTCCAGGAGGAGATGCGAGAGGCGGTGGGCAAACCCCAGCGCGACTACATCCTCTTCACCATCCCCGATGAACTGCGGGAACGGGTGCGAGAACGCGTAGCCGGGCCGCTGGCCGAGATGGTGGCCACCACGACGATGAAGACCGAACGGGTGGAGGCCCTGGAAGTCCTGCAGAACAAGCTCCTCACTGAGTTGGGCGAGGAATGGGATCCTCTGCAGGTCCAGCAGGTCTTCGATGAGGTATTTCGGGAGGTGGTGCGGGAGCGCATCTTGGAAGAGGGGATCCGCCCCGACGGGCGGGGACCGGCGGACCTCCGCCCCCTCTCGGCTGAGGTGGGCCTTCTGCCGCGGACCCATGGCTCGGGCCTGTTCAGCCGGGGTGAAACCCAGGTGCTGAGCGTGGCCACCTTGGGGACCCCCCGCGACGAGCAGCTCCTCGATGACCTTTCACCTGAGGAGAGCAAGCGCTACATTCACCATTACAACTTCCCGCCCTACTCCACCGGTGAGACCTGGCTTCTGCGCGGCCCGCGCCGGCGGGAGATCGGCCACGGCGCCCTGGTGGAACGGGCGCTGCTGCCCATGATCCCCCCTGAGGAGGAGTTTCCCTATACCATCCGCGTGGTGAGCGATGTCCTCTCCTCCAATGGGTCCACTTCTCAGGCCAGCATCTGTGGCAGCAGCCTGGCGTTGATGGATGCCGGCGTGCCCATCAAAGCGCCGGTGGCCGGGATCGCTATGGGGCTGGTGACGGGAGATGGCCGCTACTGCATCCTGACCGACATCCAGGGCCTGGAGGATCACCTGGGCGACATGGACTTCAAGGCGGCCGGAACCCGAAGGGGGATCACCGCTATCCAGATGGACATCAAAGTTCGGGGGATCACCTCTCAACTCTTAGAGGAAGCCCTGACCCAGGCGCGGGAGGCCCGGCTGAAGGTACTGAAGGTGATGGAAGAGGCGATCCCCGCCCCACGGCCTGAGATGTCACCCTATGCGCCGCGGATCACGACGCTGCAGATTGATCCCGAGAAGATCGGGCTGGTGATCGGCCCCGGAGGTAAGACCATCCGCTCCATCCAGGAGGAGACGGGAGCTACCATTGACATCGAGGATGATGGCACAGTCTACATTGCTTCCGCCAGTGGTCCCAGTGCCCAAAAGGCGCAGGAGATGGTGGAGGCGCTGGTGGAAGAGGCACAGGTGGGCAAAATCTATCGGGGTCGAGTGGTGCGTACCACCGACTATGGCGCCTTCGTCCAGATTCTATCCAACCAGGATGGGATGGTCCATATCTCACAACTGGACAGTGGGCATGTTCAACGGGTGGAGGATGTGGTCCACGTGGGCGACGAGATCATGGTCATGGTCATTGACATTGACCGTGAGGGCAAGATCCGCCTCTCCCGACGGGCGGTATTGGAGGGGTGGTCAGTCCAGGAGGCTCAGCGCCGTGATCAAATTCTCAGCCGAGGAGGCCGTGGTGAGACCCGGCGTACCCCACGCTTCCGACGGTAGTCCGTTGCACAGCTTGCGAGGTAGAGAATCATGTATTCACCTCCTTCCCCTCCTTCAGAAGAAGACCTTTCCTCCCGCAGCCTGCTCTGGCGCCTGCTGCGTGAGTTAGTGGAGACCGTCATGCCGGCGGTCCTCATCGCCATCTTCATCACCCTCTTCCTGGCTCAGGCCACGCAGGTCTACGGTCAGAGTATGGAGCCCAACCTCCACGCAGGCCAGCGGTTGATTGTGGAGAAGATATCCTACCGCTTCCATTCGCCCCGCCGTGGGGATATCGTGGTGCTGAAGCTGCCTGAGCAGAGGGGCAGTTATCTCATCAAGCGGGTAGTTGGCCTGCCAGGGGAGACGATAGAGATCCGCGACCAACGGGTGTTTGTGGATGGCCAACCACTGGATGAGCCCTATCTCAGCGAACCCATTCGTTACTCTATGCCCCCCCGCCGTATCCCCGAGGATTCGGTCTTCGTGCTGGGTGACAACCGTGGTTTCAGTAACGATTCTCACTCCTTCGGTCCAGTGTCTCTCTCCGACGTGATTGGCCGGGCTTGGATACGGTACTGGCCTCCCGAGCAGGTAGGGCTGATCCACTGAACTTCCACAAGGTATCCATGGGCACTCAACAACAGGATCAAGGTGCGATAGAGCCCTATTCTTCTTCCTCTCCCTGGAGTGATACCACCAAGCGGATGGTTGTGGCCGGAGGGGTGGTGCTGGGGGCCTTGATCTTGTATCGCTTTAGGCAGTTGTTGCCCCCGCTGGTCATCGCCATCATACTGGCCTATGTGCTCAACCCTGTGGTGGGGTTTATTGTGGCCCGCACTCGCCTTCCCCGCACCACCGCGGTGGCCCTGCTGTACCTGGCTCTCATCATTCTTCTGGCCCTCGTGCCTGCCCTGTTAGCCCCCAGCCTGATCAAGCAACTGAAGGCCGTTGACCTGAACCTCCAGCAGATCGCCGAGGACTTCGACCGTTTCCTGGATCAACCCCTGTTCCTGCTGGGGTATCGCCTGGAGCTTAAGACAGCCTGGCACCAGATCAGGGGGGCACTGCAGAGCCTTCTATCCCCCATCGCTTCACACACCATGAGCGTGCTGGTGGATGCAATTACAAGCCTGATCTGGCTGGTTTTTATCCTCGTCACTTCCTTCTACATCCTCAAAGATCAACCGGCGATCATCCGCTACATCCACCAACTCGTCCCCCCGCGTTATCAGGCCGACGTGCACCTCTTGGGTGCTGAGATCAGCTCCATATGGAACACCTTCTTCCGGGGGCAGCTCATTCTCTGTCTGGTGGTGGGCTTTGTGGTGGGGGTCGTGATGGCCATTGTGGGGCTGCGCAACGCGGTGGCCCTGGGCGCGCTGGCCGGGCTGCTGGAGGTGCTGCCCAACATCGGCCCCGTCGTCGCTGCCATCCCCGCGGTATTCATCGCCCTCTTCCAGGGTTCGATCTACCTGCCGCTGCCCCCCTTCTGGTTTGCCCTGCTGGTCACGGGGTTGTATATCCTCATCCAGCAGGTGGAGAACAACTACCTGGTGCCCCGTATCATCGGCCGCAGCCTTAACCTTCACCCCCTGGTGGTCATCGTGGCGGTGGTGGCCGGAGCCAATCTGGCCGGCGTGCTGGGGGCGCTGTTGGCGGCCCCCACCCTGGCCTCCCTGCGGGTGTTGGCTGGCTATGCCTACTACAAACTTTTGGACCAGCCCCCTTTCCCATCGCCTGTGAACCGGGTCGCAGAAGTCGGCGAAGAGGGGACGAATCAGCCGCCAGCTTAAGAGGAGCGATGGAGCTGGAGGCTATAAGCTGGTGCGCTAGCTATCGTATCGCTGTTTGCTCCCTTTCCCCCCTTATGCTACAATATAGATAATCCCGACGGCAGCCTGGTTCACAGGGGGTGACCAAAGGTTGGATCTGGCGATTGTCATCGTCAACTATAACACCCGTGACTTGCTGCGGGAGTGTCTGGCCTCGGTGTATGGCAGCCAGGGCGAGTTCTCCTGCGAAGTGTGGGTGGTGGACAATGCCTCCACCGACGACAGCGCCGAGATGGTGGCCGCCGAGTTCCCCCAGGCGCACCTCATCCGCAGTGAGGTGAATGGCGGCTACTCCTATGCTAACAATTTGGCATTGAGGGAGATCTTGGATCTTGGATGCCACATCCCCAGCTATGTGCTGTTGTTGAACTCTGACACCCTGCTCCCTCCCTCCGCCTTGGCCGATATGTTGGCCTTTATGGGGGGGCACCCGGAGGCGGGGGCGGCTGGACCGCGATTAGTGCGGGCCAGTGGTGAGCTGGACCTGGCCTGCCGTCGTAGTTTTCCCACACCAATCAACTCCTTCTACAAGCTCTTCGGCCTGAGCAGGCTCTTCCCTCACAGCCCCCGCTTCGCTCGCTATAACCTCACCTTTCTGGATCCCGATGAGACGGTCGAGGTGGATTCCGTGGCGGGGTCTTTCATGATGGTGTGCAGAGAAGCCATCCAGCAGGTGGGGCTGCTAGACGAGAGCTTCTTCATGTATGGTGAGGACCTGGATTGGGCCTACCGCATGAAGGCCGCTGGCTGGAAGGTGTATTACAATGCCGAGGTGAGGGTGCTGCACTACAAAGGGGAATCCAGCAAGCAAAGCCGCAAAGCGCACTACGAGTTCTACCGGGCCATGTATATTTTCTACCAAAAGCATTATCGGGCCACGACGCCCCTCTGTCTCCACTGGCTGATTGTAGGGGGGATCGCGCTGCGCGGTGGCCTGGCCATGCTCCAGGAACTGATCCGATCGTGTCAGGGCACATTTGCCCGTTCAGGAGGCCAGGGATGACGAAGCGACGGGCGCGATTAATTTTCGGCATTCTCCTCTTCCTCACCGATGCAACTATGATGGGCCTGGCTTTCTACCTGGCCTATCGGCTGCGGCTGCTGACCGAGTACAAGCAGATTTTCCCCTTCTCCTACTACCTGGGGATGCTCTTCGTCCAGGTGGCTACGCTGCTGACCCTGTTTTTCTTCGCCAAGCTCTACCACCGTCAGCCTGCTATCTCCCGCGTGGATGAGATCTACGCCATCTTCGGCAATGTCTCGGTGGGCATCATCATCAGTTTCGCCGTCATTGCCTTCTTCTACCGGTATGAGCTGGAATACCCGCGCCTGATGATGCTCTACGTCTGGATGCTGACTATTATGCTGGTTACCCTGGGCCGGCTGTGTAACCAACTGCTGCGGAGAGGACTGCAAAGCCAGGGGTGGGGTCGGAACCGAGTGCTCATCGTCGGCACCGGTGAGGTAGGGCAGATGATCCTGGGGAAGGCTACGCACTCTCCAGGGCTGGGCTACGAGGTAGCGGGCTTCGTAGCCAGAGAGGACAAGGGAGTGCAGCAGGTTCAGGGGATACCCGTGCTCGGCTCCACCGCCGACCTGCCAACCATCATCGAGGATTACGGAGTGGATGAGGTGATCATTGCCCTGCCCGATGCCTCCCATCAGGAGATCCTGACCCTCATCTCCCTCTGTGAGCGGGAGCGGGTGAGCATCAAGGTCTTCCCCGACGTGTTCCAGATCATGGCTCAGGAGATTACGATCGGCGACCTCAATGGCCTGCCCATGGTCACGGTGCAGGATATCGCCCTGCGCGGCTGGAAGCTGACCCTCAAGCGGGGCATGGACCTGCTGGGGGCCACGGTGGGCCTCATTTTTCTATCGCCGCTGATGATGCTCGTAGCCCTGTTGATCAAGATGGATTCGCCTGGCTCCGTCTTCTATTGTCAGGAGCGTATGGGACTGGATGCCAAGCCCTTTTGGACCATCAAATTCCGCTCCATGCGTGAGGATGCGGAGAAAGAGACGGGGCCGGTGTGGGCTAAGCCCAACGACCCACGCCGCACGCGAGTGGGGAGGTTCTTGCGTCGCTTCTCCATGGATGAGCTGCCCCAGTTGATCAATGTGCTCTTGGGAGAGATGAGCCTGGTAGGTCCTCGGCCTGAGCGCCTCATATTTGTCCAGCAGTTTCAGCAGTTTATCCCCCGCTACATGGACCGCCATCGGGAGAAGGCGGGTATGACCGGCTGGGCGCAGGTGAATGGCCTGCGGGGAGACACTTCCATCGTGGAGCGCACCAAGTACGACCTGTGGTACATTGAGAACTGGTCCCTGCTGCTGGATATCAAGATCATCTTCCGCAGCATCCTGGCGGTGTTCAGGGTCAAAGATGCGTACTGAGACCACGCTTGACAAATATCAGGAATTGATGTGTCTTCTTTGTAGATACATAGGGAGGTGTTGATATGGAAACCCGTGTGCAGAAATGGGGCAACAGTCTAGCGTTGCGTATCCCAAAGCCACTTGCTACCGAGGTAGGACTGGAACATAATTCACTGGTGGAGTTGTCGCTGGTGGACGGAAAGCTAGTTATAACGCCTGTGGTTAAGCCTGCGCTGAGCCTCGAGCATCTCTTGGCCCAGGTAACCGAGGACAACTTGCACGGCGAAGTTGATACGGGTCCTGCAATGGGTGGTGAGGTGTGGTAAAGCCCAAGGTATATGTTCCTCAGCGTGGTGATGTTATCTGGATTACCCTACATCCTCAGGCCGGGCGTGAACAGGCGGGTCGCCGCCCTGCTGTAGTACTTTCACCTGACGCTTATAACGGCAAAGTTGGGCTAGCCATCCTATATCCTATCACGAGTCAAATCAAAGGCTATCCCTTTGAGGTGCTCATCCCTGCTGGCCTGGCTGTCACAGGTGTCATCTTGGCTGACCAAGTGAAGAGTTTGGATTGGCGCGCTAGAGATGCAGAGTTGATATGCACCTTACCGGCAGAGACAGTGACGGAGGTACTGCAAAAACTTGGCACGCTATTATCAATGTACTCCTGGGAGAGATGAGCCTGGTGGGGTCTCGGCCCGAGCACCCCATCTTCGTCCAGCAGTTTCAACGGTTCATCCCCTGCTACATGGACTGCCATCGGAAGAAGGCAGGGATGACCGGTTGGGCGACTGAAATTTATCCTTGCATCAAGCCCTAACAGTAAAGCAGGACACATGTCAGTCAAGAAGATTGCCGTGCTCGGAGCAGGCAACGGCGGGCACGCTATGGCCGCTCACAAGACCCTCGACGGATTTGAGGTCAGCCTGTTCGAACTGCCGCGTTTTGCGGACCATGTGCGCCAGGTTCTCGACACCGGTCAGATCACCATTGAGTGGCCACAGCGTAAAGAGACGGTCAAGATTCACCAGGTGACGACCGACATTGCTGCCGCGCTAAAGGGCGCGGAGATCGTTTTCGTCGTCACCCCCGCCTTTGGTCACAAGACAATGGCTGAGCTCTGCGCACCTCACGTGGAAGAGGGGCAGATCATCAGCCTGATGCCCGGCTCGGGGGGCAGCCTGGAGTTTGCCCGGATATTCAAGGTCCAGGGTGTGGATAAGAATGTGTTGCTGTGTGAGAGCTCTACCCTCCCCTACGGAGCGCGCCTGGCTGGACCGGGTCACGTCCTCATCCACACTGAAGCGGTGACCCTTCCCACGGGCGTGTTCCCGGCCCATCGGACCGACGAAGCGATGGGCAAGCTGCAAGAGGTCTATTCCACCATCACCCCGGCGACCAATGTGCTTGAAGTGGCGATCAACAATCCCAACCCCATCATCCACCCTGCTGCGACGCTGTTCAGTGTGACTCGCATTGAATACTCCGGCGGCGAATTCTATCTCTACAAAGAGGGGATGACGCCCTCCGTTGCTCGAGTCTATGAGGCATTGGAGCGAGAGCGGTTGGCGATACTCGACGGGCTGGGCCTCAAGCATCATCATTATGCTGGCCTTGATCCTCGGGGGTACAATCTGGGCCAGACGCTGGATGAGTGCCACGATCGCATCCTTAATACCTCCATGGATGCAGCCTTTGGTGCCAGGAGCATCGAGGCGGGTATCCAGATGAAAGGCCCGACATCGGTGCGAGACCGCTATATCACTGAGGATGTGCCGTATGGCTTGGTGCTTCTGGCCACCCTGGGGCGGCTCTTGAACATCCCCACGCCGATCTCTGACGCTGTGATCAACCTCTGTGGAGCGATCAACTGTGCTGACTACTGGGCAGAAGGCCGAGGGGTAGACGAGCTGGAGCTGGGAGGGATGAGTGTCGAGCAAATTAAAGCGTTCTTGGAAAACGGTGCCTGACGGACGAAACGATGAGTAGAAGTCTGTTGGGCCTACCCCCTATAGGGGACACTTCATATTCTGGTTTTTGCTGGAGGGAAACCCAATGCATGTTCTGTTGATCTACCCTGAGTTTCCAGATACATTCTGGAGTTTCAAGCACGCGCTTAAATTCATACGCAAAAAGGCCTCCTCACCGCCGCTGGGGCTACTGACGGTTGCGGCACTGCTGCCGCCAGAGTGGGCAAAGTGCCTACTCGACATTAATGTGACAAAGCTCACCGACGAGGACCTGGCGTGGGCCGATTACGCCTTTATCAGTGGTATGGTCGTGCAAAGAGAGTCGGCACATCGAATCATTGCCCGGTGCAAAGAGGCAGGCGTCAAGGTCGTCGCCGGAGGATCGCTCTTCACGAGTGAGTACGAACAATTTGAGGAGGTTGATCATTTCGTGCTGAATGAAGCCGAGGTGACCCTTCCACCTTTTCTGGCGGACCTGGAGCAGGGGCACGCCAGGCGTGTCTACACCACATCCGAGTTCGCTGACATCCAGAAGACCCCGGTGCCTCTGTGGGAGTTGGCTGATCTGGACCAGTACGCCTCCATGAGCATCCAATTCTCGCGAGGCTGTCCTCACAACTGCGATTTCTGCAACGTGACGGCCTTGTTCGGTCACCGACCACGCACCAAGACCGCCCAGCAGATCATTGCCGAGTTGGACAGGCTCTACAATCTGGGGTGGCGTGGGCAGGTCTTCTTCGTGGATGACAACCTCATTGGGAACAAAAGGTGTCTCAAGACCGAGCTATTGCCGGCGCTGATCGAATGGCAGAAAGATAAGGGGGAGATACCGTTTAACACCCAAGTCTCCCTCAATCTGGCCGACGACGAGCAATTGATGCACATGATGGTCGAGGCGGGGTTTAATACGGTCTTTATCGGGATCGAGACACCGGATGAGGACAGCCTGACCGAATGCAACAAAAAGCAGAATAAGAACCGTGACCTGGTCAAAGACGTGAAGCGTATCCAGCGAACCGGGTTGCAAGTGCAGGGAGGATTCATCGTCGGCTTTGACAATGATACCCCCTCCATCTTCCAGCGGCAAATTGATTTTATCCAGAAAAGCGGGATCGTGACAGCGATGGTGGGCCTGCTTCAAGCTCCGCCTGGCACAAGGCTTTACGAGCGCCTGAGGCGAGAGGGTCGCCTGCTTTCCCACACATCGGGGGATAACGTAGATGGCACAACGAACATTATCCCTAACATGAACCTTAATACATTGCGCGAGGGATACAGGAATATACTGCGACACATTTACTCACCCGAGCCTTACTATCAGCGCGTCAAGACCTTCTTGAGAGAGTATAAGCCGCCAAAGGTTGAAGCCCCGCTGGACTTGGAGCACATGCTGGCGTTCTTTCGCTCCATCTACCACCTGGGTATCATAGGCAAGGAGCGAGTCCACTACTGGAAGCTCTTGTTATGGACGCTGTTTCGCCGCCCCGATTTGTTTCCGCTGGCCATTACCCTTGCGATCTACGGCCACCATTTCCGCAAAGTCTGCGAGTTGCACGTCCTTTAAGAACTCGACAGTGGGGAAGGTTCAATTAGGGGCTGAAATAGGTTGACACTTTTGGCACCTTGAAAAATTACGCTGGCTGAGCAGACAGGCTGGGGCAGAACAGCTGGTCCAGCAGAGCTGCCAAAGAAGGCGCGT